>ERZ834433.1349-NODE-1349-length-20329-cov-9.242478_pt1 | contig 20329 bp, 26 predicted proteins | sample MGYA00519948_ERZ834433 | MGnify/ENA primary metagenome ERZ834433 (study PRJEB31850, sample SAMEA3708752) | human gut metagenome | biome: human gut; feature: human-associated habitat; material: faeces | place: China | collected 2014 ...
AACAGTAGGTCTTGAGGATAAGGAAAAAGCATATCCGGCACAGCTGTCCGGTGGACAGAAACAGAGGGTTGCCATTGCAAGAGCGTTGGCAACCGAGCCGAAGGTGCTGCTTTGTGATGAAGCCACCTCCGCACTGGACCCCAATACAACCGCAGGTGTTCTTTCCTTGTTAAAGGATATCAACACGCGCTTGGGTATCACGATTGTAGTCATCACCCATGAAATGAGCGTCATTCAGGAAATCTGTGACCGTGTTGCCATTATTGATGGCGGTCTGATTGCCGAGGAGGGCGGCGTGGAGGAAATCTTCCGTGCCCCCAAAACAAAAATCGGGCAGGAGCTGGTTATGCACGAGGGTACAAACCGAGAGGCATATACAGGCAAGCTGCCGTATTCCTATCGTCTGGTATTCAAGGGCGGCAGTGAAAATGAGCCTGTGCTTGGGCAGATGATGATTGAGCTGAAGAATGTCGTAAATATTCTGGCGGCAAATACAAGAACGATTGAAAATCAAGCCTTTGGTCAGATGGTGGTGCAGTTCCCCGAGGAAAAGGAAATCCGCCAAAAAATGATTCAATATCTCACAGACAGAGGCGTAGAAGTAGAGGAGGTAGAATATGTTTAAGGAAGGTATGCTTGCTCTGGTCGGGCAAGGCTTTATAGAAACCATTTATATGACAGTCATCTCTACAGTTCTGGCGTATATCATCGGCTTGCCGTTGGGTTTGGTTCTGGTTGTAACCGATAAGGATGGGATTCACCCGGTTCCTTGGCTGAACAGCCTTTTGGGAATGATTATCAACTTCTTCCGCTCCATCCCCTTCTTGATTCTCCTGATTGCGCTGATGCCCTTCACAAAAATGGTGGTCGGCACCATCATCGGTGCGAAGGCGGCGATTGTCGGTCTTTGGATTGCAGCCGCACCCTTCATCGCAAGAATGGTGGAATCCTCTTTGAAGGAAGTGGAAATCGGCGTGGTTGAGGCGGCACAGTCCATGGGTGCCTCCCCGTTTCAGATTATGACAAAGGTGCTTCTGCCCGAGGCAAAGCCCTCTCTCTTGGTCGGTGCGGCAATCAGCATCACCACAATCCTTGGCTATTCCGCAATGGCAGGTATCGTCGGTGCAGGCGGCTTGGGTGCGATTGCCATCAACTATGGCTATTATAGAAAGCAGTCCGATATCATGTATGTCATGGTCATCCTCATGGCAATCATCGTATTGGTATTTCAGGAGCTTGGCATGCGTATTTCCAAGCACACAGATAGAAGATTGTAAGCCTGCTTTTTAGGCTTCACATAAAAAAACAAGAGCAAAAGAATATTTTTTTTAAAACAAGGAGGAAACGTACTATGAAGAAATTTTTTGCAATTTTATTGGCAGGTGTGCTGACTGTTGGTCTGGCAGCTTGCGGTGGCTCTGATGACGCAGCAACAAATGATGACAGCAATAAAGAGGAAATCACACTGAAAATCGGTGCCTCTCCCACACCCCACGCTGAAATCCTGAATGCAGCAAAGGATGAACTGGCAGAAAAAGGCATCAAGCTGGATATCGTTGAATTTACAGATTATGTACAGCCTAACCTGGCAACAGAATCCGGTGATCTGGATGCAAACTATTTCCAGCACACCCCTTATCTGGAACAGTTCAATAAGGAACAGGGTACACATCTGGTAGCAGTTGGCAAGGTTCATTTTGAACCCATGAGCATCTATGCCGGCACTGTAAAGGATCTGAAGGATATCCCCGCCGGCACAAAGGTTGGTATCCCCAATGACGCTACAAACGGCGGTCGTGCGCTGCTGCTTCTGGAAGCAAATGGTCTGATTAAGCTGAATCCCGATGCAGGCGTAACCGCAACAAAGCTGGATATCACAGAAAACCCCTACAATCTGGAAATCGTTGAAATGGAAGCTGCACAGCTGCCTCTGTCCCTGAGCGATCTGGGCTTCGCAGCAATCAACTCCAACTATGCACTGCAAAATAAGCTGACAGAGGATGACACTCTGGCAACAGAGGATGCAGAATCCGTAGCAGCTAAAACATACGGCAACGTAGTTGTAGTAAAAGAAGGCAACGAAAATCTGCCCGGCATTGCTGAGCTGATGGAAGTTCTGCATGGTCAGACAGTGGTTGATTTCATCAATAACACCTACGGCGGCGCAGTAGCACCCCTGCAGTAAGCAATCAAAAGGTATTTGAGAAAATCGAATCAATAAAAAACAGACGAATTTGCGAAAGCGGTTCGTCTGTTTTTTTGCTGCAAAAATAAAAATTCTGCCGAAAATGAGATTTTTTTGCAATAGAATCAAAAGATGAAAACATTTTTCAGCAAGGACATTTTTGGAAAAACTTTCCGGGGGCGCGGGCGCCGGAGTCCCGCGGGGCCGATGCTGGCGCGCCGCCCGAGGCGTCGGGGCCCCTCGATGCCCGGCTAGGCCCGCGGGGCGCGCCCCGCGGGCGGGCGGCGCTGCCGCCCGCCCATCAGGCTCCACTCCGGCCGCCCCCGGGACCCCCGCCATGAAACCGGCCCATCTACTACGTTTGGGCGACATCCCCCGACCATGGCGTCTCGGGCAAAAATAAAACCGCAGGTAGGCGGCCTGCGGTTTTCGCGAAATACGGGGTATGGTCGAGGGGTCGGGGTTAAACGTAGTAGATGGGCCGGTTTCGTGGCGGCGGCATCGCAGACAGCCGACCGAGGGCGCCCGGAAATGAGCAAGGCACCCGTCTAACGACCGATTTCCAGCCAGTTGCATAGTACGTTGGCTCGCAACTCCATTTCCGTCGTCTTTTGCGCCTTAGTTTTGCACCTATAGCGTAATTCCAAGCGCGAGCAAAGACTTCTCACGATCGCATCAAGCTGCTCGGCATCGTTAAGCATGTCGTGCGTAACCAGGAAGACGTCATACCCCATACTTTGCAGCGCCGTCATGCGTTTGGCATCGTGGCCCAGCACGGCGCCTGATCCGTGGATAACCTCTCCCTGAATCTCCACGATGCCTGCTTTCATTATGGTTGGATTTACGATCACGATATCCCCGTAGCAGACTTTTTGCCCTGCAATTCTCTGCGCCGATGCGGTAAGCGGTGTAAGGTCGTTAATATATACGTTTCGAAAGCCGGCACCGCCGCGCGAGCGAGGAAGCGATAGTAATAAAATTCCTGCAACTTCAAGCGGAGAAGCTGCTATACCTGTCACCAGCTGCGCGGCGTTGTAAAACTTTGTACCCCACTTTCGTCTTTTCATCTTACTGGCGTACTCATGAAGCTCGTGTAATTCGATGAGCGGCTTTCTCATCCAGAGCGAAGTGCCCTTTAGCCTTGTGACCTCCTTCGTTTTCTTTTGTCCGTAGGGCTCCTTCGTGTTTACCTGTTCTTTGACTTTTATGCGCGCATAAACGCGTTTCCATTGTGGTTCGTCTTGGCTTTCATCAAGGTCAAAGAGGGATTCGGTGGTTGCATTCTCGGCAGCCTCATTGGCTTTGTCTAGTTCCGCTTCTACTGCTACGATGGGCTCAAAGACTGAGAACCATCCGCAAAATTCGTACATGGCAAGGACAAGATCGGTTGGAGACAGAAAGCGCGCCATGGTGAATAGCGTCGCAAGTGGATTGGTAACCCTAAAGCTCATCGCGGTTTCCAGCGTGCTATCTACCTCCGAAGCATCATCACAGTGGATTGTTGTCCGTAATCCCGAATGGTAGTTAACGCCGCCGGGTGCTGTCGTGGTAATGATCGGGGTCTTGAGGACTTCGGTTACGAAGGGTGATTGGGATAGGGCCCGCCAGCCGTCTTCTGAGTTGGGCAAGCGCGGGTAGAGGTCGCGCACTTGCGGTGGGCAGCGCCAGTATCGGAACGCGGTGTTTGCGCAGACGATCTCGTCCATGTGGGCCTCCCCTGGTTTCGTCCGCGGGCCGTGCGGATTGCGGGTAAGGTCGATTATCTACTGGCGCATCATGCGGGTAAGTACTGGAAGCTGACCAAATGCTGACCAAATGCTTGACGAGTTCTGCCGAAAAACCGTCGTGTGATAGAAATCCGCTGGAAGGTGCTCTGAGCGTGTGGTCTCTGTCTCCAAATTTGCGCTCGGATCACATGGGGAATTCAATGAAATTACGCATGCGTTTTATATAAACCGAGCAATGACGTCAGCAAAAAAGGTGCGAGAAAAAACGACGCCTTAGACAACTACGATTATCCTTGGTGTCAAAAAGAAAAAGGTCAGAGGCTTAACACCTCTGACCTACTCTTTTGATGGTGGGCGATACAAGATTCGAACTTGTGACCCCATCCGTGTGAAGGATATGCTCTACCCCTGAGCCAATCGCCCGTCGCCTTTCGGCAAAAGAGATACTATCATAGCCGCGCGTGGTTTACCAAGAACTTTTTGCCCCCGATTTTAAATTCGTGGGCGCAAACCGCGCCACTGCAATCAGGGCAGCCGACAAACCACCAGCTCAACCGCCCTTTATCGTTTGATACATGAGGTCTCGGGGCGGCAGATCAGTCGCGCGTTGTTGTAAGCCATGTCGAGCGTAAGGCAGGTGCGCGCGGCGTAGAAGCCGTCCTCGCGCTGGATGGTCAGCGCCAACTCGGGCTTGTCGCCGGTCAGGCACAACGGTAGCAGCAGCTGGATCCGACCACCGTAGAACTGCGGCACCGCGAGCGTGTAGTTGGCGGCGGCGCGGCGGGCGGCTTCGACGACGGCGCCCTCAAAGGCGCGGCGCAGCAGCAGCGAGTTACCCTCCCCCATCAGGCTGGCGGGAATACGCGTCAGGTTCTCCTCGTCGCCCAGAATGTGGTCGATGTTGGAGCGGATGGGCAGTCGATAGTCAAAGACCAGCTCGGAGGGGTCCTCGGCAAAGCGCACGCGACACGGAAGGTACTCAAACGAGACCAGCATGGGGTCGCTTTCCTTAAAGAAGCCCTTTAAAAACCAGCGCTGGCGCGCGTCGGGCTTGGTGTTGGGCTCAAACAGGCCGTAGATGGTCTCGTAGCGGCGCGTGTACAAGCCGGTATTGAATAGGCAGCGGTTGTCGTCGAACACCAGCGGCAGGTTGGACGGCGCGGTCTGGTCCACGTCGCGCTCGGTCAGGAACACCGCGCGGCTAAACGAAAACGACAAGTAGTTTCTGAGGATGCGGTTCCCGGGACCCCAGTCCTCGGGATCGGCGAGGTCGACAAGGCGGTCGTAGCAGGGCTCGGGGCAAAACGCGAAGTCGTACACATTACTGCACAGGGTGCTGGGGATCTCCATGTGGTGTCCATTCCATTTCATAGTTAGAGTTTGGATGCTTAGATTTTATACGTGCGACGCACCGTCGAGACACACAACGCAATTGCGGCGCAGCTCGTCGGCGAGTTCTGCTCGCGTGCGGTTTCCGGAAACAAGGTCCTGGATCCAGGCGTAGCCATGGCCTCGAGTAACCTAGCGTCATCGAGCACCAGCGGCGTAACGGGAAGGACCCGCCCGTCAACATCGGCAATCATGAGTTCTCCAAAAGCCTGAGCGCGTTGGGCATGGACGCTATGGTTGTCTCAATTGCATGGTCGATTGACATAATGTCGTCAAGCGAAATATGCGAAGTGGAATCTGTCTCGTACGCAAGCGAAGGATCTTCCTGGCCAGCACAATCAGCACCGTCATCAACTTGAACATAGTTCCAAGGCATGTCCGCTTCCTTTAAATAGATAGGGATGGAAAAGCCTGTGAATCGTACTCTAATACGACGGGTTGCCAGACGATGTCTTCGATGCTGCAGTGTAAGGTTTTTGCGAGCGCCAATGCCGAGGATACCGAGGCACGGCGCAGGTCCAGTTGGTTTTGCTCATAGAGCTGTATGGCACGGAGTTTGACTCCCGATTGGGCGGCCAGCTGCTTTTGGGTCAGGCCGGACGCCTTTCGTGCTGCCTTGAGGCCCTTTTTGCCTGCCTGGGCTTTGTTCCATTTATCAATGACTATCTGGGCGAATTTATCTTCGGAGGCCTCATGAAGCGGATGGTACGAGCCGATAATCCAATCGAGTGGTGCCACATCAAAAAGTTCGCTAAAGCCTAGTCTGCACGTCCACTGCGTGTATGCTAAAACCCAACCTGCCCAGTATTGCGGGGAACGGTCGAACGGATAGGCCTCCCTGAATTCGACGGGCTCCAGACCCGCGTGAACAATGATCTCGCGCGCGAGCTCGTCGCCCGCCATGCCGCAGACGACGCGAGGCATACCGCGCTCAAACTGTTTCATCTCAAGAGCGTTCGACATGATCGCCGTCAACTCGGCTGGAGTTAGCCCTTGGTCACAGAGAGCAAAATCGACCGCCTCGCCCAGCGTTCTCATTGCATCCTCGAGATACATCTCACTGTAGGCGTGGGTCATCGCCCGTCATCCCCTCTCGAATGATATCGACGATACGTATTCCCTCAAACGGGTTTTCGGCAAGGAGCTCCCGATACTGCGCCCTTGCCGCTTCATCTCGTTCCTTGGCCAATGGACCATACAGAGCTTGCTGCGCACGTTCAAATCCAGCAAAACGAATGCTCTTAAACGCACGCTCGCTTTTGAGCACAATCTGCTCCCCCAGGTTACCGAGCCTTATAGATCGTCCAAGCTGATCGACGGTGATCGTATTGTTTACAAAAGCTCTGGCATAGCTAAAGTACGAGTCGTCCGCACGCCACCCCCTTATTACGTCGCAAGTGCTCGTCTGAGGTAGAAAGTGATCATGGAGATATTCGCACGCCCCCGCGGCAATGGCGGTATCTTTGCGAAAAGAACGATGCTCAACGAGCAACGCTATCCAATGCAGGACGCAATATTGCGGCGATAGCAAGTCGAGAACTTTGAGATCGGCTATATCGAGTTCATAGCGATTCGCAAAGCCATCGGCATCGCGCGAGCATGCCCATTCCCTTGCAAGGTCGAGGCTCTCTGTGCAATAGAATCCCTGTCCATAGTCGTTATGGATTTTCCCCAGGCCAAGCTGGGGAGTCTCAATGATTTTCTGAGAACCATGCCACAGTTCCACGCGAGTCTCCTAACAGGTATCGCTCTAGCGAGAGTATAACATACTATCGCTAGAGCGATACCTGTATTCAAATAGCAAGAGGGTGTCTGGAACCGAGTTTGAGTTTAATACTGGCTTCTAAGGCTCGCCGTGTCCGGAAGTATGCGACATAATTCAGACTTGCTGATCACGCCGGAGCACACTAACGCCTCGTCCTGCTTACAGAGCTTCATAGACACGCACCTCATCTTGCTCGATGCTTTTGCGGAAAGCCGGGCGCATGTGCTCTGGAGGGTTGGTGACGATATCAACCTATCGTCTAAGTTCCTTCTCGAGCTCATGGGAGAGTTCGTACAGCGTGCCGAACGTCATGGTGTTGCCGCAGACTAGGCGCAAGTCAATATCGCTATCAGGCGTTTGCTCGCCTCGGGCAAAGAAGCCAAATAAATATGCTTTGCTGACGTCGTATTGAGCAAGCACGCGGGAGGCGGCGGTGGATATGTCGGTAGGCGAAATCATGGGTTATTTGCTGTTCAACAGTAGAACGTCAGGGGCCAGCGCCGAAACCGCCGATCCGGCTTTTTGCCGTTCTGCAAGCTCGAAGATAAATGGGGCGTTTGATCAAACGAACTCGGTCAAAAAATCCAGATCGTCAGTAGAAAAACCTTCGACATTGAACCAATTAACCGCAGGCAAGAAGCATTCTGCATGGTCAAAGCCAAAGTCATCCGGACGCTCGACGGCTACGCGAACGGTTCCGTCATCCCTAGCATAAGCAGAGTTCATTAATCCGCCCCGCTGTCCAAGATAAACTCTCCCGTCTCCAGGTCTACGAAGTCCGCGAGCTTTATCTTTCCGGAGAAGCCGCTCCCCTTGTACTTTCCCGCATAGGTCTCAGAGTCGAACTTGAACGAAATGTTATAAAGCTTTCCGGTCTTTGTCTTCCTGATCAACCCGTTTTCCAGCATGTAGCTCAGTACCCTCTTATGGCTTTCTTTATCGTTGCCGTTTAAGTAAAAGCAACAGACACCTTGTTTCGAGCCCGCCGCGATGAGCGTTTCGGGATTGGAGTATTTGGCCTCTACGACGACGCCATCAAGAACTGCGGTTCCGACAATGTCGTCCATGAGGGCGGTTTTGAATGGAGAGAAGAAGAACATCCATTTGCCGCATTGGACGGGATCTATGTCGTGTATTCGTTCCTTGTTGATAAACCCTATGTCGTGTATTCGTTCCATGTTGATAAACCAGATCCATGAGAACGATTTGACTCTGGCAATCGAGCCGGATTCGTTAAGAAGCGTTTCTTCGACGGACGGCGTTAATTCCTCGTTGTTGCCTGTGTTATTTGAGCTTGCCATTTCATTTATCCTAACATTCGCCCTTAATAAAGCCCCTCATCAGCAGTCTCGAGTGCTTGTATCGCTGCACGTTTGAGCTCATTGAGATTTTCATAGCCGCTTCCCGACAGCGGGACTATGCGCACGTTGAATGAGTCGCCGTATTTATAGTCGGCATACACATCGCAATTGCCCCTACCGAGAAACTGTATGGCCGCCCGATCAATTGCCTTTGCGCTTTGGCCTACGTAGTACAGATCTTTGGTTGCATTATGGACAATGAAGATGCCAGTAATTTCGCCTTGCTGTGTCAGGGCCTTTCACTGAGCCATAAACTCTTCGGCGCTTGCGACGATTTGAGGATCATCTTCTAGGAGCGATTGACGTAGCCCCAGTAGTTTTTCTTGTTGCTTTAATGCTGTAATAACAAGAAGGAGCCCGTCCACAAAAAAGAACAAGCCAAAGAGCAAGAAAAGAAAAGAAAGCGAACCATATATGTTGGCACTCGATGACAGAGCGGAAAAGAGACTGACAATTACCAATACAAGACCAGTAGCGCTGATGACTTTTCCGATCGGGATGAGCCTCCTTGGAGGGGCCGATGCGACGCATCTGCCAGAGCGATATGATAATTGCAATTCAAATACTGCCGTTTATAAAGCATCATTTGGACCCAATTGCCTATATCACTGGAGTCATACCATGAGGAACTACTATCAAATCAAAACCGTCGTAAGGCTCAACATCGGTAATGGATCGAGAGACAGTCGAGCTGAACAAAATAGTGCCGTCGCAGCGATGGCTGATACGGCACCAATCTCTAAGAAATTGATTTAGTGGAAGGCTAAAGACTTCTGCAATAGCTGCTTCACCTCTCCCTTGGTCTAGCTTTAACGGGGCCTTAGCAGCGATATGTGGTAGCCAGGAGCGCTGTTCCTAGAATGAAGAGCGTTAAGGGCGCGACGATCCAGTTGCTGTCGCCGGTCTTGGGGAGTGTCGCAGTGGTTGCGGTTGCGGTCTTGGGCCTGGAGGTCTTGGTCACCGTAGTCTTGGTCGTTGTGTTTGTCTTGGGCAACGTAGCCGTTAAGCTCCAGGTGGTCGGCTTCGGTCCAGACCCAGCCGAGGCCCGACGCACTGAGAGCCTGGCCCCGGCTGCCATGCAGGGAAAAGAAGGGACGCTTTGTGGCCTCCACACAGCGTCCCTTCTTCAAATTATTGTGTGAATATGATTTGAGCATACGGCAGAGCCTGAATCCACTATGCTCCAACTAGGCTACAAATCATAATTCTGCAACGTAGAATACTTGATAAGCGATTGATAGCGCGGATGTCCCGATCGAACAGCCCGCTTGTAAAGCTTGATATATTTTTCAAATCCCTTTTGAACTGCGAATTCATTTCCGCGGAGAGCTTCATATTCGTTCTGGCGCAAGTGTGGACGCACCTGTCGATCTATATAGTCTGGCCTGTCTACAACAACGGCTTTCGAATAATCAATCCCGCATTTGTTTTCGGCATCGGTAAAGAATGCGTGCCCATGGCGAATATGCGAGCGAAAAGGTATGGCCCACGTATGTCCCTCGATTTCGACCAAAAAGACGATGTAAGGACGATTTTGCTTTTGTTCCATCTCTTTAAACGGCGGGTTTGGATGATCTTGGTAAAAGGAGTTTGTCAAAAAGACGATTTTAGAATTCATGCAGACCCTCCGAAAAAGAAAATGCCTCCAACCCAAAGAGATTGAAGGCATCTTCTCAGTGGGCTTTCTTTTGATTCCGTTGGTCGCGCCCTACGACCAAAATCTTCTCAGTGGGCTTTCTTTTGATTCCGTTGGTCGCGCCCTACGACCAATTTCTGATTTAAGTATACCCAAGCAACGGAGGAAATGATTGGGATTTCAAAATATGAAGGATTAAATTAGGCCTGAATTAGGCCGCTCAATCTTGACCGTACATATCTAGAAATCCAGATTCACCTAGACAATTAACTTGTATTCACGCCCAATCTTGCTTATCACAAACAGAAGTATCCATACAAGCCCCCATTGACCTTAGCTTTCGCTAACAAGCAGCACGGCATCAACTCAGTTTTGCCTCGTCGTCGGCGTCGAGCCCTTCAGACTTCTTGGCGATATCAGCCAGACCCGGATTCATCTTTTCGCAAGCGCCATCCACGATCTTCTTCAAGCTTTCAAAGAAAGAGAAGGCTTTGCGATCCTGTTTAAGTTCAGTCGCGGGCTCGAGGGAAATCGTCGTAGGTTCGTCGATTCCAGCGAAAAGGGCCGAGTACAACTTCCCTACGTTCAGCTTCGGGTCTTCGACATCAATGGAAAAGCCGTCAACACCCTCGATCGCGATCTTCCCATCCTTCAGCCAGACCTTATATGCCTTCTGAGCCATAGCGTTTGAGTCGTTTCCTAACAACTTCAGCACCTCCTTCAACGGTCTTGGCCACAAGGTCGAGTACCTTGTAGTCGTCGCATTCGTATTCCAAAGCCCCACTCTTCACGTCAATTTCCCCATCTTGGCCGCGCGCGAGCACAATGACGTTATCGACGTCGAGGTTTACGACAAAGAGTGGGTTGTGCGTGATCATCAGTATCTGCCGGTTGGCGCTCATCCTCTTAAAGGCACCGAGGACGTGTTCCTTAATCGCTACTTGCGAGATTTGATCCTCCGGCTGGTCGATAATGTAGACCCCTGATTTAGTGTCCTCCTCCGCCAATAGATCGAAGTACAGGGTCCCGTACAGGCCAGGCGACGGTTCAGCGTCGATGCCTATGGACTTGTTGGTGATTTTCCTTCTCTCGGTTACACGGTCAACCACCGCATGAAGCTTGTTGCGAATCTGATCGTAGCACGTCGCCATGGAAGGTTTTTCACCTGTTACCGCTGCAGCTATTTCCTCCGTAGTCAGCTCAGTTTCGGACTGTATGCCATTCAGCAGAAGCGATAGCTTAGGCTTGTTGAACACCTCCCCAAAGACCTCATTGCAGTAGCTTATGTCGGTACTACCAGAAGTGAGTTCGGAGACAAATATGAATTTCCCCATAGGATTGGGAACCCTAATGTCAACAGGAACGGCATACTCGAGCTTCCTGTTGCATCGCTTTGCGGCAAGCAACACAGCGTTGGCAATTTTCCCAGAGACATCGTCAAGAGTCGCCGAATAATCATCGATAGTTTTCTGCTCGTCAGTCTTCTTCTTTGAAAGAACCCTGCGCTCCTCGCTCGCAGCGCCCTTGACTGCTCGGGTCTTCACGTCGTCGCGTTCGTAGATTAGCCTATGCTTCTCGACAAGCTTGAGAAGCCTGTCCATCGCCTTAATTGTATCGGCATGGGCCTCGGCAGCCTCAATCCCCATCTCTTTGAAAAGTTTCGAGTGATCCGCTCTGGCGTTGACAAGGTCGCTCCTGCAGGAGAGCAACCTAGAGCCTAGGCTTTCTATGTCCTTAAAAGAGATCGTCTTCGAAAATCGGGAGATGGTAAGCTTCTCAGACTTTGGCAGGTCCCGCAAAACCACCTCATGCTTATCAAGTCGACGGCGTGCATCGTTGAAGCGCGCTTTCGACTCTAGGGCGACAACGCACTCGTCAAAGAAGCGCTTGAGCGACTCTTTGATTGAGCTGACATCAACGTGGGATTGAAAATACTTACCGAAATAATCGTCTTGCCCCTGCCCCGAATGCAGCTCTTCGAGGGTTTTACGAACGCTGTCTTGGTCGTCAAACTTGAACTCAGCCGCATCTGGGAGAAGAGTATCGACGCTTATGCCCTCTTTCGCGCAATAGGCCTCGTATCCGTCGACCAACTTGGAATCGCCTACATGCCGGCAACCGGTTATGCGGTGAATCATCATCGACTTGCCTATGGAGTTGTCGCCGATAATCGCGTTGATTCCGGGCGAAAGCGGTATGTCAAAGCACTTGCCGTCAATTGAGAGTTCAAGCGAGTCGAGCTTCGAAGAGCTGGCGCTGAAGAACGAGCAGTCGCCGACCTTGATTCTCGAAGGATCGGTGACCGCCATGAGCAAGCCTTCGAAGGTCGGCAGGCATTTCAGGCTGGAGAACGAAATCTCACCGCCTTCTCTCCCTGGATAGGTCGCCCAATCATGGCAATCGCTCCCGACAACAAACGGAACGGCATCTTTGGGATAGGTCTCGATGAGCCTCTTGATGTCGAGTTCTCGCCGCTTGTTGCGAATTTCGACCGCGTCGACAAACTCGGTCAAAATTACTTCGCTGGCGTAATTCGCTCCGAGACTGCTCACGTCCCGCTTCGCTTCCTGGCCGGCCGATTTTTCGTGCCCGATGAGGACGGCGTTGAGGCCGATGTCCCTCAGGACCTTGGCGAAACCGTCTTCGGTGAAAGCGCCATTATTGAGATCGTCGTAGCGCGGTTTCCCGTTCTCATCACAGACGACATCGGCGATGCCGTCAATCAGATCGGGGTGCCGGTCGTCGAAGATGGCAACGATATGGACGACGGTCGGCTTCTTGCCATCGGCGCGAATGGACACGCTGAACTCAATACCAGGAAGCACTTTGTTTAGGCAGCCATCCCCCTCCCTCTCCTTCAAAGCGAAGTAAAGGTCTATGTCAAAGCAATCGTGGTCAGTGATTGCGCACATGTTGATGCCATGAGCCTCCAAACCGCGAAGCAGCACGTTAACATGGTCTTTGTCGCAATCGGAAAGTTCCTTCTTGCCTTTGTCCTTTGTGACGACACTTGCAGCAGAATGGATATGGAGATCGATTTTGGTCGGCTTCGTGACTATGCGTTCCAATTGCACCTCCTATGCTGTCCGGGCGATTTGCCTATCGCCCAACATTGATATTACAAGGCCGATTGTCCATCTTGGACGATAGGCCGGTTATATGAACCTCTCATGCAAAACTCCTTCGTCCCTATGATAATCCCGTCCCTCGATGCGGATAAGATACTAATCGGCCTTTAGCCTCATTGTTGACAAGCTCGTTGATACCGGCCTCCGCCTTTGATGTCAACTTCATTCGACGGCTCCCTCAATGGTCTCCAAGCAAGTGCGAATGCCACCCATGCGGTTCCATGCGTCCCAGAATCTCACAGTACCTAAAAGTGCAAGTTAGCGCCGGTTCGGAAGAAAGGTTTTGGGGTGATCATATTTTGAAGAAAGGTACTCTGCTTCATTCACAGCGCGAAAACGCATATGGCTAGTACGTCAGATGTTGCATGCGCGAAAAGGGCAACGCTCCCTATCCGGAAGTGTTGCCCTCAAAGCTTCAACAGAGTTCTTGTATTGCAGCTAAGTGCGTTGCGCCGCCTCAGCAGCGATATGCGGCGGCTAGAAGCGTTGTTCCAAGCAAGAAAAACGTAAAGGAGGCTGCGATCCAGTTGCTGTCGCCGGTCTTGGGGAGTGTCACAGTGGCAGCCTTGGGCTTGGGGACTTTGGCGATCGTGGTCTTGGTTGCTGTCGTTGTTGTTTTGGTTGTCGTGGCCGCGGGTTTCAGCGAGGGATTTGCCGTGGGTCCTGCGGTGGGCTCTCCGGCAGCGGGGCTAGCATCGGTGGGTGACTTTTCCGCGCTATTGCCCGGTACCTCGCCCCTGTCGGTCTCCCCCGCCGGAAGCGTGGCACCCTCGGGCTCAACCACCACATGCGGTGCCATCGCACCGGAGGCATCCACCACGCAACCAGCACCAAAGGTCCCGCCGGCAGGCGTCACAAACCGTGCGGACACAAGCGACCCGCCCGTGCACGCAGCGCCGCCATCGGCGCCGGCCGCATCGAGCCACGAGGCGTCGACGGAAAGCCGGCAGCCGGTCGCGACAGCGCCAAGGCCCGCGTCCTGCAGATACACGCCATAGGCGCGCACGCCCGCTCCGGGCCCGGCGCCCGCGGCAACGACGCGTCCGCCGCCGCGCACGGCCATGTTGCCGGCGATCACGCCGGCAACCGCCTCGTCCGTAATATCGGCCCCGTCCGCCCGGGCATCGACGGTGCATCCGTCCACCACGAGCGCCTGCGAGACGTGGATCCCGCACTGCGAGCCCGTCGCCGTTAGGGTCCCGGTGCCGCGAAGCGTCAGGTTGCCCCACACCTCCATGCCGCACAGCGTGATGTCCGCATCGGGCGCATGCGACTCCGTCACGGAGTTTTGCCCGGCAAGCGTCAGCACCAGGTCGCCGTCGGCGCCGATGGCCTCGCCTGCGTAGCCGTTAATCTCCAGGTGGTCGTCATCGGTCCAGGTCCAGCCGGGGCCCGACACGCCCGGCTCGTAGTACGTCGCGCCCGCGATGATGAGGCTCTCCGCGCCCGCGGCATAAGAAGGCCCGCCCAGCAAAACGCATAGGCAGGCCATGGCAACAATCGCAATGTAATGACGGCTGGTGTAGGACTTGGCAGCAAACATACCCGCTCCGATCTTCGCAGGAGCCAATAGAATGTGCACCAGAAAATGCCCTGGTAGCAGCATTTAATAGTTTAGCGAGATCAATGCGGGAGCAAAGAGAAATCGTGTGGGCAATGTCCACAATTAGGTGTAAATCGTTTTGCCAGTCGGTGAAAGGAGGGATCAACGGATTAGATATCCATCTTATTAAAGTCGATGGAATATCCCATGGACTTGAGTTCTTTCAAGAGGCCGAACTCCCAACTGTCTGTTCCGGTATAAACGACGCCCTGTAGATCAGAGGGAATCTCGATACCTTTGTCAACAAGAATTGCAACGTTTTCCCTGCCAAGCCGACCAATAAAGTATCCGGCTTCAAATACAACATTTTGTCTAGCCCTGGGCTTTTCCGACTGTTCTGCCTGGGCTCTTCCTTCGTCGTCCGCCGTAAAAAGGCATACCGCTCCTGCTGCATCGCCTTCAATTTCCAGCTTTTCGATGATTGTCTTGCCCTGATTTGACTGCTCGTTTAGGACAACCGCCGTCAGGCCCTGCCTTTCGATGATTCTCGCGACCCTTTCTCTAAGCTCTCCGTTGTGACCATGAACGATAAATACCTTCGAATAATCTCCAACATTTGCAGTCGATCCGGTTTCCCCTTCGTCTGAAAACTCATCAAGGTATGTCTCCAGCACAGCTTTTGCACTGCGCAGGCCGTCCGCACAGGCTTCAACGAAAGCCGAGTCGGGCGTACCGGAGGTGAAGAAAGACAACGAGTAGCTGATTTTGTTAAAGCTTTTAAATTCGTAGCTGTCTTTTCCAAATCGCCTAATTAAAAGCCTGTCCGCCCTTGTCTTCCATGCTTTAAAGTCAGGCGAACTAGAGCTGATGTATTTCTTTGAAAGTTCGTCTGCTGTTTCGCACAACTGCTGCAAAATTTCAAAATCAGACATTAAGCCTTCTTTCTATAACCAATAACGGAGCTAAGAAGCATCTTATTCCAATGAGCGGCCAAATCTCTTTACTGTTTCCTCGGTGCCCCTATCGGAGATGGACTTGCCCAGTGCGAACTCAATAGCGTCCAGCAAAGCCGTGACGCGAGCTTTGAAATAGGCATCAAAGTCATCATTAATGAACGCATCCCAGTCAATGAGATTCGATTCGATGACGGAGTTCACAGTGTTCGATGTCAGCTTTCTTAACGAATTTCGCTGAGTAGACGCTGGGGGCCGCGCCTCCAATTTCTGTGCCCGAATAGGAGTACGAGCACGTCGGTCAAGATGCATTCGGTGGTCAACATGGCGGGATCTATCTGCGAGCGGAAAACAAGCGGCGCTGCTAATGGTAGCGCCGCTCGCATCATCAAAGAAGAATCGTTATCGATTGTCTCTGGGACTTTTCGTTCAAAACCAGAGCATGTCGACTACTGCTTATCGAAGTACATCCACCCTACAGGCTGCATTAGATCGTAATAATCGACGGGCGTTTTGAAGCGAATCCTGCCCAAATAACCACGCTTTTCAGCAACCAACTGCATCTGTCTGCGTCACGGCAAACTCTTTGAATTGGCGTTGCGGCAAGTTTGTCTTAAGAAAATAAGGCTGTTAAGACAAACCCATTTTGACGTTTACGTAACGTCGACCATCGATCAAGCCGTATTATTCGGAGTTAGATTTATCGCCCCACGACGCTAAGCTGGTGACCATCCAGTGCCTTTTGATATCGATATAGACATCGCCAATCTGATTGTCCAAGCATTCATCGGACTCGTTACCTTGGGGGCCTTGATTGCCGCACTCTGGCAAAGTAACCAGAGCAAAAAGAACAGGGAGGACGACATCAAGCGGCATCAGCCATCCCGCATATCGGCATGGTACGAAGGGGATCGAAACCGAACTGATCAGCCCGAGGACAATCGGTTCGTCTGGCAATTCGTCGTGCTTCGAAACGAAAGCGAGTCCCCCGTCTACGACGTAATCGTCACCTGCGTCGGGATTAGCGGGGCCGGCCCCTCTTTCAAAGGTGAGGATAACCGCCCCGCTTATCCCAACCGCGTCTGCGTCGGCACGCTTCCTCCTGGAGCATGGTGCATATGGCTCCCGACGGAAGGGCACGGAATGGGAGTACGCACGGCACCCGAAACGGCTTTCACCGACGCAAGCGGAACTTCATGGGTTCGGCGGGGCAACGGAAGGCTCGAGGAGATCCCTATGGAGCCAACCTCGTTCTACAGGCTGCCCCTTCCCTTGACCTGGCACGGATGCAAGAAGCTGACCGAGTAACCCCTTGGCATCGTCGTTTCAGGCATTGGGTTTTCCGGACTGGGACGCGAACTTCCCCAGATGTTCCGGATAACGGGAAAGTCAGAACTATTCGGGTTTGCGAGGCGGGATCGAGAGAGCGACTCCGCCCTATTATTTCGATGCGTCCATGAATTGAAGTGAGATCGGCATCATCACCTCGAAGCACTTACATACAGATCCATATGGCAAAGGCAGCAATTCGCCACCTTGGTTGCAGCAGCGGAGGTTATTACTCAGGATACAAGCGGAAGTAGCCAAATAGGCGCTGGGCGCAACCGAGACGCAGCCAGAGAAGGGTGACATGAGAGTTGTTTCAGAGGATTGGGGTGATATGGATGAAGTTGACTGGTAAGTGCATCTCCAGGTTCAACGGATGGCTGATCAAGGCCGTCTTTAGGTTCACGTAGGGATCCGCTTTTGCTGACAAACAAACACGTGATTGATTTATGGCTTCCAGACGCTTAGCGTGTCTGGAAGCTCATTTATTTTATTGTCAGCAACCACGAAGCCAGCGCTGAACCTCGCCCTAGTAATTGCAACATAGAGCTTGGAGCGTGCCTGCGGCTTCAGATCCGTCGAGGCATCTTGCAACCAAGAGGCCATATCGGCAACTGGATAAATCAAAACATGGTCATATGTTCGGCCTTTTGCTTTGCCGAAGTTGCAGATCGATGAAGCGTTCGCGGTCTGAGTGGCGACGCTACGTCTCAAAATCACTGGATCCAAAAACTCGCAATACCTTTGCGCAAGTGACTCTGGAATGGCCCAAACTCCATTATGGGTTTCATTTGAGGCGGCGCGCAAAGATGCGGTTGGTGAAAACTCCGGATAAACCATGTTTGCGAATCGCCATTCTTGATTTGCTGCTTTTTCGTTATCTTGTCTATGCAATGCAACTGAAACGCATCGGTGTCTCATCTGCAAATACTCGTAGGGCGATAAATGATTATTTAGCCGATCCTTCTTCGAATCCGAAAAGCAAACCGTCCTCATTTGGTAAACAGCCCCGTTCGACGCATTCCAAGATTAGCGCTTGCAATAATTTTGCAGAATCGGAAACACAAGACTCAGAAGGTTGTTTTCCCTCATGAACGGCTTCTGACCTTGCTCTATATAGTTTCTTTATTTCTTGCTGTTTTTGCTTGCCTCCTCCAAGAAACAAAGCTGCGAGAGTACTGACACGAAAAACAAGTTCGCTCCGGACTCCAAACAATGACTCAATCCCAGCCCATATAATCGCCATTTGAACTGAAGGTCGAAGCGATTGCTTGTAGCTCCACAAGGAATTCACCGCGGTCTCAAATCGCGTGTTTTTATCAAACAGTTCCCATGCGTCCCGATAATGCTGTCTTATCCACTGCTTCTCTGAATAGTTGATCACTTTCAATTTTCTTGGAATGAACAACCTTGTAGAAAGAACAACATTGATTGCCGAGCATGGCGAAAAATCTTCTGTCCGCGAATCGCTCTGAACATGCCAATACAATTCGCAATTCAAAAGCGCGGACAATAGAACTATTGCAGATTGGGCATTCCAAACTCGAACTGCAAGCTCTTTGCCCTCTCCAACAACGCGCAACTGAGCTGTAGTTTTCCTAAGGACGGCAATCAAGACACCTAAATCGGTCTCATCTCCGCTGCCATATTTCATCACAGAATTTATCATGTCGTCCGGCGAGGCCTTGCACGTGGCCGGCAATAGAGAGAGGTGTTGCGTAAGCGGCAGCTCTTCGTCTATGGTTAATCCCATTAGGTATAGATATGAAGCAGCAGCCGATTCATTTACAACAATCATCATCTTCGCCCCCCTGCCATAGCGCTCTATACCTAATCCATCCGAACAGCGCCAAACTGAGATACGTCGATTTCGCCCTACATGAGTTTGGGAAGCAATGCGTCACGCAGTTCGCCAAGAGCCTACGACTTGAGTATATTAGCCTATATGAGCTCAAGAATACCATTGAGCGTCGAAGTCGTTCTTTCTATTGCACAAGCTGGAGCAAACGGGACGTTCATCGACTTAATGTTTTTTAATGCAAGCTTGGTCTGAACGGCACCAACAGTTCCAAGCCTAATAGCTTCCATGCCCATTGAGCTACGAAGAAAGAAATACGACCACGCCGCAAAGTCGCCTTTAAACGAAGTAAGTTTGTTGCAATTCTCTGTGAGGTTTGCCTCATCGAGCGTTTTTCCGATATACGCCGTAAGGCCAATCGTTCCGACAACGGAAACAATTAGATCGCCAGTGTTGACAACGTAGCGCGAAATATTAGATCGTGTTTCATCGTCGATATATAGCATTTCCGAAGTGAGTAAGAGAACAGAAGCGTTGTTTAAGTCGCGGACTCGAATATATGGATGAGAGTTTGCCTCTGCAATTAGCTCTGAACCTTTAGGGAGTCTCTAACCGCCCTTGACTTCGCAGAATGACTCGACTGAACGGTAATGATTTTCTCGCTTGTTCTCTTCAATTGTTTGAGCAAAAAGGGCTTCTCCGAGTTCAGCTAAATAATCATTTACCGGAACATAGGCCTGCACTTCAGAATTGTTTCCATCGAACCAAGGGGAAAGGAGCCCCCGGTGGAAGCGATGATCAATATGGTTCTAACACAGATGTAGCCGGTTCTAGACTATCTGCAGATAAAGCAATCTTAAAAGCAGTGCTCGAAAGAACTATGTGTAGCCATGCCGAAAGCAGCGTGCCCAGCAACTCGAGTTTACTCGGTCTCTTCCTTACCGACAAGGAAGTCGAGGGGTGCTCTCCGAGAACAATCGCGTACTACGAAAGCACCCTCAAACCATATGAGGCATGGATGGAAGAGAAGACGATGCTGAGCGAAGACGGCCGAATCGTCAGGGTGGACAACCCATGGTGTTCGTTCTACATCGACACCGAGCTGGCACCTGCGCTAGACGAGAGCAGGTGCGGGAAATGGATGTTCTACTTCAACGATATCGAGTTCGCGGAGGAAGTCTGCCGCAAGGCGGCCCTCGGAATGGTCGTCGCGGAATGCAAGCACAGCTCATTCGAGTCCGTTATCGAGAACGGCAGAGGCGTCGCCTGCTTCTACCTGAACTTGGACGACGTCGAAGCACATCGCCGCGTTGTCGCATTCATGTTGGAGCATGGCCTGGTTCGGAAGACGAAGTCGGGGAAGCTGTATAACATCGGCTTCAAGTTGGATGACCAGGCACGGGCGGGAGAATATGGAGCCGGTTTCAAGGCACGAATCACGTTGAGCGATCGCTCGAATTAGGCGAATTTTACCTGCGAAGAACAATGAAGGGCGGGGGTGTATCGGCTAATGCCGAA
>ERZ834433.1361-NODE-1361-length-20194-cov-4.597646_pt1 | contig 20194 bp, 19 predicted proteins | sample MGYA00519948_ERZ834433 | MGnify/ENA primary metagenome ERZ834433 (study PRJEB31850, sample SAMEA3708752) | human gut metagenome | biome: human gut; feature: human-associated habitat; material: faeces | place: China | collected 2014 ...
TAACGCTTTCACATCCCACCTGATGCTGGACAGTGATGAAGTCTATCAAATGACACGGAGAGGGCTGGACGCTGCGCAGATTGCCGCCGTCAAAAAGATTCACCTTAATCTGGTGCTGGTGAAATTGCTGGAACTGCACCATCTGGGGTACGATCTGCGTCACTACCACGCCCAGCATCATGCGTTTATCAAGCAGTTCAACCTTCCGGCACATTTTCAGTTTGATGTGGCCGCCGGATGAACTTATGTTCTTATAACTCTAAAACCCGTAATGGACGGCACGTTATGCCTGTCCATCACGGGTTTTTCGTGTTATTTCAGTTTTGCGAGGATTTCATCGGTACTCATGCCTTCGGCAAGCAATTTCTTTAGAACAGATTCTGCCTCTGCTTTCTTTGCTTCCTCTGCAGCCTTAGCATCTGCCTTTGCTTTCTTTTCTTCCAGAGTGGCCACTTCTTTTTCGGCCTTCCTCAAAGCAGCTTTTTTTGCTTTCAGATCAGCCTTCAAAGTGTCAATGTTGGCGGTGATGGATGCAATCTCGGCTGCGAGTGCTTCCCTTGCGGACTGCTTTTCTGTAAGCTGTGTTGCAAAATCAGCGGTCACCATCTTTGGCTTATTCTTGCTACCTTTTGTTCTGGGCATAATAAAAACCTCCAGAAAATTATAGTAGTTTTAGTATAGCACTCTGATAATACTCTTTCAATACTCGCCCTGATAAGCATCATCTAAGAATTCGTTCTTTTTTGATAGTTATAGTCTATAATTACACTCACTTTTTGCAGTAGGTTCTTTACGAATTACGACAAACCAATTTTCGCTTATGCCATCCATAAATTTTTCCGCATAAGAAAAGTAATGCCATACCAATCAGCAATTCTACAATTCCTACTTTCCAACATCCCATCAACACCGCTAATTGCGGTGTAAGAGCTACAATAAACACCTCAATGACAGAAATAAGAGTATAGGCCGTTCCATAATCATCCAGTGTTCCACTCTTCATTTCTGGATCACAAATTCTTAATAGCGTAACACCAATAGCTACCACACCCGTACACCATCCAAAAATGAAAATTGATCGTTCAAACCAAGAATCATGAAATAGATTCTTGCCAACAACAAATACCATGATAATCGGCCAAACTATCCCCAATACACACAAAAGGAGCAGTGGACCCAAGTACGCTTTAACAACCGTAATTGAAATAGATGCAACACCAAAACCGACTAGATAATCCGTTACCATACTCCCGATTCTTGTTTCCACATGCTTATCAACACTGTCTCTAAAAGGAGTATGGTCAATAACTTTTTGGACTAAGACACCCGCAAGCATCGTTAAGCACATAACAGGTATTTCTATATTTGGTAAATACTGCTTGTACCAATTATAGAATTGATAGCCAATTAGAGTCGCAATAAGTGTTAATGCCAAGTGCCATGCAAGAGGATCCATAGACATAGGATTGATTGTTTCTTCACCAATAGACTCACGTTTTCCCTTAGGAACAATGCCTGTTCGGCACTCTTCTGGTAACTGATTTGCCTCCTTAATATATCGGGTAATTCCATGACGCGCCGCCCAATTAATTAAAAATATGCCCACAAACAAACCCGTTAAAAGGCCAATTGTTGCAAATGTCTGCCCCAATTGAACACAATCATCTCTTCCCAAGAGATTATTCAAGGCATTGCCTATCGTAGAAGCATAACCATGTCCTCCACAAAATCCTGCTGGCAACAACATTGAAAACTCTGGAAACACCGTTGGAAAAAAGGCTTTCAACAGTAACGTCCCAAAGAATAGCGCACTACCAAAGCAAATAAACTCTGTGGCCATATTGATGCAAAAAGTATCACCAACATTATGGAAAATTTCTTTTATTGATACATGTTCTTTTTTCCCCAAGTATAACCCCGCAAACAGTATGCAAACAAGTAAATACGCATAACTTCCAATTTTGTCGCTCCACGGAATAATATTCAAAACTTGTGGTCCGCAGAGCAGTCCAATCACTCCCGCAACAACTGAAGAAGGAATATAAAAGTTTTGAAGAAATTTAACGCCCCCCCGTAAGAATTGTGCAATCACAAGAAGCAGCGACATAAATGCGAAATCCATTATGAATGAATAAGCATTATAATCCATTTAAAATATCTCCTTTCCACCACCTTGAAATATAGCTAGGATCAACACGATCGTAAACCATATCATTTCCATTTTCGTCTTCTGCAACAAAATATGTATACATTTCAGCAACATCTTTTTCTAGTTGACTGATCGAATCATTGCAAAAATATGCCATCCCAAGTTTTGATAGAATGGCCTGATTATCAACACACTTTTGCCCTATATGCGCATACTGCAATGCGAAGCGGCAGTCTTTCATTTGCCGAATCTTTTCCCATCCAGAAATCTCCTTTATAATTCCAGATTTTGCATACAGATTGATCGTTACACACTTTAAATCAGGATTTTTACAGGTTCCCCTTACTGCCTCCTTCGCGCTTCCTGTCAAAGCATGTAAGATAAAGATATCAAGGTTATTGTGAAAGCCCATGAGAGGGAAATAATTATACAAATGCCCTCCACAAAGACGGAAGCCGCACTCAAAGAAAACAAAATTTGAATTTTTATCTGCGAAGCCAGAGAAAAAGATGTATCCATCCTTAATTCCCATATGCGCAATCATTCTGCGCATACATGGGTCAATTTTCTCTTTAAATGCATCTTGATGAATTGATGGGAGCATCCATCCGCTTTGAACGACCTTTTTTGTTCCATTCTCTGCTGCATTAATAACGTCATCTGTTGAAATCAGTTCAATTTTGCCATCAATAATTTCATAGTACGCATCAAATTTAACAGCCTTATATATATACTCTTCAATAATTACTTCCTTGCAAAGGCTCATATCCATTGCGTAATCATAGGCCCTTTTTAATTCTTCTTTGTCATGGGCAACACTAATTCCAATAGAGCCTGCGCGATCTACGGGTTTAACAATTACCGGATATGCGTCAACATCTTCGATTGTCTTATACTCCTTAACAACGGGAACACCATTCAATCTGCATTCATTTTTAAATTTGATCTTGTCCCGTGTTATTTCCAACTGCTCCATAGTTGTATAGCATGGCAAGTCCAACCGTTTGCACAGCTTAATAACATTTTCTACTCGAATTTCACTATATCCAGCAGTAATTCCATCAATGCCTTCTTTACGGCACATCTGCTCCAATGTGTCAAGGTCGGACCAACTAACATCCCATGCAACGTCTGCATACTTTTTTGCCGGACTGAGATCATAGTCCGTATGATTGTCTGTAACATATACTTTTACACCAAACTCTTGCGCTCTCTTCACAAGGGATATTTCACCGGAAGTCGCTCCTAAAATTAGCAGCTTTTTATTTTTAGTAGTATCATACATTGTATTTTCTCCTGTTCAACACATATATCTTTTCTTATGACAGAACAATATTACAAATGCGGTCAACATCTTTCAGTGCCAAATCTGCATACAGCGGCAGCGTCAGCACACGCAATGCCAAATGCTGCGCAACAGGCGTTTTTTCAGTTCCGGCGGTCGGATAATTCCGATAGCACTCAAAGCTGTTGGTCAGCGGATAGAAATATTTTCTGGCCGTAATGCCCTGCTCCTGCAGCATCTCATAAATTTCATTACGGGTATACTTGTACCCATCAAACACAACTGGAAAATATGCATAGTTGCTCTCCACATTTTCCTGAATAGCACTAAGCTTGATACCTTCCACGTCAGAAAGTCGCTCACGGTAATGCTCCACGACCTTCTTGCGCTTAGCAATTTCCTCGTCCAGATGCCGTAGATTGCAGATGCCCATAGCTGCTTGGAACTCGTTCATCTTGGCGTTGCCACCAACAAAGCAAACCGACTCAGGACCGTGGATACCAAAATTCTTCTGGTCGTTCAGCAGCTGCACCCAGCTATCATCTTTAAAGCAGACTGCACCGCCCTCGATAGTGTTGAACACCTTAGTTGCGTGGAAGCTGAACATAGAAGCGTCGCCAAAGCAAGCGGTGGATACGCCCTTGTACTTCACAGCAAAGGCATGAGCTGCATCGTAGATCACCTTCAAGCCATATTTCTTTGCAATTCGATCAATTTCCTCAACATCGCAAATGTTGCCATACACATGTACCGGAACGATGGCTACCGTGCGGTCGGTGATAAGACTTTCAATCTTCGTCACATCCATGGTATAGTCTTTATCGTTCACATCGCAGAACACCGGCACAAGTCCGTTACGAACGATAGCATGGGTGGTAGAAGCAAATGTAAAGGGCGTAGTAATCACCTCACCACCCTCCGGCAGGTTCAGGGCAGCAATGGCATTTTCCAGAGCCAGGTGACCGTTAGTATAAAGTGCTACATGGGGCACTCCCAGATACTCTTCGAGTTCTGCCTGCAGTTCCTTGTGTTTTACTCCCATATTAGTCAGCCAATGGCTCTCCCAGATTGGGCGAATTTCCTCCACATATTCATCTAAACTTGGCATTGATGACCGAGTAACTAAAATTTTATTGTCCATAAAACACACTCCTTAATCTCAATCATGACTTTCCAATCAAAGTGTACATAGTACACCTAACAGTAAAATCACGTTCAAATTATTACTTTATTTGTTAATAGTTGATAATATTACCTCTACCAGGTATTTCATGTCCTCTATTCCATACCGTTGGTCCACCGGAATCGGAAGAATATCCGCAGCATAGTGATACTCCAAACTGTCTGGCGGACAGTCTTCCAACACATTCGGCCACAACGTCGGAATATAGATTTTTTCTTTTTGCAGTTCTTTTCGTACTGCAGCACCATTTTGAATTAGAAGCGGATACATGAATGCACCATAGACACTCTTCAGTTTCAATTCATTTATGTTCCAAAACTCTGCATTCAAGAACTCAAAGTTTTCCTGTCGCCTTTTTGCTACACTCGCATAATCAATTCCCCGCAAAAGGTTTTCTGTCAGGCGAGACATTCGTTTTACGGACTCTGTAGCAAACAGTTTATTGTTCGCCACATATTCGCTGTAAAACTCATTCGCACTGCGTTCAAAGCGACCCAGAAGGAAGTGCATTCGTTCAAAAGACTCGTCTTTCGGAAGTTCGCATTCCAACCATGTATCAGTATAGAGAAACGCCCCATCTGCAACGCCAAAGTATTTCCGACAGGTATAAAGCGTATCCATACCTTCTACAGGCATCTGAAAATAACTCTGTGCATTATCAACAATGACTCGACCGTATTTCCGTTTCCATGCGGTTAGATAGTCGTTATCAAGTTGACCGTAAAAATTCACAATATAGAGCCACTCATTTTCACCAAGTGCCTTGTTGAAAATCGGTTCAAACTTTCCGTTGATATGATAGTAACCATATTCAACACCAATTTTGTCGCAAAGATTTGGCACAGACGAACAAAGGAAATACGGGAGATACAACTTTTTGATTTTCTTTGCTTCGCAAAGGTAGGCTAATGCATTTCTGCCACAATTTAAGGAAATGGCTCTATCATGCAACATATTGCCGTGATAGTTTTCAAATTCTATGTAACCTCCATATTCTTTCATCTTGCTTTTCCTCACTGCAATTCAATCGTAATTAAATTATTGATGTGTTCCAGTACGTTTCTCATTATGCTTTCATCCGGGAACTTGAAAAACACAATTCCCAAGCATTTTGCCGCATTATCAAAATACTCCACTGCATCACCCGTCTTTTTATACAAACATTTCCGATAAATGTAAGGCTCAATTTCTGGCGAAAACACAATATCTTTATAAGTTCCGTTTTTATTACTGTGCAAGTTATGCGTAGCATAAAATCCATTTGGCTCATGGATATCACCCTTGATCGTGGTTCCCATAGCCGCTTCCACAGACATTTCCGCAATGTCCACTCCAAACATATCGCCCAGTAAATCGGGGATCATATTTCCGCCACTGCGCGGGCCAACATCAATCGGCCAAACACGATTGCTCTTATCCACAACAAGTTCAACATTCATAGAACCATTGCGAATTCCGAGCTTTTCCACCATTGAAGCCAACGTCTCTTTGACCCGTTGGACGTTCTCAGTCTCCAGTTGCAGTGGGTAGCTTTTGCCCACCGGAACCAACGGGTTGACGCTGTTGTCTCTATGGCAGTTCATTAAGCCCCACAGCACAATCTTGCCGTTCTCTATAAAGACATCTCCGCCAATCAGATAAGGATGCTTTTTCTCGATAAAATGTTCAACAATAATTCGATGAGATCGTGAGAATGAAAAAGCAAACTCTAGTGCCTCTGTTAGTCCTTCTTCCGAATGCAGTACAGTTGCACCTTTACTTCCAGAAGAATCTACTGGCTTAATGATGATTGGATATTCATAGCTTGCTTTATCTTTCAGTGCATCTTCCGCAGAAACATATCCATGCGCCTTTGGTGCAGAAAAGCCATTTCCCGCCAAGAAATTACGAAAGCGATCCTTATTGCATAAGATTTCAACAGACTGATAAGGATTCCCCGGCAAGCCGAGTTTTTCAGCAATATAGGCTGCCGTGGGTGCGGCCGGATCAGAGGCGTAGGCTAACACACCGTCAACCTGCTCCTTTTGAGCAACTTCCAGAACGGCATCTTTATCAGTTGTACTCACCAGATAAAATTTGTCTGTCGCATACTGTCCAGGGTTATCTATAAGAAAATCACACAAAACAGTGTAATATCCGAGCCGTTTAGCTGTTTTTATCGCAACCACTTGTTGTGCTGAGCCGCCTAACAGAAGTATCTTTTTCATTTCACATCGCCTTTACTTTCTAATGCTCTTGCTTACCATCGGACGAATCATATCCATCAGGTATTCAAAAGACTCCAAGTGCAGTAGTGCTGAAGCCGCAATATAAATCACTGCACCCAACGGAATCTGAATCAGCAGTGTAACAATATTCGACAGGTGGAACAGGCTGACCACACTGACACAACATCCCATAAACACAGCCAATGCAATACCTGGCAGAATATCTTTCAACTGCTCCAAATAGCCATAGTTCAACAGTTTTCTATTTGGCCAAGAGTTGATGATTTGACTTGAAACGCTACTGACCAGCAAACTATATGCCATAGCCATGACGCCAAACCACATCGTAGACAACAGCAGCACCATTCCAACGATTTTCTTGGCAATCTCCAACTTCAAAAATAGGTCACTGCGCCCCATTGCCTTGATTGCATTCAGGTTTGCGGTATGGATTGGATAGAACATGTAAGTAATGCAGAAAATGCGCAAGAACGGAACGCATGGCAGCCATTTATCTGTCAGCACTAGGCGTACGATTGGTTCTGCACAGAATGCCAATCCCATCATTAGTGGTGCCATAATATAGGTACTCGTCTTGATTGCCCGGCGCGTCATAGATTTAACTCGCGCAGGCTCATCTTGTGCACTTGCCATCGTTGGCAGAAGAACACTATCTATCGAAGTATTGATATTACTCGCAATGACATTCGGAAATTTATCGCCCTGATTGTAATAAGCCAAATCGGCAGAAGAATACATCTTGCCAATAATCAGACTGCGAATATTCGTGTAAATGGTATCTAATAATGCTGAAACCAGCATCTTCCATCCAAATGAAAGCAGTCCTTTTAACCGCTCCCACGAGAACATTTTCTTTGGTCGCCATTTAACGGTCAGCCACAAAATCAAGGTATCAATGGTCGTATTGGACAGCTGTTGTGCCACAATGGCCCAAACGCCAAAGCCCGCGTAGGCCAAACCAATACCAAAAAATGCAGAGAAAATGGTTCCTCCCAGCGTTGCATAAAAGAAACGCTTGAAAAGCATATTTCGCGACACATAAGACTGCTGGATGCCCTTAACGCCAGAAATTATAATTGTCAAGCTGATGACTCGGATAATTGGCATAAGTGAACTGTTATTATAAAATCCTGCTATAAACGGCGATGCCACGAACATTACAGCATAAAGAATAAGGCAAACCGCAAAATTAAAATAAAATACTGATGAAAAGTCCAAATCATCCGCATCTTTTTTCTGGATCAACGCTGTACCCAAGCCGCTGTCCACAAACACTTGCATAATTGTTGTAAAAACAGTGATAAGCGCAATCTGTCCGTAATCTTCTGGCACAAGGATACGTGCCAGAACGATAGAAACAATAAACGTAACCAGTTGTGCTCCACAACGTTCTGCAAAACGCCAAATGAAATTTAAAGCAACTTTTGAGTTCATAATGTACTATCCAACCCTGTTAGTAGCGATTCACTTTTTTATATAAAGTATATAGAGGCTCCAGTCTCCATTTAATAAACAGCTTAATTTTATTAGTCAATGGAAAATATTCACGATAGTATCGTGTGTTAACTATACTTTTATAGTCATGAAATCTCATATAATGCGAAATCCATTCACGCTCCTTGACTAATGAGATTGCTTCATTATATTTTCCATCCGTATACAAATCGAATTTATCATAAAACAAATTCATCTCTCTTACCAAATTTAGGCTCTTATCATAATCAACCAACTTTCCTCCAAAAGACTGGGAATTATTGATTCTATACACACTCATCAACTCATCAATGTATAAAACTGTTCCTATTGAAGCCAAAAAAACCCTTCTGTTTCTATCACCTACGGGGCATTTCAATATATCATAGGGATATTTCTTGATAGCAGTCCCTCGCATTAGCATCGAGCAAGTGGCGGGCATTCCATATGGCTCTAATATCACATCCTTAGTTGATATCGGTCCAGATTTTCTATATGGATGCACTGGCTTTAGTTTTTCATTTTTATTATTCAACAAAAAATGACCATGAATACACAATGTAGCATTTGGATGTGCATCCATCAAATCGACTTGTTTTTTAAGCTTATAGTCATCGCACCAATAATCATCCCCTTCGCAAAACGCATAATATTCGCCATCTGTTTCCAGTATCAGTTTCTGTGAATATGGCATATCCCGATGTATTCCATACTGATTTACCGTTTCATATATTCCATGTATAAGGGATGGATACTTTTTTTCATATCTGCGAACAATATCTGCGGTTTCATCAGTTGACGCATCATCCCTAACTATATAACAAACTGGAAAATCAACTTTTTGTGATACAAAACCTTGAAGGGTTTTTTCTATAAATTGTGCATGATTATAAGTCATACAAATTACTACAACTTTAGTTTTCACTTTCAGCCTCCACTATATTTGTTTTAAAAAGAAAAATAAAAAGGAAGTGTTCCATGCCATCCTAAAATCATATATCCACAAAGCCAATACGCAAATGTAGCCATAAACATACCGGCTGTATTCCTATGAATTACTCCAAATCGAACATTATTTCTCTGTAGTTTCGAGTAAGACATTGGCAGCCAAATAATAAAGAAATATTCCATATACCAAGTGATCCGAACAGCATAACTCGTATGGAATAGCGCAAACAACATTGTGTAAACCACCACACCCATAAGAAGAATGATATTGATTGAGTTGTATAAACTCGATTTCTTCTTCCTGCATTCACTGCAAAAGAGTGGAACCAAATACAACACCCATCTAAAGAGAAGTTCAATGTAGTTGCTCTTTGTAAGCAGAAAATAATAACTGTTTTGATTTTGTCCACCTGTAAATATATTAATATAGGTAATAAATCTCCTTGGAAGTATACCCACATCATTAATTGCCCACATCAGGAAAATATGCCAACTTTGTGAAAGTACAACTAGAAGCACACATAAAATAGAGAATACTAATATTCTCAATTGCTTACTCTGAATTCTATAAAACCACACTCCAAATAGAATAATTGCGATTCCAATAAATGCTGTATTATGAAATAATTGCGCCACGAGAATCAACACAAAAAATTTTAACCACTTTTTCTCTACCAATTCGAAATAAGCAAGCAAGAGCATCGCAGCAGCAATTGATTGTCTCATAAAGTTGAAAGAGGCAATGTAAAATATCATATAATAGACGAACATCGTCACCCACATGGGACAGTTTTTTCTGTTCTTAAGAGCAACGATATATACTGGACCTATGATTAATGTTTCTGTAAAAAAAAGTATCGCAGAAAACTTTTTAAAAATCTTTGTAACATAAAACACAAACACTTCATATCCAGTTTCTGCCGATCCCTGAAGCAGAAACGACTGTAAGTTACTCGAATTCAGCGCTCCCAGGTAATATGGCTTTGCATACTGAAGAACATCCGTTCCTACTTTTTCTCCTCGAAATGCCGCAAATAAACATGGAATTATAAGTGCAAGTATGGAAATAAAAAAGAATTTTTCTTTACTTTTAGTCTTATCGGCTTGATCAACTAAATAGAGTGATGTTATAAACATCCCCCCATATGCCGCAAGTCTTCCCACCAATGATACCGCTTCGTTTATCATATCATTTTATCCATTTCAATCTTTAATAGTTTACGGGGTAACGGTGGTTCCAAGTTTTCCCCGTTTTCCATCTTGATACCCCTTAAGCAACATTTTCATTACTTCCAACTTATTGCACTCACACACCATACAGCAATATACTCTTTTGACCAAAAATAATACGGCCTCCTTCTTTTTTCCGAATTGTAAAAAAGAATATGTATAATTTCTCACGGAATAATACTCTTTCCATGCAGGTTCAATATATACATACATTTCATGTCCCAAAACTTTCTTTTTTTCGTAGCCACCCAATTTGGGATGAAAGTATCTTGAATTCACAACTGTAGCGACATATGCATTTACGCTTTGTGCTCTTCTTAAATAGTCATTTTCATCTCCTTTGATAAAAAAACTTCCGTTCGGAAATCCTATTTTCTCGACCAGCCCGTTAGAAATCCATGTTCCATTAAAAGGATTAATCATTCCTGCAACTTCATTTTCTTTAACAACAGAATTCAACTCGGCAACTCTTTCTATATGTCCAAGTCCAAACGACAGGGTATCACTATCGCTTAAAACCAATGAATTCAAAAGACATGGATTTTGTGAATTATACCTTTTTTTCACAATTTGCTTTTTCATATTCTCAAAGCAATCTTCATCCATTGGGCGTCCATCATCATCCATTAAAATGTACCAGTCATATTTATCCTCAAAGGCGCATTGCAAACCATAAGAAAATCCACCAGCGCCGCCACAATTGCTTTTTGTTCTGCGGTACTTCACTACAGTTTCTTCATACTTTTCAATTAATTTATCGGTGTTATCCGTACTGCAATTGTCAATCACATAGTATGCGTCAATTTTCAGTTTTTGATTTCGTAGTACTTCAATTATCTGTTTTTCGAGCAGTTCTTTTCTATTGTATGTTACTACTATGGCACAAATTTTCATATCAAGCCTAAAACTCAATCTAAAAAGATTGGTCAATCCTTTCTAAAATTTCATTCACTGTTTCGCTTTAATTAAATTCAAAATTGCTATCGTTATATTGAATCCAAAGCAACTTAGCATGCAAGCTCCTCTTACTCGAATTGATGCAGATTTATCTCTGATGACCTCATTTCTCACTTGCTTTATATTGTTTATAATCATCTTTTTCTCTGGTATGTCATTTTTTATCTGTGCCAAGATATGGAAGTTAGCTGCAACATATCTGCTTTGCGCTGCTTTTAACAATTCCGGATGATTATTGCTTATATCCTCCAGCATCATCTGTGCGGTTTTAATGCAATCCATCTTTTTTATAGTAAACTTTTGATTTTCTATGCTCGCTTCTCGAATTTGGTAACAATACAATTTTCTTGTTGTAAAAGCAACCCTTTTACATTTAAGCATAACTTTATAGGTTGTTGGAATATCTTCGTGAATCAGCCCTTCTGGAAAAGAAATACCCTGCAAGGTATCTTTGTGGTACATTTTACCCCAAGCTGCAACATCAAAACCCTTTTGATATAGCATATTTCTTGTTGCTTCTACTGCATCAAAACATTGTTCGCTTGTTTCTTTTTCTACTATTTTTTTATTAACTATGGCATTCTTGTTAAATGTCGAATTCTTGCAAACTGCAATTTGAGCCTCATACTTATAAATCAGCTTCAGCATTTCTTCAACAAAATTCAGTTCCAGAATATCGTCGCTATCAACAAATGTTACATATTCACCCGTCATAATACACATTCCTGCATTTCTGGCTTGTGATAGTCCCCCATTAACTTTATGAATCACCTTTATTCTTGTATCATTCTTTGCGAATTCATCACACATTTGTCCGCAATTATCGGGAGATCCATCATCAACAAGAATGATTTCTAAATTTGTATAGGTTTGATTGCAAATGCTTTGCACACAATTTGGCAAATCAGCCTCCACCTTATATATAGGAACAATAACCGAAACCAAACTATTTGTATCTTTCCTCATTAATATTTACCTGCTATAACATCATTGTAGAATGCAATATATTTTTTCTTCATGGCATCTGTATTGTAAATCTTAAGTACATCCTGGTATGCTCGTTCAGGGAGTTCCTTTGGGAAATCGTTCATGGCTGCTTTTATATGTGCGGCATATTCTTCTGCCTTATCACACACATATCCGTTAATGCCATCACGAATAACGCTCTTATTTCCCATAGTATTACTGACAAGAATCAGTTTCTTAATATACATATTTTCAATAAGGCTCATAGCAATAGCCTCTCCAAGGCTGCACAGGATAAATGCATCTGCGCCTTTTGCCATTGCTAATGCTTCTTTACGCGGCTTCCATCCAGTGACCTCAATGTTTGGCGCTTTTAATTCATTTTCAAGTTCGCCATTACCAATCCAAACAAATCTTGCATCTGGTACTAATTCGGCAATTTTGTTAAAAAGCTGTGGTTGCTTCTGGACACAAGCACGGCCAAGTGTAAACACTGTAAACCTGTCATTTTTCACAGGTTTTATACCATCAAGAGATGTTGAAAGATCTGCAAGATTCACACCTGTTTCAACATATGCCGTTCGTTTAGAAAATTTCTTTGCCTCCTCATCTTCACTTTCGCAGCAGGTAAGTGTAAGTGCTCGGTTACCAAGAACTTTTTCAGCAAACTTATAGACTTTGCTCTTCTTCCCCGGTCCCATAAGAATATGTGCATATCCGTGAGGTGTATATACGACTGTATTATTCTTTCCTTTATATGCAAGTCTACCTAAACCGCCTGCAACAGAGGAATGCAGGTGAATCACGTCTGGCTGGACATCTTTTTCAATTTGACGTAATTCCTTGATTGCTGCAATGTCACTTTTTAAGTTGGTCAATCCCTTAACGCCGACATTTTTCATTTCAATCAAATGCACTCTCTGGTTCAGAAAATCTTTGTAATTCTTAGGTGTCTGTGGTCTAAGGGAATATGCAAGATAGACATCAAAATCATCCACCATATCGTTGCAGAGCTGAGATACGTAAGTAAATACGCCACCTCCAAACGCTTCACAGACCATTAAAATCTTTTTCTTTGCCATTTTATTCTCCCAGTTCCTTCTCACATCTATCTAACACAGCTGCAATTACCTGATCCATGTCGTAATACTTATACTCACCAAGACGACCGCCAAAAATCACCTTGTTTTCTGCGTCTGCCAGCTTCTTATACTCAGAATAAAGCAAGCCATTCTTAGCATCATTAACCGGATAATACGGCTCATCTCCCGGTTTCCACTCACTGCTATACTCACGACTGATGATTGTCTTTGACAGATCATTGCCGTTCTCATCCTTACCGAACTCAAACCATTTGTGCTCAATGATACGGGTCCACGGAGTTTCGCGGTCGGTATAGTTCACTGCAGCATTTCCTTGGAAGTTTGGCTTATCCAAAACCTCCGTTTCAAAACGGACTGAACGGTATTCCAGCGTACCCAGCTTATAATCGAAGTAAGCATCAATCGGTCCAGTGTATACAACTTTATCAGCCAATGCATCCAACTCAGTCTTGTTCTCCAGATAGTCTGTGTTCAAACAAACCTCAATGCCATCCAGCAAGTTGGCAATCATCTTGGTATATCCGCCAACAGGAATGCCCTGATAAAGTGCATTGAAATAGTTGTTATCAAAAGTCAGACGAACTGGAAGGCGCTTAATAATAAAAGACGGCAACTCTTTGCAGTCGCGTCCCCACTGCTTCTCGGTGTAGCCCTTGATGAGCTTCTCGTAAATGTCCCGACCGACGAGGGAGATGGCCTGCTCTTCCAAGTTCTGCGGCTCACCAGTAATCTCCTTGCGCTGTTCCTCAATCTTAGAGGCAGCCTCCTCCGGTGTCACAACACCCCACATTTTGTTGAATGTGTACATATTGAACGGAAGTGAGTACAGTTCTCCCTTGTAATTAGCCACAGGGCTGTTGGTAAAGCGGTTGAACTCAGCAAACTGCGTAATGTAATTCCAGACGTTTTTGTTGTTAGTGTGGAAAATATGTGCTCCGTATTTATGGACATTGATGCCCTCGACATTTTCCGTGTAAATATTACCCGCAATATTTGGACGTTTGTCTACTACTAAAACAGATTTTCCATGAGCCTTGGCCTCGTGTGCAAAAATAGCTCCATAAAGTCCAGAACCTACTACTAAATAATCAAATTTTTTCATAATATACTCCTCCGGTCCTTATCGGACCCTATCCCCCTGAAAGGTAATTTTTGTATCTATGTACATATTGCACGACAACAGGCCTGTATACAGATCACCGCAGCAATCTATACGCAGGCTCGCCTTCGTACCTCCTTATTCTGTTTTCTGCTCTATCAGCTTTCGCTGTGGTGGGTTAAGTATAGAGCGCAACCAGAAGCCATTAGCCCCTGAAAACACGCTGGCCATAACGCACCATGACAGGCAGAAACAAGTTGAGGTGAAAAGGTCAAGCCGCGCAAACCCGCATGAAATCAGGCTTTTCTCTGGTTGTCCATATTATTTCACACTCCCCATCTGGATTCAAGAACACAGTACCACCCAGTTTATGGATTTCTCTGTAAAAATGACCAGCAAAAGGCCCAATACGGCAAGCCATGATGTAAACGATAGGGTGCGGAATATGGTTTTCCTTGATATGTTCGCAACAAGCTTTTAGTGCAGCAACATCATAATAAATTGCCTGCGCAGGGCCAATCTGAGGAACATCAATTTTGAAACAGTGGGCATTGTGGAATTCAAATTCGTGGTCGTTGATTTTTGTTACGCCATCAAATTTAGTTTCATCCATGTAACCGTCACCGTTGGCTTTGCAGGCAACATGATATTTAATGTTTTCTTTATTCTGGTGATACTCCGTGAGCTTGTAGACAAAGGTCTCATACCCTCCGTAAGCCCCCAATGACTTCGCGCCCACAAGATATACATGCTGTATTTCTTTCTTTGAATCCATTACTCTATTCCATCCTCACATTTTTATCGCTAATGTTGCATCTATTCCCTTATGGATAAAAACAAACCTACGGCGGGTCGCACAAAGGCAATCCACCGTAGGCTTGAACTCTCCTTCAATCTTTATTTGCTGCTCCTTTTTGTGGGTCAAAACAGAGCTTCCAAAAGCCTCCTACATATAACCCCCAGGATTTCCCGCTTCTTGCAGTTTTTCAACAAATAAAACATTTGAAGGACAACTCAAGCCGTCAAAACCCTTTAGTTATCGTAGGTTTTCTTGGTTGACCCTATTATATCTCTAGCCCCAGTTCCGGCCACAGCAATTTTCAAATCCTTAAAATCTCTCATGATTACTTTCTCCTCTCTCTTTGCGTTTTTATTTTGAAAACACGCTCTTTACATACTCATAGCTGTTAATATCGCCAATGTCATACCTCTTACCTGGCATGACGTAAGCGTGCATCGGTGTCTGCTTGCTCAACCAAGCCGCAAAGCTGCCCGGTGCGTCATAGCCGCAGCCGTTCTCCAGAGCTTCCTGAATCCGCTTTACATCACAGGCACGATAGCAGTAGAACGGCGGCACAGCCAGATTTCCTTTTGGTTCCGTCGGCTTTTCCTCATAGCTGGTAATCAGGTCATTGCCATCCAACGTGATGATCGCCGTTTTCTGCTGCTTTTTCAGTTCATTTTCCTCGTGGCACATCACACAGGAAGTATTCTTTTCCTTTGCGAACTCCACAAACTTGGAAAGGCTGAAATCCAGCACATTATCGCCAGCCATAACCAGCAAATCGTCAGCCAGATTCAATTTCTCTACCGCCAACTGAATATCCTTGACTGCACCCAAACGAGTTTCATTGGTGCTTGTACCATCGTCGATCACAGTAATCTCATAAGGCCGCGTCTTTTGCTTATTACTTTTCCAATCCTCAAAATGCTGTGCGAACTTGTGGTTGGAAATCACCACAAATTCGTCAATGTCGGTGGTGTCCACCAGATCATCCACCAACCAATCAAGGATGGATTTCTCGCCCACTTTCAGAAGCGGTTTCGGGAAATTCTCTGTCAGCGGATAAAGCCGTGTAGCATAGCCCGCTGCCAAAATCAAACATTTCATCTATGTACTCTCCTTACAGTTCCACGCCATCGGCACTCTCACACAAATGGAAACTATACTTTCCATTCAGTGCTGGGAACGCTTTCAGATACTCTGTTGTCACCTTTACTTCAATATCTTCGGCCTTATCTGGGTCAATCAGTGCCATACAGCAGCCCTTGAAGCCCGCGCCAGAGAATCGGCCACCGTAGATACCATCGGTATCGGTCATGATCTCATACAGCTTTTTCAGTTCATCGCAGCCACACTCATAGCTATAAATAGAGGATTTTCCGCTTTCAAAAACAAGCTGACCGTAGCCCTCCAAATCACCTTTACGCCACAGTTCTGCACCCTTTTCGGCACGAGCGAACTCACTGTAATAGTGTTCTGCACGTCTGCGCCACAACTCCGGCAAACGATCTTTATAGGCTTCAAAGACCTCAAACGGCACATCACGGAGCCGGGTGTTTGCAAAGGTATCGTAGTCCATCCCTGCATAGCCCATCAGTGCATAGGCCGCTGCCTTGCACTCATCTTGCCGCAGATTGTACTTAGAGTTTTTCAAAGAACGCTCCAAGCCAGAGAAGAAGATTGCTACCTTATAAGGCTTCATTTTCTCACTGGTGGGGATCAGTTCATAACTATCGTCTTTCGTGTCAAGGTATAGCAAGTGATTTTTCTTAGAAAGTACCTCGCAACTCTGGTCGAGTTTTCCGCAGGAGACACCAACATACTGGTTTTCCGCCGCCTTTGCCGTGAGAATCATCTCCATCGGCTCCAGATGGATGCCGTTCACTTTACACAATGCAGACAAAAAGCAAATAATGACCGAAGCCGACGAGGACAAACCGCCAATCGGCAGACTACCCTCGATGATGCCGGACAGACCAACTTTCAGGCGGTACTTTTCTCCCAGCATCTTTGTAGCACCACGCAGATGATCAGCCCAGTCACCCTGCTTTTCATCCGGCACTGCACTCACAAAGAACTGGGCGCGTTTCGGGAAGTTCAAAGACTGCAATTCCACAACACCATTCTGTTTCGGGTGATAGGCCATGTGGATTCCCTTGTCGATTGCCAAACCATTGATTTTTCCGTACTGATGGTCGATATGCGCACCTAGCGGACTGATGCGGTACGGGCAGAACGCCACATCAAACGGTTCCTGATGATATAATTCCTTGTAAACCTCAACACACTTCATCGGTTTATTTTCCTATTCTTCGTTATTTGTAAAACTTTGCGTACCACTCAGCGAACTTCCGTAAACCCTCGCGCAAGCTAGTGGAGGGCTTATATCCGAAGTCACGCTCCAACGCACTGGTATCTGCATAGGTCACAGGTACATCACCCGGCTGCATCGGAACCAGCTTCTTGTGTGCGTCAAAGTCGTAATCTTCCGGCAGGACACCAGCACGGATCAGTTCTTCCTGCAAAATCTGTACGAAGTCTAGCAGATTTTCCGGGTTCTGATTACCAATGTTATAAACTGCATACGGAGGAACAGGCAGACCATCTTCACCATTTTTACGTTCCGGCGCACCCTGCATCACACGGACAACGCCCTCGACAATATCATCCACATAAGTAAAGTCACGCTTGCAGTTACCGTAGTTGAAAATCTGAATCGTTTCGCCTTTCAGTAGCTTGTTAGTAAAGCCGAAGTACGCCATATCCGGGCGACCAGCAGGGCCATATACTGTGAAGAATCTCAAACCAGTGGAAGGAATGTTATACAGCTTCGAGTAGGCATGAGCCATCAGTTCATTCGATTTCTTGGTAGCCGCATACAAAGATACCGGGTTATCAACCTTGTCATCCGTGCTGTAAGGCACTTTCTTATTACTGCCATAGACCGAAGAACTGGATGCATAAACCAGATGCTCCACCGGAGTATGGCCCTCATCATAAGAATGGCGGCAGGCTTCCAGAATGTTATAAAAGCCAATCAGGTTTGCCTCCACATAGGCATCGGGGTTCGTAATGGAATACCGAACACCTGCCTGCGCACCAAGGTTCACCACAATTTCCGGCTTATACTGCTCAAAAATAGATTCGATCACAGCCTTATCAGCCAGATTGCCTTTTACGAAGCTGAAATTGTCAAACTGCTCCAATTCGTTCAAACGTGCTTCCTTCAGGCGCACATCATAATAGTGATTCATGTTGTCCAGACCCACAACCTTGACACCCTCAACCGTGGAGAGCAGTCTCTTTGCAAGGTTAGAACCGATAAAACCAGCTACACCCGTGATAAAAACACTCTTGTTTCTCAGATTGATTTTCGTTTTATTTCCGTCATTCATGTACATTCTGCACTCCTCACTTTTTCTATATAAACAGCAACAAACCCACGGCGGATCGCACAAAGGCAATCCACCGTAGGCTTGAACTCTCCTGCAATCTTTATTTGCTGCTCCTTTTTGTGGGTCAAAACAGAGCTTCCAAAAGCCACCTACATATAACCCTCAGGATTTCCCGCTTCTTGCAGTTTTTCAACAAATAAAACATTTGAAGGACAACTCAAGCCGTCAAAACCATTTAGTTATCGTAGGTTTTCTTGGTTGACCCTATTATATCTCTAGCCCCCTTCTTCTCAATAGTCGGAACAACCTTTTGACGGATACCATCATATTCAATTGTTTTGTCATACTCTGCACCGCTTACATGATGACCTGCTCTATTGTAGCAAGTTATATCACAGCCATTCTGTGCCATCCTGGTGCAGAGTTCTTTTACAACAATCTCTATCCCGCCCTCACGGGACAGTCTTTTTTGTCCGAACATGGACACTGCAAATTTATCTTTCATAATGTTCTCCAACCAATATTGTCCCCTCTGCTCCTTTATATCTATGTACTTTTGTTGAGTAGACATTTCTGCACTCTACATACTTAAAAGAAGTAGCCTTTTCAGCATTTCGTATGCTTTTTATTGACCTTTTACAACAATCCTACTTCGATCCAACCTTCCCCAGCACAACAGCCACGGTCTTAAACAGAATCATAATATCCAACCCCGGACTCCACTTTTTAATATACTCGGTATCCAGTCTTACAACTTCTTCAAAGTCTGTGATATTACTTCTTCCGCTGACTTGCCACATACCGGTAAGTCCCGGCTTGAATGCCAGTCTGGAGCGGTGATGCATCTCGTATTTCTCCCACTCGTCCACTGTTGGCGGTCTGGTTCCCACAAGGCTCATGTCACCTATGAGTACATTCCAGAACTGTGGAAATTCATCCAGAGAGTAATCACGGATAAAATTTCCGATTCCCTTGATGATACGTGGATCATTATCCATCTTGAACATCATACCATCTTTGATATCGTTCTGCGCCATCAGTTCTTTCTTCCGCTCTTCTGCATCCATATACATGCTTCGGAATTTGTAAATGTTGAATTTTTTGCCATTTTTTCCGATTCGCACCTGTTTGAAGAAGATTGGTCCCGGTGACTTAATATAAATGATTGGTGCTACAAAGATAAAAATGATACCTGTCAGTAGCATTCCAACCAGTCCTCCGCAGATATCCATCGTCCTTTTGAAGATCAGCTGACCGGCGCTTACCATATTGATGCTGGTCGAAAGCACCGTATATCCTTCCAGCTTTTCCACAATCTGGTTGGAAGAATCATCCGCAACTCTTGCCAGCTTGATATGTATGGTAATTCCCATGATACCGAAATTTTTGATCAT
>ERZ834433.1389-NODE-1389-length-19906-cov-4.387739_pt1 | contig 19906 bp, 20 predicted proteins | sample MGYA00519948_ERZ834433 | MGnify/ENA primary metagenome ERZ834433 (study PRJEB31850, sample SAMEA3708752) | human gut metagenome | biome: human gut; feature: human-associated habitat; material: faeces | place: China | collected 2014 ...
ACCAGCTTTGCAATTTCGGGGTCACTTTCGTATGCAGCCTTTGCCGCTACCAGTGCTTCCACCTGAGGAGTTTTCTGCAATTCCTCACCCAATGCTCTTGCCATTTCAAAAATCGTTGCCATAATGCTTCACCTTACATCCTTTCGCCTATTAAATAAAATGTTTTGTTTTCTGTAATCTTCACAGGAACCATCTGCCCGATTAAGTCCTCCGTGCCCTTAAAATGCACCAGCATATTGTTATCGGCACGCCCTGTCAGAACAGTCTTATCCTGCTTGCTTGCTTCCTCTGCAAATACCGTCATCACCTTGCCTAGCTGCTCCTCATGCACCTCATGCACGATTGGGTTAAGAATATTGAGCATCCTGTCGAAGCGATCCTTAATGACATCCTCCGGCACCTGATTTTCCATGGTTGCCGCAGGGGTGCCTGTCCGCTTGGAATAAATAAAGGTAAACGCGGTGCTGTAACGGGATTTGCGGATGACATCCAAGGTTTCTTGGAAATCCTCCTCCGTTTCCCCGGGGAAGCCCACAATGATATCGCTGGAGAAGGTGATGCCGGGCACCTTTTTGCGGGCGTACTCGATCAGCTCCATATACTGCCCGATGGTGTAATGGCGGTTCATCTTTTTCAGCAGCTCATCCGAGCCGCACTGCACCGGCAGGTGCAGGTGTTTGCACAGGTGGGGCTGGGCCGCAATGGTGTCGATCAGCTTGTGGCTGGCATCCTTGGGGTGGCTGGTCATAAAGCGGATCTGGTAATCGCCGGGCACAGCGCAGAGCAGATTGAGCAGATCCGCAAAGTCCACCTGTTCTTCCAGGCCCTTGCCGTAGCTGTTCACGTTCTGGCCCAGCAGCGTGATCTCCTTGTATCCTGCTTCCACCAGCCCCCGGAACTCCGCCAGGATATCGCCGGGCTTGCGGCTCTTCTCACGGCCCCGCACATAAGGTACGATGCAGTAGGTGCAGAAATTGTCGCAGCCGTACATAATAGGCAGCCAGGCACGGAACTCACTCTCGCGCCGGATGGGGATGTTCTCCACGATGACCGGGCGCTGGGCAGGCTCCATCAGCACGCGCTTATGCTTCTGCAGCTTCTGAGCAATGAGCTGAGGCAGGGTATCGATGCCATCCACACCAAAGACCAGATCGACATAGGGATAGCTCTTGCGCAGTTTTTCTACCACATGTTTCTGGTTGGCCATGCAGCCGCACAGGCCGATCATCAGGCCGCGCTTTTTCTCCTTCAGGCCCTTCAGCGCACCCACATTGCCGAACACGCGCTGCTCGGCGTGCTCCCGCACGGCGCAGGTGTTGAAGAGGATGAGGTCTGCATCCTCGGGCTTATCGCACAGGCCGTAGCCGATATCCACCAGCACGCCCTTGATGCGCTCGCCATCGTTGACGTTCTGCTGACAGCCATAGCTGTGTACAAAGGCCAGCGGCGGGGTGTCGTAAGTCGCACGCACCAGCTCCGCAGCCGTCTCGTTGTGTTCAAAGTTAATGTATTCCAATAAAAACCATCCTTATTTTTCAAAAGCTCTTTTTAGTATACCCTCTTTCTGCCATAAGGGCAAGTGGGAAACCGCAAATTTCAGAATCCTTCGGGGTAATTCAGCCTTCTGCCTGCTTTTTGGCGCATGCTTCACACAGGCCGAACAGCACCACAGCGCAGTCCTGCACCACAACATCCTTCTGGCGGCGCACCAGCCTCATCACCTGTTTCTCGTCCACATCGGCATCCACTACGCCGCCGCAGGCTGTACAGTAGAGGTGGCTATGCCAGCACAGGGTGTGATCAAAACGATCCGCCCTGCCCGGAATTGACACCCGGCGCACCATGCCTGCCTCCACCAGACTGTTCAGGTTGCGGTAGACAGTGCCCAGGCTCAGGCCTGGGCACTCCGGGGCCGCCTTATCAAAGATTTCTTCGGCGGTGGGGTGGTCGCAAAGCTGCTCCACGGTGCGCAGCACCAGCTCCCGCTGTTTGGAATAACGCATCTTCCTCTCTCCTTCTCTTCCCTTTATACGTTCTCTTCGCCCTTGATCCGCGCCCAATATGCGCGGGAGGCCTGCTCGTTCTTGTTTTCCCCAAAGGTGTAGTATTTTGTATTCTTGAGCACATCCGGCAGATACTGCTGCTCGACCCAGTGGTTGGGGTAATCGTGGGCGTACTTGTAGTTCTGGCCCTTTACCAGCGCATCCTCCCCGTCATAGTGCTTGTTCTGCAGCTGGCGGGGAATGGGCCCGGTGCGACCTGCCTGCACATCCGCAATGGCGGCGTTGATGGCATCATGGGCGCTGTTGGATTTGGGGCTGGTTGCCACCAATACCACCGCATCCGCCAGGGCCAGCCGTGCCTCGGGCAGACCCACCGCGTTGGCGATATCCACCGCCGCCTTTACGATGGGGATGATCTGCGGGTAGGCAAGGCCCACATCCTCGCAGGCGCACACCATAAGCCGACGGCAGGCCGAGGGCAGATCGCCGGCTTCCAGCAGCCGGGCCAGATAGTGGAGCGCTGCATCCGGGTCGGAGCCGCGCATGGATTTCTGGTAAGCCGACACGATATCATAGTGGTCATCGCCGTCCCGGTCGTACCGCATGGCAGTGCGGCGGGTGACCTGCTGGATCATATCCAGCGTGATGTGCTTCCCCTCCGGTTCGGGAGCCGCCGCCGTCACTGCAAAATCAAGGCAGCCCAGTGCCTTGCGCAGATCGCCGCCCGCGCTCTCGGCAAGATAGGCACAGGCATCGTCCTCCATTCGGACGGGCGTACCCTCGCTCTCTGAAAGCTTTTTCAGGGCGTTCCGCAGCCCCTGCTCCACATCCGCAGCTGTCAGCGATTTGAACTCGAACACAGTGCAGCGGGAAAGCAGTGCATTATAGATGTAAAAATAGGGGTTCTCGGTGGTGGAGGCGATCAAGGTCACAGTTCCGTCCTCAATGCACTCCAGCAGGCTTTGCTGCTGTTTCTTGTTCAGATACTGGATCTCATCGAGGTACAGCAGGATCCCCCCTGCCCCGGCCAGTGTGCCGATATCCTTGAGCACTGCCTTGATATCCCCCGTGCCGCAGGAAGTTCCGTTGAGCTTGTGCAGCGTCATGCCGCTGTTCTCGGCAATGATCCGGGCTACGGTGGTCTTGCCCGTGCCGGACGGGCCGTAAAAGATCATGTTGGGGATGCGGCCGCTCTCGATGGTGCGGCGGAACACCCGCCCCGGGGCCAGCAGATGCTGCTGGCCGCAGACTTCGGCCAGCGTTTTGGGGCGCATACGCTGCGCCAGCGGTTCATTCATCGGGCGTTCCCTCCTGTACTGCCCTGCTGTTCTGCATGGGCCTTATATAGAAATAGTATACCTCATTTTTACACGAACAGCAAGAGCAATAATGAAAATCATTCTCAGATGGATGCTGCAAATCCCATTTACAAAAAGGTCGAAACATGCTATTATCATAGTACATTTACGAGAAACGAGGGGTACAGATGAAGAAAGTCGCTGCGGCAGAAGATCTCTCTGCCAAAAAGGAGCTGGCGCTCCAGGTCATCGACCGGCTGAAAACAGAATATCCGGATGCAGCCTGCACGCTGGATTACGACCACGCCTGGCAGCTGCTGGTCAGCGTCAGGCTGGCGGCTCAGTGCACCGATGCCCGGGTGAACATTGTGGTACAGGACTTGTTTGCAAAATACCCCAGTGTAGCAGCGTTGGCTGCAGCAGAGCCCGAGGAGATCGAAGCCATCATCAAGCCCTGTGGGCTGGGCCGCAGCAAGGCCCGGGATATCTCGGCCTGTATGCGGGTACTGCGGGACAAATACAACTGCAAAGTGCCCACCACCTTTGAAGAGCTGCTGGCACTGCCCGGCGTGGGCCGCAAGAGCGCCAACCTGATCATGGGCGATGTGTTCTGCAAGCCCGCCATCGTCACGGATACCCACTGCATCCGGCTTTGCAATAAGATCGGGCTGGTGGATGGCATCAAGGAACCGCAGAAGGTGGAGATGGCCCTGTGGAAGATCATCCCGCCGGAGGAAGGCAGTGACCTGTGCCACCGCTTTGTGATGCATGGCCGGGCTGTCTGCAACGCCCGCAAACCCGAATGTGAAAAGTGCTGTCTGAACGACATCTGCCGGTACGCGGCAGAAAACGCCGTTCTTACAAAAGAAACCAAGGAGGCTTCTGTATGATTACATTGTCTATCCTGATCGTCCTTGCCCTGATCTGCGCTCTGGTGGGCGTGCTGATGGGCCTGTTCTCTCTGATCGGCCTGCTGGCTTCCCTGCTCGTGGGCGTGCTGGTAGGCGCTCTGGCCGGTCACATCGCCAACCGCTTTATGGGCACCCAGACTTCCACCGGCCGCAACATTGTGCTGGGCATTCTGGGCAGCTTTGTGGGTGAGTTTCTGTTCGGCCTCATCGGCATCCATGCCACCGGCAGCATCAGCTCCTTTGTTATCTCGGTGCTGGGTGCCTGCGTCTGCATCTGGGTGGATAACCGACTGTTCCACGATCGTTGACTGGTTTTCTCTGGTTGTTTGTCTTTGCTCTCCCCTCCGGGAGAGCTTTTTTATTTTCAGCCCCTTGACAGTTATATCGAGAAGCGATATAATGCATCCATGATATATCGCATAGCGATACAAAGCGAGGTGATATAATGGAAAATCCGGCACTGACGGAAACCACCTACTACATCCTGCTTTCCCTCTATCATCCGCGGCATGGCTACGGCATCATGCAGGAGACCCAGCAGCTCTCCGGCGGAAGGGTACGGCTGGCTGCCGGAACCCTGTACGGTGCCCTGAATGCCCTGTGCGAAAAGGGGTGGATCTCTCCCCTGCCCATGGAAAGCGGGAGCCGGAAAAAGGAATACCAATTGACCTCCGCCGGGCTGAAGGTGCTCAAACAGGAGCTGGTCCGGCTGGAGGAGCTTGCCGCCAATGGCCGCGCCATTTTACAGGAGGAACAGGCATGAGTGAAACAAAAACGCTGCATCGGAATTTCTGGGTCTGGGAATTTGAAAAAGAAGAACGCTGGCTCAACGAAATGGCGCAGGAGGGCTGGGCCCTGCAGAATGCCGGGTTCTGCACCTACACCTTTGAAAAGACGGAACCCGGCCAGTACATCATCCGGCTTGCCATGCTGGACAGTTCCCCGGATTTTGAAAGTTTCATGGGAGAGTTGGAAGCACAGAGCGTTGGGCATTGCTTCAGTTGGGGATATTTCCGCCGCAGCGCCCAGCTAGGTCCCTTTGATATGTTTTCGGATGTGGATTCCCGTATCTCCCACCTGAACAAAATTGGACAGATGGTGAGGCTGCTCTGTCTGGCAAACCTTCTCATAGGCGTTACCAACACCTTCAGCGGTGCATCGCTGGCATGGCTGAACCTGCTTTGCGCCACGTTTTTGGCCTACGGGCTGGGACGTATCAGCAGCAAACGAGAGAGTCTGGTGGAAGAACGTCAGCTCCACGAGTGATTTTTTCTCCTTGATGCGCAGGATCTTCAGAGTTTTCAAAAAGTTCATTTTTACCCGCTTGCATTCCGATGCAGGCGGGTATATTATTGTCATCAGCAAATAGTTATCATGCGTTAAGTATTTACATCTGTCAAGTGATAGGGAGGATTCGTATGCCGCAGAAGAGTGCGCCGGAACTGTTCGCCGCGATCCATTATCTGCATCGGCTGAGCACGGAAGGCAAACGCGGTGCCAAAATGGCACTGGAAAGCTGCCCCAAGTGTCATTTCATCATGCTGGAAGGCGTGCTGATGACCATTGAAGAACATGGCCAGAACGGCACCATCTATGTTTCCGATCTGGCTGCCGCCGTCAAACAGCCCCTGCCCGCTGTTTCCCGCGCGCTGCGCCAGCTGGAGCAGGATGGACTCATTGAGCGGATCACAGACCCCAATGACCGCCGCAAAACGCTGGTGCGCCCCACGGAAAAGGGGTTGGATGCCAGCCGCCAGGCCGAGGCCGCCATCAGCCGTTACTTTGAGCGGGTCATCTGCCGCATCCCGGAAGAGCAGCGGGAGCAGCTGTTCTCCCTGACCGGTGTGTTGCTGGAGGCTGTGGAAGCGGAAAATGCGGAGCAACAAGCAAAATTGAAGGGAGAAAACGAAAATGGGTAAAATTTTCAAGCAGCTGGCCCGCCACTGGGCCGCCTGCCTTGCCGTGGTGGCTCTGCTGTTCGTGCAAGCCTACTGCGACCTTTCCCTGCCGGATTACACGAGCAAGATCGTGGACACCGGCATCCAGCAGGGCGGCATCGAAAGCCCCCTGCCGGAGACTGTGCGCCAAAGCACACTGGATGCCCTCTCGCTTTTGATGGGCGAAGAGGATGCAGACGCACTGCAGAATGCCTACGGATATTATCTTCAAGACAACGGTGTTCTGAAGCTCCGCAGTGACCTGACCGATGCCGAGCGCACCGCTCTGGAGGAGGCCGTTACCACACCGGATATCGTGCTGTATATGGCGGCGGCGCAGAATGCCAACGCCCCCGCCGGGGATGAAGCGGAAGCCATGACCGCTGCTCCTACGGCAGAAGATCTGGATGCCGTTTGTGCCCAGTTCGCAGCCATGGCCCAGATGCCCGGCTTTTCACGGGAAATGATCCAGCAGCAGCTGGCCAGCGCCATGGAACAGGTGGACGAGACCACCCTTTCCAGCATGGCAAGTCAGGCTACTCTGCTGGTCAGCCTGGAATATGAGGCACAGGGCGTTTCCCATGATGTGCAGATGGCCTACCTCTTCCGGGTGGGTGGCCAGATGCTGGCCCTGACCCTGCTGATGGTGGTCGTTGCCATTCTGGTGGGCCTGATCGCCTCCCGCGTCTCAGCTTCCATCGGCCGGGAGCTGCGCAGAGAGACCTTCTCCTCGGTCATTCACTTTTCCAACGCGGAGATCGAGAATTTCTCCACCGCTTCCCTGATCACCCGCACCACCAACGATATCCAGCAGGTGCAGTTCACCTGTGTCATCCTGCTGCGCATGGTGGCCTACGCCCCCATTCTGGGCATCGGCGGCGTAATGCACGTCACCCAGGGCAATACCGGCCTTGCCTGGATCATTGTGCTGGACGTGGCCGCTCTGCTTCTGCTCATCACGGTTCTGATGAGCATCGCCATGCCCAAGTTCAAGATCATGCAGACGCTGGTGGACAAGCTGAACCTCGTCAGCCGCGAGATCCTGACCGGCGTGATGCCGGTGCGTGCATTCAGCCGCGAATCCTTTGAGGAAAAGCGTTTTGATGCTGCCAGCCGGGAGCTGATGGGTACCCAGCTGTTCACCAACCGCGCCATGGTGGCCATGATGCCCTTTATGACCCTGATCATGAACGGCACCAGCCTGCTCATCGTCTGGTTCGGCGGCAAGGCCATGGACAACGGCACCATGCAGGTGGGCGAGATGATCGCATTCATCACCTACACCATGCAGATCGTCATGTCTTTCCTGATGCTGGCCATGGTGGCCGTGATGCTTCCCCGTGCCGGTGTGGCTGCTGACCGCATTGACGAGGTCTGCCGCACCAAAGCTTCCATCCATGATCCGGACGCTGCCGCCGCAAAGCCCGCCCTTGAAAAGAAGGACTGGGATGGCGTGGTCCGGTTCGAGGATGTCAGCTTCCGCTTCCCCGGTGCCGACAGCGACGCGCTGGAGCACATCAGCTTTACCGCAAATCCCGGCGAGACCACAGCCATCATCGGCTCCACCGGCTGCGGCAAATCCAGCCTGCTCAACCTCATCCCCCGCTTTTATGATGTCACCGGCGGCCGCGTGACCATCGATGGCATCGATGTGCGGGAGATGCCGCAGGAGCAGCTCCACAGCCTTTTGGGCTATGTTCCCCAGAAGGGCGTTCTGTTCAGCGGCACCATCGAGAGCAATCTGAAATTCGGCGGTGCGCAGATCACCGATGCGGGCATGAAGAAGGCGGCTTCCATCGCACAGGCCACCGAGTTCATCGACGCAAAGCCCGAGGGCTATGCAAGCCCCATTGCACAGGGCGGCTCCAACGTGTCCGGCGGCCAGAAGCAGCGGCTCTCCATCGCCCGTGCCATTGCCAAGGATCCAAAGATCTATCTGTTCGACGACAGCTTCTCTGCCCTTGACTACAAGACGGATGTCACCCTGCGCCGTGCGCTGAAGGAAGAAACTGACAATGCCACTGTGATCATCGTGGCACAGCGCATTTCCACCGTCCTCCACGCCAATCAGATCCTGGTGCTGGACGATGGCAGGCTGGTGGGCAAGGGCACTCACGCGCAGCTCATGGCCACCTGCCCTGAATATCAGGAGATCGCCAGGAGCCAGCTGAGCCAGAAAGAGCTCAACCTGCAGAACCTGAACACCGGAAAGGAGGATGAGTGATATGCCGAGACCCGGAAAACAGACCACCGAGCGCGCCAAGGATTTCAAGGGCACTCTGCGGCAGCTCCTCAGCGCATTGAGCCAGTATAAGCTCTCCCTCATCGTTGTGATGGTCTTTGCCATCCTTTCCACCATCTTCAATATCGCCGGCCCTAAAATTCTGGCCAAGGCCACCACGGCCCTTGCCACCGGCTGGATCGCCAAGCTGCGGGGGATCGGCAGCATCGACTTTGCCTACATCGGCAAGATCCTGCTCATCCTGCTGGCCATGTACCTCTGCTCTGCGGCATTCAGCTTCATTCAGGGCTGGCTGATGACCGGCCTTTCCCAGAAGGTCTGCTATGATTTCCGCCGCCAGATCAGCGAGAAGATCAACCGCCTGCCGCTGGCCTACTTTGAAAAGCGGACGGTCGGCGAGGTGCTCTCCCGCATCACCAACGATGTGGACACCCTGGGCCAGAGCCTGAACCAGAGCGTGACCCAGCTCATCACCAGCATTACCACCATGATCGGCGTGCTGATCATGATGCTGTCCATCAGCCCCAAAATGACCCTGATCGCACTGCTCATCCTGCCCGTCTCTCTGGTGCTGGTGATGCTGGTGGTCAGGTTCAGCCAGAAATACTTCAAGGCCCAGCAGGCTACTCTGGGCGTTGTGAACGGTCAGGTGGAGGAGGTCTACTCCGGCCACAATGTCATCAAGGCCTTCAACCGGGAGGCCGCCGTGCTGGAGGACTTCAACGCCGCCAACGACAAGCTGTTTGAATCTGCCTGGAAGAGCCAGTTCCTCTCCGGCCTGATGCAGCCCATTATGAACTTTGTGGGCAACCTGGGCTATGTAGCCGTTGCCATCGTCGGCAGCATCTTTGCCGCCAACGGCATCATCACCATCGGTGATATCCAGGCCTTTATCCAGTATGTCCGCAATTTCACCCAGCCCATCCAGCAGCTGGCACAGGTGTCCAACATGCTGCAGAGCATGGCCGCCGCTGCCGAGCGCGTGTTCGAGTTCCTGAACGAGCCCGAAGAGGCTCAGCTGGCCGACCCTGCCCGCCGGGCAGACCCCGCCTGCATTGATGGTCAGGTCACCTTTGACCACGTCCGGTTCGGTTATGTGCCCGAAAAGACCATCATCCACGATTTCAGCTGTAAGGTGCAGCCCGGCCAGAAGGTCGCCATCGTTGGCCCCACCGGTGCCGGCAAGACCACCATGGTCAAGCTGCTCATGCGGTTCTACGATGTGGATTCCGGCTCCATCACCCTGAACGGCCACGATATCCGCGACTTTGACCGCAGTGCCCTGCGCGAGGGCTTTGGCATGGTGCTGCAGGACACCTGGCTGTTCAAGGGCACCATCATGGAGAATATCCGCTATGGCCGTCTGGATGCCACCGATGAAGAGGTCATTGCCGCCGCCAAGGCCGCCAATGCCGACCACTTCATCCGCACCCTGCCCGGCGGCTACCAGATGGAGCTGAACGAGGACGCTTCCAACGTCAGTCAGGGCCAGAAGCAGCTGCTGACGATTGCCCGGGCCATTCTGGCCGACAACCGCATCCTGATCCTGGACGAGGCCACCAGCAGTGTGGACACCCGCACCGAACAGCGCATCCAGACTGCTATGGACAACCTGATGCGGGGCCGTACCAGTTTCGTCATTGCCCACCGCCTGTCCACCATCAGGGATGCCGACCTGATCCTGGTCATGCGGGACGGCGACATTGTGGAGCAGGGCACCCACGACCAGCTCATTGAGGCCGGCGGTTTCTACGCTGACCTGTACAACAGCCAGTTTGAGGATGTTGTGGATTAAGCCACGCTCCCCTCTTTGAAAAAGGCTCAGGTTTTTGATCGAAACCTGAGCCTTTTTCTTTTGTCAATTCCTACCGGATGTGCTATACTTATTTTTGTGTCTTGAAGTAGGAAAGGAGTAACCACTCATGGAAACCACTCAAAAGCCCTACGCATTCAGCCGCAAGCTATTCTGCGAAGGGATGCGGGATGGCGTGCCCATTGCGCTGGGCTATTTTGCCGTCTCGTTCTCATTGGGCATTGCAGCCCGTAATGCGGGGCTGACCCCCATTCAGGGCTTTTTTGCAAGCCTGTTCAACAATGCTTCTGCCGGTGAGTATGCAGCCTTTTCGCTGATCGCTGCCGGTGCCACCTATCTGGAAGTTGCCATCATTACCCTGATCGCCAACGCGCGCTACCTGCTGATGAGCTGCGCTCTGGCCCAGAAATTTGCCCCCGGCACGCCGTTCTTCCACCGGCTCATCATCGGCTACGATGTCACCGACGAGCTGTTTGGCATCACGATTGCACGGCCCGGCTATCTGAACCCGTTCTACACCTACGGTGCCATTGCGCTGGCGGCCCCCGCCTGGGCCATGGGCACGGCGCTGGGCATCGTTGCAGGCAACCTGCTGCCGGTGCGTGTGGTCAGCGCCCTGAGTGTAGCCCTGTACGGCATGTTCCTGGCCATCATCATTCCCCCCGCCCGGAAGAACAGGGTCGTTGCCGTGCTGGTGATGCTGAGCTTTGCCCTGAGCTTCGCCTGCGGCTGCCTGCCCGGCATCGCTTCCCTTTCGGACGGCACCCGCACCATCCTGCTGACGGTGCTGATCTCCTGCGGGGCAGCCGTTCTGTTCCCTGTTACACCCGAAGCACCGGAAACTGCCGGAACTGAGGAGGTGCAGGCATGACCTACAATAATTGGGTCTATATCGCCGTGATGGCCGCCGTTTCTTACGCCATCCGTGTGCTGCCGCTGACCCTTATCCGCAAACCCATCAAAAACCAGTTCATCCAGTCCTTCCTCTACTATGTGCCCTATGTAACACTGGCCGTGATGACCTTCCCGGCCATCATCAACGCCACCCAGAGCCCCATTGCCGGTGCCGCCGCGCTGGTGGTGGGCATTGCCGCTGCATGGTTCGGGGCCAGTTTGTTTCAGGTGTCTGTCTCCTGCTGCGCCGTGGTTCTTGTGCTGGAACTGTTTTTGGTGCACTGAGCTTTCTGCCGCTGTGGTTCTGGGTAGGCCATGGCGGCTTTTTGGTCTTTGAAAATTTTTTCGGAAAACTTGTAACGTTCCGGCGGTTTTGCCGTCTTATGGGCGAACCGGTTCCAAAACACACCAAAAAGGAGGGATGCGCACATGGAGCACCGCAGTTTTGAGCAGATTTATCTGCAGTATTACAAGCCCGTGTACGCTTACCTGATGACATTGTGCCAAAACGAGGAACTGGCAGCAGAACTGACCCAAGAGACCTTTTACAAGGCGCTGGATGCCATTGACGGGTTCAAGGGCGGCTGTGCACTGAATGTCTGGCTGTGTCAGATTGCCAAAAACACCCTGACGGATACATACCGGCGGCAGAAGCGGGAACTGCCCCCGCTGGACGACACTCTGACGGATGTGCCCAGCCCCGCCCCCCTGCCGGGGGAGGAACTGGAGCAGCGGGAAGGAGCACTGAGCCTTTACCAGAAGCTTTATGCCCTGCCCGAACCGTACCGGGAGGTGTTCTGGCTGCGGGTCTACGGCGAACTGACCTTTGCAGAGATCGCCGCACTGCACCACAAGACCGAAAGCTGGGCGCGGGTGACCTTTTACCGCGCCCGAATGAAAATGAAGGAGGCCATCTTATGAAACTACCCTGCTACCTGGTTCAGGACCTTCTGCCCCTTTATAAAGATCACGTCTGCGACGAACAGACTTCCGCCGATGTGGCAGAGCACCTGAGCGACTGTGCCGCCTGCTCTGCCCTGCTGGCTGAAATGGACGCCCCGCCCCAGGAAACTGCGGTACAGGAAGAGCAGGCCGCTGAGGCCGCTGAGGCCCTGAGCACCGTAAAAAAGAATCTGCGCGCCCGGCAGGTAAAAATCACGCTGGCCGCTGTGGGCGGACTGCTGGCCCTGATCTGCGCTTTCTTTGGCTGGCGCTACTGGATGATGCACTCTTATGTGGACCTGCCGGTCGAAGATCTTGTAGTAGAAGAGACCCATGAAGTACTTCCCTCTGATTCCTACGGGTCTATCCACACCATTCAGAAAAATGCAGTCAGGAATGCAAAGACAGGAGTTTATTACACCACAGTCGGCTATCAGGTACGTTATTACAGGGACAGCCCCATTGTGTTCCTGAGCGTCACACAGACCCGGTGGGAAGCCCTGATGCGCACGTTCAGTAAAAACAACGAGCCTATCTGGTTTGAGGTTTCAAGTCCTTACACGCTGTTTGTTACGCGGGACACCTATTTGACCCTGCGGGCCGCCCGGCTCATGCCAGAGCAGGATGAACTGATTGACATTCTGGCAGATGATGCAACGCTGACCCGTTACGATGGCGGTTTCTCGTGGACTGATACTTCCAAGACCATCAGCATTCTTTTAGAACAAGTGCGTTTTGCAAAAGTACGCGCAAGAAAAACATCATGAAAAAAATCTTAATTTCCGGCTCCTCCGGCTTTGTGGGTTCCCGGGTACTGCACCAGTGGCAGGGCCGTGCAGAGCTTTTCACCTTCCCGCGCGGATCTCTGGCTGCTGCCGATGAATCCGACATTCGCCGTTTTGTGGAAACCGTGCAGCCGGATGTCATCCTGCATCTGGCGGCATTGTCCGATACCGGCTACTGCCAGCAGCACCCGGAGGAATCCCAGCGTGCCAACGTCGAACTGCCCATCCAGATGGCAAAGGCCGCACGGGACACCGGGGCCAAACTGATCTCATTCAGCTCGGATCAGGTGTACGCAGGTGTGACCCAGCCCGGCCCCCTGCCCGAAACGCTGCCGCTCTCCCCCGCCAATACCTATGGTCAGCACAAGCTGGAGGCCGAGGAGCGGGTCCTTGCGCTCTGCCCGGAGGCGGTGCTTCTGCGGGCTCCGTGGATGTACGATCTGCCCGGTGATGGCCTGCCCCTCCGGGGCAATCTGCCGCTGAACCTGCTGCAGGCCGCACAAAACGGTACTCCCGTTCGCTTTTCGCCACACGATCACCGGGGTGTCAGCTGGGTGCGGGAGGTGGTGGAACATCTCTTCCCCGCCTTGCAGCTGCCCGGCGGTGTATACAATTTTGGCAGCGGGAACGATGCCGACATGGTCACAACGGCCCGGCAGTTTGCCGAAGCGCTGGGCGTGCAGGTGCAGATCGAGCCTGCTGATTTCTCCCGCAACCTTGTGATGGACAGCTCAAAGCTGGCCGCACAGGGGATTCGATTCCATGATACATTGAGCAGTTTTGAAGGCTGTTTGAAACGGATCAAACCTCTCAGTCGCGCTGACGCGCGCCAGCTCCCCTAATAGGGGAGCCCTTGGCATAAACAGAAAGCCACCCGGTCACAGACGGAAACGCTGCGGCCGAGTGGCTTTTGTGATGTTACAGCAGAATGCAGATCAATCCGGTGCAGCCATCGTTGATGACCTGTTCCAGCGTTTCCTGCAGGCGGGTGCGGGCTTCCTGCGGCATGTGGAGGAGCTTGTTCTGCAATCCCTCATTCACCAGTTCATGCAGGCTCTTGCCAAAGATGTTTGATTCCCACAGCCTCTCCGGGTCTGCTTCAAAATCGCCCAGCAAACTCTGCACCAGATCCTCGCTCTGCTTCTCGGTGCCCACAATGGGGCTGATTTCGGTATGGATGACGGCTTTCATCATATGGATGGAGGGTGCGCTGGCTTCCAGCCGGACACCGTACCGTCCGCCCTGCCGGACGATCTCCGGTTCCTCCAGCGAGAGCTCCTCAATGCTGGGCATCACGATGCCGTAGCCGGTGGCTTCCACCTGTTCCAGTGCACTGCGGATCTTCTCGTACTCCCGTTTTGCCCGGGAAAGCTCAATGATGCAGGGCATCAGGCCCGCTTCGTCGCCAATTTCCAGCCCCGTCTGCTCACTGAGGACGCGGTAGAACACTTCCGGCTTCAGCAGAACGGTCACCCGCACCACACCGTCGGAAAGGTTCATGCCGCTCAGGGCGGACTCCTGCACCGAATCCCCGGCCAGCGCCCCGGCACTGTTCTGGGCCGGAACATCCTTCATCCGGCTGATCTTCTCTGAAAATTGGAGCGCCGCCGTGTAGATCTCGTTCTGGAGCCAGTGGCCCTTTTCCAGCATCGTCACCCAGCGGGGGATGGCAAAATCCAGCTCCCGTACCGGAAATTCGTAGAGGACACGCTGCAGGATGGACAGCAGGTCATCTTTCTGCAGATCCAGACAGCTCACCGGCAGGACCGTGCGTCCGTATGCCTGTTCCAGCTCTGCAGCCAGAGCCTTTGTCTCCGGAGCATCCGGGCGGGTACTGTTGAGCAGGATGACAAAGGGTTTGCCCAGCGCTTCCAGCTCCTCCACCACCCGCTTTTCGGCGGGCAGGTAGTTTTCCCGGGGGATCTCGCTGATGGAGCCATCGGTGGTGACCACGATGCCGATGGTGGAGTGATCCCGGATGACCTTGCGGGTGCCGGTTTCAGCGGCAAGGTCAAAGGGGATCTCTTCCTCGAACCAGGGGCTTTTGACCATGCGGGGCTTCTCGTCCTCCTCGTGGCCCATGGCTCCCTCCACCATATAGCCCACACAGTCGATGAGCCGGATACGGCATTCCCCGCCGCCCTCCAGTTGGAGCGGCACGGCCTGCTCCGGGATGAACTTCGGCTCTGTGGTCATGATCGTTCGCCCTGCCGCCGACTGCGGCAGCTCATCCCGGGCCCGGAGCTTTGCGTCCGCCGGGCCGATGGCAGGCAGCACCAGCTGCTCCATAAACCGCTTGATGAGGGTGCTCTTGCCGGTGCGCACCGGCCCCACCACGCCAATCAGGATCTCCCCGCCGGTGCGTGCCCCGATCTCCCGGCAGACAGTGGCTTCCAAACACTCCTGTTTTTCCAAATTGCTCTCTCCTCTCTCCCGTCCGCACCGGGCGGCAAGGCCGCACCTTCTGCGTCTGCTTCTCGGAAACAGTCTATTCGGACAGGCGGCGAGATATGAGCGACACCTAGCGAAAAAGCGTCGGTTGACGGAAAAATCCCTCTGCGCTACAATAGAGAAAACTGTATGGAAAGGCGGAGCACAGATGGAGTGGAAGGTTTATTTTGAGGACAATCCGGGCTGTCACCGCCCGCATCGGGGCCGCCCCGGGCAGGAAGTGTCCTGCGGGGCACACTCGGTGTGGGGCGGGCAGCATTTCATCATCCCTGCGATTTACCTTTGTGGAAAAGGGCTGGTTGTAGATATCTGCCGCCGGGTGGAGCGTGAAGCGATCGAAGCGCATTACCAGAAGTTGGCCGCTTATGAAGGGATGGATATTGACGAATGCCCGCCGGAAGTTGTTGAACTGGCCGAAGCCGAGGACCCGTTTGGTTCTTTTGACTATCTGCCAAGTGTAGCCATCAACGGCAAAACCGTGGAGTACAGCCGCGGTGCCGGGGAATATTATAACCCCCTCCGCTCCGAAGAGGAGATCGTTTGCAGCGGTGAACAGGCCGCGCGGGACATCGTGAAGCACTACGGGCTTGACCCGGAACAAGGCTGGGATCTCCGGCAGTGGAGCTTTCCCTGGGCGACAAAGCGCAGGCCGGCCCACATCACCAGCCTGACACTGACTCTCACCCAGCGGGAACAGCCTGCCGAAGCGGTGCAGTTCACGGCAGCGCCCGGGAAGACCGTGGAGTTTTCCCACCCCGTCACCGGTGTGCCCTGCGTGCTGACGATCAAAGACCTGAAACCGGCCCGGCTGCCGGAGAATGACCTCCCCCACATGGGGCCGCCTATGGAATGGCCCCGGGAATTTGTGGAAATGACTTACACCCTGACCCCCGCCGTGACCACCGGCTGGGTGCAGGTGAACGACTGCGTCTCTAGTGATAAGCCCATCCGGAAAAGCGACGCACCCACGGAAGATGGAGCCATTGGCATCATCGGCGGGGCAGACGGCCCAACGGCGATCTTTGTGAGCGGAAAGCAGCAGGGTGATACCCGCACCGCCTGTTCCTCGCTCCACTTTGCGCCGGTGGAACCGGAAAATATCCGGTGGAAGGTGACCTACTACCAGAAGCAGTTCCCGGATGAAACTATAGCGCTCTTATAACGAAAAGACAGGCGGCACCAACCGAAGTTGGATGCCGCCTGTTTTACTGTTCAGATCAACTTGATGGCCACTGCCTCGCTGGTGCGGTCCTGGGCTTCGTTGGTATGCTCGGGGTCATCCAGCATATAGCGGAGCAGAAGCACCTCGCCCACATAAAGCACCGCCACCTTGATGGGGATGCTGCCGGAATCCAGCGGGCTTTCCTGCGCACCGCACCGCAGCACCACATCCGCCATGGCTGCGCCGGGCGAATCCTCATAATGGGTGAGCAGAATGATCTTTGCGCCGGATGCCTTGGCCGTGCGCAGAGTTTCCAGCATATCGCGGGTCGCGCCGGAATAGGAGATGAAGAGCACCACATCCTCCGGGCCCATCAGGCTGGCAGCCAGGATCTGCAGATGACTGTCCCCTGCGGTGCGGAACTTGTTGGACAGGCTGGAAAAGCGGGCGCAGATATCGTTGGCCAGCAGCATACTGCCGCCCTGACCCAGGCAGAACACCTGCCGCGCCGCACGCATCAGATCCACAGCCTGCTCCACGGCTTCGGGCGAAAGAGAATTCTGGGTGCCGTTGATGGCAGTGAGAAACAGGCCGCTGGCGTGCTCACACAGGCTGGCGGTGGTAGCGCCCGGCTCCGGCTCATGCTGGTTGACCAGTGCACCGGTGGCGTTGGCCTGCGCCAGCGAAATGCGCATCTCATGGTAGCCCTCAAAGCCCAATGCCCGGCAGAAGCGGAACACCGTTGCCTCTGCTACCTTGCATTCCCGCGCAAGGGAGGAAATGGAAAGGTACTGTGCCTCGTCGGCATGGTGGACAAGGTAATCTGCTACAGCACGGCCGGATTTTGTCAGTTCATCCTGCCTTTGCTGCAGCAGCTCCCAGAAGTTTGTGGTCGTAGACATGATGGTCTCCTTTTTCCTGCTCCATTTCCCGCCGGAAGGGCCGGCCGCACACGCCAACACCATTGTCGGGAAGTTTTCCTTTAAGGAAAGTATAAAAGAATCTCTGCCGCTTGGCAAGAGGGGCTTTGACTACAAATTCGCGATCGTTTCTGTGCAGAGCGCCCAAATCCGCCGCATTAGTATGACTTATTTGTGAAAATCCTTTTCAATTTGCTGGATTTTCCGCCCTTTTTTGAGTGAAAACTATTTTCACCGGCGAAAAATGTGATTTTTCCATAATGGTTACAAAATAGCTACAACTTTCAAAATTTCCATGAATCATGTCCAAAAGGTCGGTCTTTTCACTAAAATTGTGCGACATCCACAAGAAAATCCTTTCATTATTGGGCAGACAGCCGATAGACAAAATGAAAATATTTTTCTATAATAAGGCCAATAGAAGCGGTTCCCACACGAGGGCCGCAGAGCAGAATCGCACTACATCAATGAGTAAGGAGAAGTTTCTTATGAAAAACAGTATCTCTCGCCGCTCTTTCCTGAAGGCCGTGGGTGCCCTGAGTGCAGCCGGTGCACTGGCCGCATGCGGCGGCAGCTCCTCCAGCAGCACTGCTGCATCCTCCACTGCAGCTTCTGCAGCGGCAAGCACCGCAGCTGGCGCAAACATCAAGCTGTGGACATACCCCATCGGCGGTTGGGGCAAAGATGAGACTGTGCAGGAGCTGATCTCCAGCTTCAATGCAAAATATCCCGACATCAAGGTCACCGTTGAGTACCTGGATTACACCAATGGTGATGACCAGGTCAACACCGCCATTGAGGGCGGCAGCGCACCCGACCTGATCATGGAAGGTCCCGAGCGTCTGGTTGCCAACTGGGGCAAGAAGGGCGTCATGGCTCCTCTGAATGACCTGTGGACCGATGATGCCAAGAAGGACATCTACGCTTCCGTTGAGTCTGCCTGCAGGAACGATGCCGGCGACTACTATGAGTATCCCCTGTGCATGACCGCACACTGCATGGCCGTGAACATGACCAAGGTCAAGGAAGTGGGCGCAGACCAGTACATTGATACTGATAAGCACACCTGGAGCACCGACGGCTTCCTCAAGACCGTTGACGCACTGTACAATGGCGGTTACGAGAATGTTGCAGCCATCTACTGCAGCGGCCAGGGCGGCGACCAGGGCACCCGCGCGATCATCAACAACATGTACGGCGGCACCTTCACCGATGCCGAGCACACCAAGTACACCGCTGACTCCCCCGAGAACATCAAGGCCATCCAGGCTCTGTACGATGCCAAGGGCGTGAACTTTGATGCTTCCATCAACGGCGGCGAGGAGATCACCCTGTTCCGCAACGGCACCCTGCAGATGGCATTCTGCTGGAACATTGCACAGCAGCTGAACTCCGACAACAACGATGCCGGCCTGACCAACAGCGGCGACGAGATCTTCCCCATGGCCTTCCCCACCGAGAGCGGCGATCCCAAGCTGTGCGGCGGCATCTGGGGCTTCGGCATCTTCGACAACGGCGACGAGGCCAAGATCGAGGCAGCCAAGACCTTTATCGACTTCATCGCTGCTGACCCCGATCAGGTTGGCGCAAGCGTTCTGGCTTCCACCTACTTCCCCGTTCGCGAGAGCGTTGGCGACATCTACGCCGGCAACGACATTATGAGCGAGTACACCAAGTTCATGGGCTTCCTGGGCGATTACTACCAGATCACCCCGGGCTGGGCAACGGCTCGTACCGAGTGGTGGAACATGCTGCAGCGCGTTGGCACCGGCGAGCCCGTTGAGCAGGCTGTTGCTACCTTTGTTGAGAACGCAAATGCTGCCGCTGCTGCCGAGGCATAAGCGCACCACCTGAGTTTTTCATCGTAACGTTATAAACCTTGCCCCTTCCTCGATAATCCCGGCGAGGGAGGGGCATTCTTTTTGCAAGTTCCGTCGGGAGCCGGTCATTTTACCGGAGCTAAACGAAAGGTTTGGTGATTTTCTTGGCTGCTACCACCGTAAAAGTCAAAGAGCCAAAGCGCAGCCGCGCACTGGTCCGGCAGGAGACCATCGCATCCTATCTCTTCCTTCTGCCCAGCCTGATCTTCTTTCTGGGGTTCGTCATCTACCCCATGATCCTCTGCGTGGTCACGAGCTTCTTTGATTCCACCATGAACCGCGCCGATGTCTTTGTCGGCCTTGCAAACTACAAAGAGCTGTTCGCCGATAAGATCTTCCTGGGTGCTCTGAAGAACACCTTCATCATCGTCATCGTATCGGTGCCTGTGACCTGCGCCTTCTCGCTGTGGGTCAGCTCTGCCATCGTGGATCTGCCCGAGTGGGCCACCAGCCTTTTCCGCTGCGTGTTCTACCTGCCCGTTGTCACCGGTTCTGTTGCCGTTACCGTTGTCTGGAAGTGGATGTACAACAATTACTATGGCATCTTCAACTATCTGGGCAAGACGCTGGGTCTGATCGACAAGAACATCAACTGGCTGGGCGATGAGCGGTTCGCTCTGGGCTGCATCATCCTCATCCTGCTGACTACTTCTGTCGGCCAGCCTATC
>ERZ834433.1441-NODE-1441-length-19233-cov-4.925905_pt1 | contig 19233 bp, 12 predicted proteins | sample MGYA00519948_ERZ834433 | MGnify/ENA primary metagenome ERZ834433 (study PRJEB31850, sample SAMEA3708752) | human gut metagenome | biome: human gut; feature: human-associated habitat; material: faeces | place: China | collected 2014 ...
AATTATTTATACTCCCCTCAAAAGACCGATGGCTCCCCCATCGGTCTTTTACTTTTCTTTTTTCTAATATCGTCGGTTCCCACCGATCAGTCTGATCACGATCATAATGATCAGAAGAGGAACAAGAACCGGTGCCAGAAAACTGATGATTCCTGTTATAACAGACACAACTACTACGACTACAAATACAACTGCAAGAATCAGCAAAGCCTTCTTCCACCAGGTATCTAATCTGAACTCATGATAGGAACCATAAGAATGCTCTGTTCCATATTCATCCTTCTGTCCATAACCAGTATAGCTGTTCTGTGCCTGCGTTGTCTGGTTGTACGAATTATTGAATGGGCTTCTGTTCTCATAAACCACTTCTTCGTCTGTTCCATCACTTGCATCTACAATGGTTTTCGCAATTGCCCACGGATCTCCGAGCAGTTCCAAGACCTCCTGCTCGCTCTTTCCTTTTCTCATTTCTTCTATAATATAATCATCATAAAACTTAAGATGATCCTGAATTGTTGCGGCATCAAGCTTTCCATTCAAAGCCTCCTGTAATTTTCGGATAAATTCCTGTCTTGTCATATTCAACTGTTACCTCCTGTTCCGAAGTTTACTGTTCACACGATGTGCGACCAGCAACGCATCTCGCCATTTTAAATCGCCTTTGGCGATGGGGCGAGATGCATTCAAGTCAAAACACGCATCCTCCGTGTCAATCAGCGGAGTGATTGACACGGGAGTGAACAGTAACTTCCGAAGTTCTCTTTAGATGTAGAATACCACACTGCCATTCTTTTTTAAACCGTTATTTTCCACTACATCTGTCGTTCATAATTTGTTCATTTATCATTTAAAAATCTTTCATCTTCTTATCACTTTTTCTTCATTTCTCTCACATATACTATAAGCATCAAAGGAAAAAACAAAAAACTTTGAATAAACTTTTTCATAATACATGCCGGGAACCAGTAAATGGTTACCCGGCATCCTCCCTTTTATGGAGACTTTTTTCTTATTCCGGAACAACCGGATCATTTATCACTTCTTGTTTCGTTTCCTGTTGTATTTCCTCTTCTACAGATTTTTCCGCAGTTTCCTCTGTTTGCTGTTCTGTCGTTTGCTCTGTTTCTTCCTTGTTTTCCCCGTTACTCTCTTCTTTCGTCGTTTCTTCTATCTTCTTTTCACATGCTTTGACCGATTCCAGAATCTCCTGAACCCGTTCTTCCATCTCTTTCTTCCATTTCATATCTTCCAATGCTTTTTTTCTGTCCTGTTCAGTTTCACTATGTTCTTCTGGTATTGCTTTTACATCGTCTGCTTTCTGAGCTTGCACTGCCGTTTCACTTTTCCCAACTGTATTGTTGCTTTCTCTTCCCCGGCTCATCCCAATTCCTGCTGCCGCAATTACTGCCCCGGCAGCAAATAAAAGAACCGCCAGTTTGACATTCCGAAGTTTTACTTTCTGTTCCAGATTCCATTCCTCGCGTTCCTCCGGAAGATCACGTATCACCTGGCTGATCTTATCATAATGCCGTCTTCCGCCACCGGTACAACGTTCAATGATCCGCTCCAGTCTGCGTTCTTCACTTCTGCTAAGTTCCGGGATCTGCTCTGTATATGCCAGTAAAAACTGCAAAATTTTACCATATCCGAACAAATCCACGGAATAATTTTTCCTGCTGCCTGACGCTGTCGGGCGGATAAAATGACTTCTCACCGCTTTCTGCTGCATCTTCTTCATAACAAATTCATTTTCCTGTGCATCCGGATTCAAAAGCAACAATTCTCCTTCTTCTGTCACAACAATACTATATGGGGTCAGACAACGATAATTCTGCCCACGTCTCGACTGCTGATACTTTCTTATTTCCCCTGCAATCTGTCGGAACCATTCAAATAACACTGCTTTATCCAACTGTGTATTATCCCGCAGATAATAAATCAAAAGTTCTCCCTGCAGGCAATCGATACTTGGCTGGCATTCGGTTCCTTTTTCCACGAAGCGAAGTACTTCATACATTTTTTCCATATTTAATTCTACTGCAATCTGTCATCTAAACGTGTGCGGCCCCACACCGCACACGATACAATACCTGTCCAATTGAAAATTATCAGAATCTGATACGAACTACTCTTCAGAATCTTTCCTGATTCTTCAGTCAGAACGACTGAAGTGTGACTCTCATATTAATTGAATTCTTCCAGTCTGTCAAGAGCTGCGGCAACAACTTTATCCATGTCATAATATTTATAATCACCCAGTCGTCCGCCAAAGATTACATTTTCTTCCTTTTCTGCAAGCTTCTTGTATTCTTCAAACAATGCATTATTCTTCTCATCATTTACCGGATAGTATGGTTCCATGCCAACACTCCATTCTGATGAATACTCTCTGGAAATAACAGTCTTCTCCTGCTTGCCAAACTCAAAATGCTTATGCTCGATAATTCTTGTATACGGAACTTCACGCTCTGTGTAATTGACAACAGCATTTCCCTGATAGTTCTCACAATCAAGAACTTCTGTCTCAAATCTGACAGAACGATACTCCAATGCTCCCAGCTGATATCCAAAATATTCATCGATCATTCCTGTAAAAATAATCTTCTCTGCAATCTCCGGATTCTCTTTTCTGAATTCAAAGAAATCAATCCCTGTGCGAACTTCTGTCCCTTCCAGCATCTTCTCAACGATTGCTGTATAACCGCCAACCGGAATTCCCTGATATCTGTCATTGAAATAGTTATTATCGTAAACAAAGCGGAATGGCAGACGTTTGATAATAAATGCCGGAAGTTCTGTACACTTTCTTCCCCACTGTTTCTCTGTATAACCCTTGATCAGTTTCTCATAGATATCTCTTCCGCCAAGAAAAAGTGCCTGTTCCTCCAGATTCTGTGGATCTGTGATTCCTGTCTCTTTGCGCTGTTTTTCAATAATCTCTTTTGCTTCCTGTGGTGTGCGGATATTCCACATCTTACTAAATGTATTCATATTAAATGGCAGGTTATAAAGTTCATCTTTATAAACTGCTACCGGTGAATTGATGTAATTATTAAATTCCGCGAACTGATTCATGTAATCCCATATCTTTTTATCAGACGTATGGAAAATATGTGCACCATATTTATGTACATGGATTCCTTCTATGTCCTCACAGTAAATATTTCCTGCAATATGATCTCTTCGGTCAATCACAAGACATTTCTTCCCTTTTTTCTTTAATTCATGTGCCATGACAGCTCCATAAAGACCTGCTCCGACAATCAGATAATCGTATTCTTTCATATTTACTCCTTCTTTCCGCAGAACGATTGTCTGGATCCGGTAAAATTCAGAGATCAACCTTTCTGCCTTCTTTCTTTTCATATTATGATAGTTACTGTTCACTCCCGTGTCAATCACTCCGCTGATTGACACGGAGGATGCATGTTTTGGCTTGAATGCATCTCGCCCCATCGCCAAAGGCGATTCAAAATGGCGAGATGCGTTACTGGTCGCACATAGTGTGAGCAGTAACTTACGGTGTGTTTATGATAACACATTTTCTAATAAATTTGAATCTCTATCAAAAATACGGTATACTTAACAGCAAAAGGAGGATGAATTATGCTTATAAAAAATGGTTTTCTAATTGATCCTGCATCTGATACAGAACGTCTTGTCGACCTTCGCATCACAGACGGTCGGATCCAGATACTCGCAGATGCCGGAACTCTGACACCTAAAAATGGAGAGGATGAGCTTGATGCTACAGGACTTATGATTTCTCCAGGACTTGTTGACACACACATTCATTTCCGTGATCCCGGATTTACTTATAAAGAAGATCTCCATACCGGATCTCTTGCAGCTGCTGCCGGTGGATTTACTTCCGTGATCTGTATGGCAAATACTTCACCGGTCATCGATTCTGTTCCGGTTCTCAAAGAACTGATGGAACGGGAGGCTTTGGAAGACATCCATATTTTCCAGGCTGCTGCTGTCTCCTGCGGACTCAAGGGTGAAGAGATGACTTCTATGAAGGAACTTGCCGCTGCCGGTGCCTGTGGATTCACAGATGACGGAATCCCTCTTAAGAATGCTGCCTTTCTCTATAAGGCCATGGAAGAGGCGAAGGCTCTTGACCTTCCGATCAGTCTTCATGAAGAAGATCCTGCATTTATTGAAACAAACGGAATCAACCACGGACCTGTATCTGATGCGCTGGGCATCTACGGATCTCCTTCGATTGCTGAAGAATCTCTTGTTGCCAGAGATTGTCTGCTGGCGCTTCGTTCCGGTGCACAGGTCGTGATCCAGCATATCAGCTCCGGACAGTCCGTTGAACTGGTACGTACCTTTAAAGCTATGGGAGCAAATCTGCATGCAGAGGCAACTCCGCATCATTTCACTTTGACAGATGAAGCTGTATTAAAATACGGCGCACTTGCCAAGATGAACCCACCGCTTCGTACAGAAAATGATCGCCTTGCTATCATCGAAGGTCTCAAAGACGGTACGATCGATCTGATTGCTACAGACCACGCGCCACACAGTACGGAAGAGAAATCCCGTCCTATCACACAAACACCAAGCGGTATTATTGGTCTTGAGACTTCCCTTGCTCTCGGAATCACTTCCCTTGTACGTCCAGGACACCTGACATTAAGCCAGCTGATCAAGAAGATGACGATCAATCCTGCCAGCCTGTATCACCTTCCGTGCGGTTCTGTCGCAGAGGGAAAATCAGCTGATCTTGTACTGTTTGATCCGAATGAGAAATGGACTCCTGAGACTTATGCTTCTAAGTCTTCTAATTCTCCATTTACCGGATGGGAATTGTATGGAAAAGTAAAATATACAATCTGTGATGGAAAGATTGTATACAAGGATTAATCTAAGAGGTCCCCTGCAGAATCTTTCATTTCCGCAGGGGACCTCTTCTTTGCTCATTAATCCTCGATCGCTGTTACTGTATAATCTTTGTCTTCGACTGTCTTTTTCAGCACTTCATTACTGATTTCGGAATTCAGTGTCACAACTGCTGTTCCGGCCTCATGGCTGACTTCTGCTGTATCAACCTGCTCAAGTGCCTCGAGAGCTTTCTTCACAGCCGCTTCACAGTGTCCACACATCATTCCTTCGATTTTCATTGTCTTTGTCATCTTTGTTTCCTCCTTGTTTTCTGACTCATTTTTGTCTGCTAAGACAATATCTGAAACAGTATTTTCTGCTGTTTCTACCTTTTTCATCTTTCTTTTTCTGTCTTTGCTGGCATCGTACATTTTAAACAGATTCAGTCTCAATGCATTTGTTACTACACAGAAACTGGACAGGCTCATTGCCGCTGCTCCGAACATCGGATTTAATTTCCAACCAAAGATCGGGATCCAGATTCCTGCTGCCAGTGGAATTCCTATCGCATTATAGAAAAATGCCCAGAACAGATTCTCATGAATGTTGCGTAATGTTGCACGGCTCATACGGATTGCCGCCGGCACGTCACTTAACCGGCTCTTCATCAGCACAACATCCGCTGCATCGATTGCAATATCTGTTCCCGCTCCAATGGCAATTCCCATATCTGCCCTGGTCAGTGCCGGTGCGTCATTGATACCGTCACCTACCATCGCAACCTTTCCTTTTTCTTTCAGCTTGCGGATCACCTGTTCTTTTCCTTCCGGAAGAACACCTGCGATCACTTCATCCACACCTGCCTGCTCACCAATTGCCTTCGCTGTGCGCTCATTATCTCCGGTCAGCATAACAACATGGATTCCCATATTCTGAAGTTCTTTCACTGCCTGTGGACTATCATCCTTGATCACATCCGCAACTGCGATCATGCCAAGGAACTGCTCATTCCTTCCAAAGAACAGCGGTGTCTTTCCCTGCTGTGCCAACCGTTCTGCCTGTTCTTTTATGCTGGCAGAAATCTTCATTTTGTCAGAAATGAATTTAAAATTGCCTCCGTACAGCCAGTCCTCTCCAAGTTTTCCTGACAGACCATTTCCCGGAACTGCCTGAAACTGTGTGATTTCACTTTTCTGCTCTGCTTCCCCATTTTCTTCTGCCTTTGCAAGAATTGCCCGGGCAAGCGGATGCTCACTTTTCTTCTCCAATGCATTTGCAAAAAATAATAATTCATGTTCTGTCATTCCGTCCGCAGGGAGCAGATCCGTCACCTTCGGTTCTCCACTTGTGATTGTTCCTGTCTTATCCAGTGCGACAATCTCCGTCTTTCCTGTCTCTTCCAGCGAAACAGCTGTCTTAAACATGATTCCATTCTTCGCGCCCATTCCATTTCCAACCATAATTGCAACCGGAGTGGCCAGACCTAATGCACACGGGCAGCTGATCACCAGAACAGAAATTCCCCTTGCAAGTGCAAATCCAACAGGCTCTCCGACAAGCAGCCATACGATCATTGTGACAACTGCAATAGAAATAACTGCCGGAACAAATACTCCTGAAACTTTATCTGCCACTTTGGCAATTGGCGCTTTTGTTGCTGCCGCATCACTTACCATCTGAATGATCTGTGATAATGTCGTATCCTCGCCAACTCTCGTCGCCTCGCAACGCAGAAAACCTGACTGATTCATTGTAGCCGCAGACACTTTATCCCCTTCTGCTTTATCTACCGGTATACTCTCTCCGGTCAGGGCAGCTTCATCTACTGCACTGTTTCCTTCCAGAACAATTCCATCCACCGGAATATTCTCCCCAGGTCTTACAACAAACTGATCTCCTCTTCTCACCTGGTCAATCGAAACTTCCTGTTCTTTTCCATCACGCAGGAGCGTTGCTGTCTTTGGTGCCAGCTTCATAAGGCTTTTTAATGCATCTGTTGTCTTTCCCTTTGAATGCGCTTCAAGCATCTTTCCGACTGTGATCAACGTTAAAATCATTGCTGCTGATTCAAAATAAAATTCATGCATCAGCTCCATCACATGATCCATATCGCCTGCCGTCTGCGCTGCTGTCATAGCGAATAATGCATACACGCTATATCCATAAGATGCACCTGCACCAAGTGCAACCAGCGTATCCATATTTGGTGCTCTATGGATCATGCCTTTCCATCCACTGATAAAAAACTTCTGATTGATCACCATAACGATTGTCGTTAACAGGAGCTGCGCCAGCCCCATCGCCACATGATTCCCTTCCAGAAATACCGGAAGTGGCCAGCCCCACATCATATGCCCCATTGACAGATACATGAGCGGAATCAAAAAACACAAAGAAGCGATCAGACGCCTTTTCATCTTCGGTGTCTCCCTATCTTTCAACGCATCTTCCGCACAGTTCTGCTCACTTTGATTCATCCCATACCTTTCATTCTTTGCAGATTTCAACGTTGCCCCATATCCAGCTTCCTCAACAGCCGCAATGACCGCATCTACTGTTGCTGTGCCTTCCACTCCCATGGAATTCGTCAGAAGACTGACTGAACAGTTCTCAACTCCGGGGACTTTTCCAACCGCTTTCTCAACACGGGCACTGCAGGCTGCACAACTCATTCCCGTCACATTATATTGTTCCATCTTACTCCTCCTTCAAGTTGTGATCCGGACTTTTTGTGCCAGATCTCTCTTCAGATCTTTTATCGCATCAATTTCTGAAGTGTTGTCACGAGCTCGTCAATCGTTTCATCTTTTCCATCCCGGATATCATCTGCCACACATGTCCGGATATGGTTTGCCAAAAGCACTTTATTGAAACTATTCAGAGCCGCATTCACCGCAGATACCTGAATCAGAATATCCGGACAATACGCGCCTTCTTCAACCATCCTTCGAACTCCCCTGACTTGTCCTTCAATTCTACTCAGACGATTCATCAGATCTTTATATTCTTTTTCCGGTCGATCCTTTGTCTTGTGACAACATCCCGGACAGACTTTCTTTTCTTCCATTGTATTTCTCCTGTCGTATAACCCCCAGGGGGTATATTTTCTAATTATTAATATATACCCCCTACAGGTATATTTCAAGTGATTTTTAACAAAAAGTTACTGTTCATGCTACGTACGGTTGCTGCTTACGCTATATGCGGCCGGCAACAACAAAGAAGCTGTCATGGAACATTTCACAATTGTATCTATGTTCCATGCAGCTTCTCTGCAATCCATTATTATGTTCGTTATTATATTTCCTGACAAATCTGTCTTATTCTACACTCTTGAGTGATTCAACCATGTTAATCTTCTTTAACTTAAAATACATCACTCCATTGACAAACAAAGAAAAGGCCACTGTCAGAAGAAAGGCATACAGGAAACTTGGTGGATCGATATTTCGTCCAAACATAACCGAATCAATCTCCACTGTCTCAACAATAAAGCGGTGCAGAATTTTTCCGATCAACAATCCCGCCAGTGCCCCAATCAAGGTCAGCAGGATATTCTCTCTGTAAACATAAGAAGAAACTTCCTTGTCATAAAATCCAAGTACCTTTAATGTTGCCAGTTCTCTCTTGCGCTCTGTAATGTTAATATTATTCAGATTATACAGCACTACAAATGCCAGCATTCCTGCTGAAATAATCAATACAATAATCACAATGTCCAGACTCTCCAACATATGATCCACCTGCTTTTTCAGGCTTGTCGTATAGCTGATGCTAAGTGTTCCATCACACTTCATTACATTTTCGCCGACATCCTTTGCCTCCTCTGTTGTACGGTCCTGAGTTCTATAATAAATTGAATTATAGGCCGGAGCCTCACCGAATGTCTTTTCATAGACTTCAGATGTCATATAGAGATAATGTCCCATATAGTTCTCACAGATTGCGCTGATCAAGACTGTTTTCTCTCCATCATCTGTATCAATCGTTAATTTATCACCGACATTGACTTCCAGCAGTTTCGCTACTTTTTCAGTCAGGATTGCTCCTTTATCATCCAATGAATAAATTTCTTTTGTCTTCCGATCCCGGATCACGACAAACTTTTTGAATGCTTCTACATCTTTTGGTACATCTAAATAAACTTCCTGAGAAGACTCTCCTGAACTGACCTCAATATTTTTCAAAAGATTTTCTGCAGTCACTGATACCTTCTTATCCGTATCCAGTTCTTTCTGAACCTCAATTCTCTCTTCTTCTGTCACATCTTCCTTTAAAATAACGTCTCCATCATAAAGCTGAATCTGTTCGTATTGAAGCGGAACGATTGCTGAAATAGAATCTTTTAATCCAAAACCAAACAACATCATGCCCATACAACCGCCAATTCCAAATACTGTCATGAAGAAGCGTTTTTTATACCGCACCAGATTACGCACGGTCGATTTCCATGTAAAATTCAGATTTTTCCAGATAAACGGAACTCGTTCCAGAAATACTCGTTTTCCCTGTTTTGGTGTCGGCGGACGCATCAATTCTGCTGCCTGCTCTCGTAATTCTTTCATACATGAGAACAGTGTTGCGATTACTGTACATGCAAGTGCCGCTGCACATGCTGTTACAGCATAATACAAATTATACGGGATCACAATATCTTGCATATGACGATACAGGATCTTATATGCAGTGATAATGATATATGGAATTATCTTTTCTCCAATCAGAATTCCGAAAACACCACCGGTTAATGTCGCAAGGATCGCATACCAGAGATATTTTCCAACAATTGAAGCATTTCCATATCCGAGAGCCTTCAAAATACCGATCTGCGTTCTCTCCTCCTCTACCATTCGTGTCATTGTTGTCAGACTGATCAATGCTGCAACAAGGAAGAAAATGAGTGGGAACACTTTACCGATTGCCCGCATACGATCTGCATTATCTCCATATCCACTGTATTCTGTCAGATTGTTCCTATCATAGACATACCACTTTGGCTTTTCAAGATCATCAATCTTCTGCTGTGCTTTCGCAAGCTCTTCTCTTGCTTCTGTAATCTGCCGTTCTCCATCTTCAATCTTCTTCTGAACTTCTATACGACCTTCCTCATACTCTGCCCAACCGTCTTCCAGCTCCTTTGTTCCGCTGCTTAATTGCTGCTGTGCCTCCTCAATCTTCTTCTGTCCCTCACTGATCTGCTGCCATCCGCTGTCAATCTGCTGCTGACCGGATGTAATCTGCGCCTTCGCCTGATCTATCTGCCGACTTGCGGTAAGGATTGCAGCATCCCCCTGTGTCAGCACATCCGTCAGTTTCTGTATATTATCCTGTAATACCGGAATACCCGCTTCAATCTGAGCTATCCCGGCTTCAACTACTGGAAGCCCTTCGTTGATCTGCGTTAATCCGGCTTCAATCTTTGTCTGGTTTTTCTGAATCTCTGCTTCGGCAGCCTTCGCCTCCAGTTCCATTTTATCCAGATTTGCTTTCCATTCAGTCAACTTCTCTTCCATTGCTGTTTTTTCAGCTTCCAACTGTTCTAACTGAGCTTTTAATTCCGGATCTTCTTCTCCTGCTTCCTGTTTCCGGTCATATTCTTCTTTCAGTGCCTCATAGTTCTGTAAAAGAAGTTCATACTGTGTATTTAATTCTTCATAAGACTGTTTCAGCGGCTGATAAATTTGCTGATACGCGGACTGATAATCTTCTGCCTGTTGCTGCAATTCCTCCTTTGCTTTCAGAAGCTCGTCTTTCTTTTGCTGCATCTGTGTCTGTTGCGCTAAAAGTTCTTGTCTCTGATCTTCCAGACTTTCTTCCTGCTCTTTCAGTTGTGCCAGCTGATTTCTTAATGTTGTAAGTGTAATCTGTTTTTCACTAAGTTCCTGTGCTCCCTGCTCAACTTGTGCTTTGGACTGATCCAGCTCCTTTTGCTTTGATATCAGAAGATTTCTCGACTGCTCCAGTTCAAGCTTCGAAGCTGCCAGCTGATTTCTTCCTCGTTCAAGCTCTTTCTGCGCTGCATCAAGTTTCTCTCTTGCACTTGCAAGTTCTTCTTCTGCCTCTTCTTTTCCATCCGCCAAATCCTGCTCTGCCTGAGCTAACTCTTCTTGTGCTTCATCCACTTTTTCCTGCGCTGTCGAAGTAATCTCATCATATCTGGCCTGTTCTCTTTCCGCTTTAATTGCCTGAACCTTTTTCAGCACAGAATCCACATGTTCTTCATATTCTTTCGTAAATGCAGTTGCTTCCTTTGCACCTTCAACCTGCACTGTAATCTCTGTATACACATCTAATGAAAATGCTTTCTCCGGAACGCAAAGAAAGGCACTGACACTTCCATTTCCGATTGTTGTACTGCCTCTGTGAAATGCAATATACTCCGGACTGCTGACCGTACCAACAATGGTAAATGTATCTGTCTTGAGTGTATCTTCCAAAGAATCCGAAGTCCCACTCGATAATGTGATCTTATCCCCAATCTTCAGATTCTTTCCATCCAGATAATCTGCATCTATTACACATTCATTTTCCTTTTCTGGAAGCCTGCCATCTTCTAACTGAACTTGATTCATCTTATCCTGGAGCGCCATAACATGAACCGCTACCTGGTTTCCCCGAATCGTACAAAGTACATCTGTTGCATAGCTTCCTTCTGCATCCAATACACCATCCACAGCACGAATTGCATCCAAATCATCTTCTGTCAGTCCCATTGTACTCATTACCTGAATATCCATCAGGTTCTTCCCATCGAAATATGCATCTCCTGAATATCTCATATCCGGCTCTGATGCACGGATTCCGGAAAAGAATGCACATCCTATCGCAACAATAAAGAAAATGGATAAAAAACGTCCAAGGCTATGACGGATCTCCATATAAAAGTTTTTTCGTAATGCTTTCTTCATCCACATCCCCTACCATTCAATTTCATCAATCGAAGTCGGATTCTCATTAGATTCCATTCTTGCTACCTGTCCATTTTTTATATGAATCAATCGATCTGCCATCGGCGCAAGTGCCTGATTATGTGTAATGATAATAACTGTCATTCCCTTTTCTCTACACATATTCTGAAGTAATTTCAAAATTGATTTTCCTGTATTGTAATCCAATGCACCTGTTGGCTCATCACAAAGCAAAAGCTTTGGGTTCTTCGCTAATGCTCTCGCGATTGAAACTCGCTGCTGCTCACCGCCGGAAAGCTGTGCCGGAAAATTATTCTTCCGTTCCCTCAGACCAACTTCCTCCAAAACTGCCTGTGCATCCAACGGATCCTTACTGATCTGCAACGCAAGCTCAACATTTTCCAATGCGGTCAGATTCGGCACAAGATTATAAAACTGAAAAACAAATCCGATATCATCTCTGCGGTATCCTGTCAGCTGTTTGGAATTATAAGCTGTAATATCTTTTCCATCTACATACAGCTTCCCGCTTGTTGCCGTATCCATTCCGCCGAGAATATTAAGCACAGTTGTCTTACCTGCACCACTTGGTCCAACGATTACAACAAGTTCTCCCTGCTCAATCGAAAAGCTGATGTGATCCACTGCATGAATCTCAACTTCACCCATTTTATAAGTTTTCGTGATATCCTGCACTTTAACGAATTCCTTCATCTACATTCTCCTGACTCTTTTTCTCTTCTTCTGCATCTCTCCTGGCAAGCAGTCTGTTACTCTTTTCTTCGATTCTCTACAGGCGCAGTTTCTCCCACTCTTCTCCTGCACCGAATGTCTCATGAAAACGTTCCGGAAGCGGTGTGTCTTGGAATAATTTCTTCTGATACTGTACGATCAGACTCGCAGCTAACGGCACTGCACCTGAATATTGCCGTTTCAAAACCTTACAATATTTCTGACATAACGGATCTGGCTTTACACTCATCACTATGTCATGCAATGAATCGTATTTTCCCACTGCCTTCATCCCAAGAAACAACGCTTTTCGCTTTCCAGATGTCGGTGCCAGAAACAGCTTATGATAAAAAACCATCCCTTTTAATGCCTTATAGATCTGCTCGGCTGTTACATCTTTGAAAAATGGTGCGATCACTTCCGCATACTCCATCTTCGGCTGAATGTGCTTTGCTGTCAGATAGCGCAAAGGATCATGATAATCTTCCGTCAGCATCATTCGATCCAGTTCCATCTCGATCTCATTGTGTGAAACTCTTCCGACCTGCATAATTTTTTCAACATAAGGATGACATTCACTGTCTAAAGCAAAATGACAGATAAATCCATAAATATATGCACGAGCCGCTGCCGGATCTTTTGCTTTCTCAATCACTTCAACAGCATGATGGAAAAACTCATCGGCAAATTGTTCATGAAGTGTATGCCCCTGTTCATTCACCGGATCTTTCTTTAATGCATTATAATAAAATAAGATATCCGGTCCATGTAACCCAATATCAAACAACTCTCTATGCGCTTCTATAGAATTCTGAAGGGGTCTTGGAAGTGCGCTGAGCACCTCTTTTCCGAATTTATAATGTGCGTATGTTGTTGGCATAAGAAACCTCTCCTTTTTCTGAATTTTCTTGTTAAGATTTATAATTACTCATATTATTATATTAACACATTCTTCCCTGTCTGACAGTAATTATCTTTATAAAAAATATGTGAAATGATATTAAAAATGCTAATTTTTTACGTTACTGTTCAAGGACTAACTGAACTTAAGAAAACCAATGGTGTAAACTGGGAAACAGCTAAAGCCATCGGTTTTCTTTATCCAAATATCCTGGACACTCTGTCAAATATATTTTCTGGTGCAAGGCATTCCTGATGATCCGTTCCATAATTATAAAAGATCCGGTCATGATCGTGTACAAGGATCCCCTGGACATGATTATCCACAATATAAAAAAATAAAAATTCGTCACTTTTTACAATGACTTATGCATACCCTTGAACAGTAACAGGCAATCGTATGGATCATTTTTTTTACATCCAGTGGTTTGGCCAGATGTGCGTTCATACCACAGTCCAGTGCATGGCGTACATCCTCTGCAAAAGCATTAGCGGTCAGTGCGATGATGGGAATGGAAGAAGCATCCGTCCTGTCAAGCTTCCGGATCTGGCGTGTGGCCTCGTATCCGTCCATCAGAGGCATCATAATATCCATAAGTATCACATCAAATGTCCCCTCGGGGTGACGGGAGAAAAGTTTTACAGCTTCCCTGCCATTGGATACTGCAGTTACCACAGCACCTTCCTCTTCAAGGAGTACCTGTGCCACTTCTCTGTTTATTTCATTATCCTCTGCCAGCAGGATCTTTATGCCCTGAATGGAGTTTCGCTCAGATTCTGGCTCAGAAGAGATATCCGTTTCTTCTGCCTCTTCAAATGGCAAAGTGATCACAAAAGTACTTCCGATACCCGGAGTACTGGAAATCTCAATGGTACCACCCATCTGTTCAAATAGCGCTTTGGCAATGCTCATACCCAGTCCGGTGCCATGATATACACTTCGGGCATCCATATTCTCCTGAGTAAAGGGTTCAAAGATCTTCTCCAGATATTCTTTGTTGATGCCGATTCCCGTATCAGAGATCGTCCATCTGCAGACCAGCTTATGATCATGGGAAGGGAGAGCATGGATCTCCGTATGGATTGCCCCATTTTCTCTGTTGTATTTGATACAGTTACTGTAAATATTCATCATGGCACGACGGAGGTGCAGAGGGCTGCCGTATACAAAGGGATGTTCGTATATCTCCGGTGCGATATGAACGGTGAAATCAATGCCGTTTTTCTGTGCCTGCATATCAATCAGCATCTGTGTCTCTTTTTCATATCTGATCAGATCAAAAGGTTCATGGTTGAGTACAAGTCCGCCCTCCTCGATCTTGGACATATCCAGTACATCATTGATAAGAGAGAGCAGATGACTGGCTGAAATGAATGCTTTTTCACGATTACTTTTCAGGAATCCGATATCATTTTCGTGCTTTTTATCAATTTCCATCAGACCAATGATCCCATTCAACGGCGTACGCATATCGTGGGACATACGGGAAAGAAAATTGGATTTCTCTGCATTGGCACGTTCGGCAGTATCAAGAGCTTCTTTGAGAAGCTTCTGGTGTCTGATTTCTGATTCCACCACATCGTCCACATTCAAAAATCCCAGAACAATAATACCGGAGTCTTCGTTTTTGATAAAGCGGAACTGATAGTAATGGATACCATCCCTGTCATTTATCCGGTAATTCCCCTTGTATTCGGACTGACCGGACAAAACACTCATTACATTATCCAGTTCCAGTGATTCTTCCAGCATTGTACAGTCATCCGGATATACACGCTTCCGGATATAGTCTGAGAGGAAAAGATCATAGGGGTATGTATTGTTGTGTTTTTTGTCCGGAGCAGGGACATCGCGGTCTTCCTGCTTGATCACAGAGAGAGTTTTTTCTCTGGGATTGATCAGGTATACGTTCAGGTAGTTGCTGCTCAGTGTCTGGACAATACTTACCTGTGTCTCATAGGCTTCCTGTGTTCTGGTGACATCCTCACCGTAGAGGATTGCTTCCAGATGGTTATTGGAAGGATTGAGCAGCAGTCTTGTCACATATTTGGAAAGCCTGGTTATATTGTCATCGTAGAGACAGCGGGAAACTCTGGTGACCTCTACCTGACCGTCCTCGTAGCTTTTCATCAGGGAACTGCGGCAAAATGCGTTGATGAAATCATTTCTGTCCTTTAATACCGGTATAAAAACAGCAGTCTCTGCAATAAAATGGTCAATGGAAGCGTCAGCATCTATCTTATAGGCCAGGGCAGAAGTGCCTCCGATCTTCAGAATCTTATCATCTGTAAGGTCGAGATGAAAGTAGCCGGCAGCATGGGTAATGGATGCCAGAAGAGAGTGGAGCTAATTTTCATAGATTTTGCGTGCTGTCACATCATTGTCTTCACAGGCCACTGCAATTACGAAATCCCGATAGTCATCGGCGTTTCCGTTTCTGGCAATGAGCAGATAATAGTAATGGACAGTATCTGTGACAACCCTGAAATGGATTTTGAAAGAGGCTTCCTGAGAAAGTCTTTCCAGCAGGGTTTCATAATTCAGGTGTCTGGACACATAGGAACGCTCATCCGGATGAATATATTTCTGGATGATAAAATTAAATGACAGCTTATAGTCTGCATTATCTTTAATATCCGCAAAAGCATCAGTAAATCTGGAACGATATACGGAGATTTTCCCGGTTTCCCGGTTTACGCCATAAACAGACATGTAGTCAGAAGCAAGCAGGTTGATGGCACCCAGCAGACGGAGAGAGTTCTCATCTGTGGGAATAGACTTTGACAGGCTTTCTCCTTCGGCTACTGTGCTGAATACAAGTGCATGTCCTCTGCTACTGTCGGGCTGTACAGTCTCTACTGCATCAACTGTCTCATAAATATGACGGATCGGATCCAGGTAGGTCTTTGGTCCCTGTATCCCCAGTGCTACAGGGCAGGGCGGGCATGGGGAATCAAGCCCCATAAGTGCCTTATAGCATTTCACTCCCGGCTGGAGATTGGGGTACAGTTGTTTGGCAGTGTCGTTATAGCTTAGGATATTATAGTCTTTGTCTATGCTGTAATATCCAGATGAGTGTGTGTTCATAATTTTATACTCCTGGTGTTTAGTGCTTTAAAGTATACTCTTTTTACCAAAAAATAGCAATGATAATGGACGAATTTGTAAAGGTTGTACAATGTTTCGGGATTTTGGCATATTCATGCCAAAACGCCTCGCGGGATAGTAGCGTGTGAACAGTAACACTTTCTTACTTTTTGTCTTCGACAGTCTCCGGACTATTGACAGCAAAAAAAAATCCTGCTAATATTAATTTTAATAAGGAACCAGTGCAGTACACGGAAAACAGGCACCGCACGCGGCGTCTCTGATATCCTTGTCGGATACAGCAGACGCTTTTTTGCTTTCTTGTGTATCATCACTTCTGCATCCGTATCCGCACGAAAAGAAAAAAGGAGACTTCTTTTATGTATCTTTATAATTCTGCAACCCATAAAAAAGCTGAATTCCTGACACACACACCGGGCCGTGTAGAAATGTACACCTGCGGACCTACCGTTTATCATTTTGCGCACATCGGAAACCTGCGCAGTTATATTATGGAGGATGTCCTGGAAAAGGCACTCCGCTATGAAGGCTACGACGTCAACCGTGTCATGAACATCACCGATGTCGGCCATTTAAGCTCCGATGCGGACACCGGCGAGGACAAGATGGTCAAAGGTGCAAAGCGCGAGCACAAAACAGTCATGGAAATCGCACAGTATTACACCGATGCATTCTTTGCGGATTGCAAAAAGCTGAACATCAAGCGCCCGGATGTCGTACAGCCGGCAACGGGATGCATTGACGAATATATCAAAATCATTGAAAAACTGATGGACACCGGCTACGCTTACTTTGCCGGCGGAAATGTTTACTTTGACACCAGCCGTCTCGACCACTACTACGTATTCAACGATCACGACGAGGATGACCTCGCGGTCGGTGTGCGTGAGGGCGTAGAGGAAGATACAAACAAACGCAACAAAAATGATTTCGTTCTCTGGTTTACGAAATCCAAATTTGAGAACCAGGCCTTGAAATGGGATTCCCCGTGGGGCGTCGGTTATCCGGGATGGCACATCGAGTGCTCCGGTATCTCCATGAAATACAATGGCGAATACCTTGACCTGCACTGCGGCGGCGTAGACAATGCATTCCCGCACCACACAAACGAGATCGCACAGTCCGAAAGCTACCTTGGCCACGCCTGGTGCCCGCAGTGGTTCCATGTGCATCACCTGAATACATCGACTGGAAAGATGTCGAAATCGAAAGGTGAGTTTTTAACCGTTTCTCTTCTTGAGGAAAAAGGTTATGATCCTCTCGTCTACCGTTTCTTCTGCCTCCAGTCCCATTACCGTAAGGCGCTTGTCTTCACCTGGGAAAACCTGGACAACGCCAAAATTGCCTACGACAAGCTGATCGCCCGCATCGCCGCTTTAGACCCGAAAGACGGACCGGCCGAGGAAGCTTCTATGACTGCTTTAAAAGAGAAATTCCAGAAAGCGCTCGATGCCGACCTCAACACCTCGCTTGCCATCACAACGCTGTACGATGTGTTAAAAGCAGACATGCATGATGTTGCAAAGCTGGCGCTTCTCGACAGTTTCGATCAGGTACTCGGTCTTTCCCTTCTCGCTCATGCAGATGCGAAGAGAAAGGAGGCTGCAAAGACAACTTCTGCTTCCACCGCGTCCGGCTATCAGATTACCGGTGAAGGAGATCCGGAAATTGATGCGCTCGTTCTGAAACGATATGAGGCAAAAAAAGCCAAAAACTTTGCAGAAGCAGATAAAATCCGCGATGACCTGAAAGCCCAGGGCATTGAAGTTGCTGATGTACGCGGCGGAGCCGTCTGGAAACGGATCTGATCTGCACGAAAGAGGAACTCTGATTTTCTTCTTCATTTCCTACGAAGGAAACAGGGAATTTCATGTGCTGAAAGCAACAACCGACCAGTATATTACCTGTGAAAACGCGGCTGCACTTTCTATTAAACTTCTTCCAAAGAGAACTGCTCTGATGCGGCAGTTCTCTTTTTTATGCTTTTTCACCTGCTGCTTGCGGCTTCCTTCGGATGCATGGCATCGAAAAAAAGACGGCATCCATTTTCCGGATACCGCCTTTTTTGTTTCTTTCGGATGGCTGTTTCTTTATTTAATAATACGAACCCTTAATACGCCGTCTACTGCTTCCAGCGCTTTTACGATCTCTTCTGTTGCTTCGCTTTCCAGATCCATCATTGTGTAAGCGTAATCGCCTTTACCTTTGTTTGTCATGTCGCTGATGTTGACACCGGCGTTACCCATAACGGTGGTAAATGCACCCAGCATACCAGGAATATTCTTATGGCAGATGGTCACACGGCCTGCTCCTGTGCATACACCCATATCACAGTTCGGGAAGTTGACGGAGTTTTTGATGTTTCCGTTCTCCAGGAAATCACGGATTTCTTTAACCGCCATGACAGCACAGTTATCTTCGGATTCTTTGGTCGATGCTCCAAGATGCGGAGTAACGATGGTTCCCTCTGCGCCGACTACCTTCGGGTTTGCAAAGTCAGTCACATATTTTTTCATTTTTCCGGCCTTTAATGCTTCCAGAACAGCATCCTCATCAACCAGGAGGTCTCTTGCATAGTTCAGAAGAACCACGCCGTCTTTCATCTCATCGATCGCTGCCTTGTTAATCATACCTTTTGTGCTGTCCATCAGCGGAACATGGATGGTGATATAATCGCAGGTACGGTAGATATCTTCCACGTTCTGGATATGATGAATGTCACGGGACAGATTCCATGCCGCATCGACAGAA
>ERZ834433.1452-NODE-1452-length-19107-cov-2.713678_pt1 | contig 19107 bp, 11 predicted proteins | sample MGYA00519948_ERZ834433 | MGnify/ENA primary metagenome ERZ834433 (study PRJEB31850, sample SAMEA3708752) | human gut metagenome | biome: human gut; feature: human-associated habitat; material: faeces | place: China | collected 2014 ...
CAGATTCTCGACCTGAACCCGGCATTAAATTTCGTTTGTATTGACGTGGCGAATGGTTATTCCGAACACTTCGTGCAGTTCGTTGCGAAAGCGCGTGAAGCGTGGCCGACCAAAACCATTTGTGCTGGCAACGTAGTGACTGGTGAAATGTGTGAGGAGCTTATCCTCTCCGGTGCCGATATCGTTAAAGTTGGCATTGGCCCAGGTTCTGTTTGTACAACTCGCGTCAAAACAGGCGTCGGTTATCCGCAACTTTCTGCGGTAATCGAATGTGCCGATGCTGCGCACGGTCTGGGCGGAATGATCGTCAGCGATGGTGGCTGCACCACGCCGGGCGATGTGGCGAAAGCCTTTGGCGGCGGTGCCGATTTCGTCATGCTTGGCGGCATGCTGGCGGGCCACGAAGAGAGCGGCGGTCGCATCGTTGAGGAGAACGGCGAGAAATTTATGCTGTTCTACGGCATGAGCTCCGAGTCTGCGATGAAACGTCACGTTGGCGGCGTTGCGGAATATCGCGCAGCAGAAGGTAAAACCGTTAAGCTGCCGCTGCGAGGCCCGGTTGAAAATACCGCGCGAGATATTTTGGGCGGCCTGCGTTCAGCTTGTACATACGTTGGGGCTTCACGCCTGAAAGAGCTGACCAAGCGCACCACGTTTATTCGTGTGCTGGAACAAGAAAACCGCATCTTCAACAACCTGTAATCTCCCAACGCTGGCGTGGAGCAACACGCCAGCGTTATCCCATCCCACTCATCGCATCGCCTAAATGGAAAATTGGCAGATACATCGCCACCACCAGCGTACCGATAATTCCTCCCGTTATGATCAGCAACGCCGGTTCCAGTAAGGCTGCTAGGTTATCCGCCAGCGCCATTGTGTTATCCCGATGATGATGGGCGAGGTTGTCTAACATGAGATCCAGCGAGCCGGAGGCCTCTCCCGTTCTCACTAATTGCAAACAGAGCGGGCTAAACTCACCGGCATTTTTTAGCGCCAGCCAGATGGGATGACCGTTACTGATATCGTGCTGGATTTGTGTCAGAAGTTGCACCCAGTACGGGCAGCGCATTGTTTCTCTGACGCTCTCTACGCCCTGTAAAAAAGTAATGCCTGCACTTTGAGTCAGCGCCAGAATCGTAAAGATCTGCGTGAGTTTTTGTCCCCGCATCAGTGAACCCATAATCGGGATGCGTAACAGCAATTTCTGCCGCGCGATAAGCCAGGTCGGGCGGCGCATCAGCAACTTATTGGCTATCGCCAGCAGAAAGCCGAACAACACCAGCAGCCAGCTCCATTCGCCACTAAAGTCTGCCAGCGTCATGATCCCCTGCGTTAGTGCCGGTAGTGGGGTGTTGAAGGTCTTATAGATAGCGGCAAACTCCGGCAGAACAAAATGCAGCATTGCCACAACCACCATGATTGCCATCGCTAAAATGATGATGGGATAACGCAACGCTGATTTCACTTTGTCGGTCAACTGACGCTGGGCTTTTTGCTGACGCGCCAGTTCAAAGCAGCATTCATCCAGCTTACCGGTCAGTTCACCCGTGCGGATCATCGCCTGATAGAGCGGCGGAAATACCTCTGACCAGGGTAATAAGGCATTGGAAAAGGCAATGCCCTGTTCGAGATCGTGTGCCAGAGATTGCAGCAACGCTTGCCATTGCTTACTGGGATGCTGTTCCGCCAGCAGTGCCAGCCCTTCAGAAAGCGTTAACCCGGCTTTGAGTAGCGTCGCCAGTTGATGAATGACTTCCGCGCTTTTATCTCCTCGCCACTGCGCAGAATTGATGGCGATTCGCTTCAGGCTTAGTGGGGTAACCATCTGTTGCTGTAGTGCCATGAGCAGCAAAGCACGGCTCTCTGCCCATCGCATCCCATCTTGCGCATTGCCGTCGCCGGTTATGCCATGCCAGCGCCAGAGTTGCTTACTCGCCATGCGGCATCCCCAGTACGCGGATTAACTCTTCAAAGGTGGTTAAGCCTTGCTCCACGGCCAGGCAGCCGTTTTCAAAAAGCGTACGCATACCCGCCTGTCGGGCGTGCGTTTCCAGCGATTCAACGTCGGTATTAGCGGAAATAAGCTGACGAATGACCGGCGTTATGGGCAGAACTTCAAATAAGGCCGTACGACCATAAAAACCGTGGTAGCAATGTACACAACCGGGTGCCTGCCAGTGGGGCAGCGGCGACGGCCATACATTGTCTGGAATATGGATGGGCTCCCCTTGCTGTCGGCGACAATGTGGGCAAAGTTTACGTACCAGACGCTGGGCTATTACCAGCGTAAGCGCTGATGAGAGCATCCAGCGGGCGACCCCCATTTGCTGTAAACGTACCAGCGTTTCGCAGGTGGAATTAGTGTGTAGGGTAGACAACACCAGGTGACCGGTTTGCGCCGCTTTAATAGCGATCTCTGCTGTTTCGCCATCGCGGATCTCTCCGATCATGATGACGTCAGGGTCCTGGCGCAATAACGCACGCAAAACGCCCTGAAAGGTAAGACCGGCACGCGGATGGATTTGCGTCTGGTTTAGTCCGGCTATGGGGATCTCAACCGGATCTTCGACGCTACAAATATTAATGTCAGCGGTATTCAGCGTTTGCAGGGCACTATAAAGCGTGACCGTTTTGCCGCTGCCGGTAGGGCCAGTTACCAGCACCAGTCCCTGTGGTTGTTGCAAGGCATGAGCAAAGTCCGCCAGTTGTAACGGCTGCATTCCAAGCGTGTTGACATCCAGTGCCTGACTCACCTGCTGTAACAACCTTAATACCACCTTTTCACCACCCCGACATGGTAAGGTCGCAATACGAAATGAGACGGCGTTTCCTGCCAGTTCGACAGTGAATTGCCCGTCCTGCGGCAGGCGATGTTCCGCAATATCCAGGTTTCCCAGCACTTTTAATCTGGCGGTTAATGCGACTCCGGCATCCGGTGAAACATCCGGTAAAGGATGCAATACGCCGTCGATACGCAAGCGGATGCGGTAGGCATTGTCCGCTGGTTCGATATGAATATCAGACGCGCGTTGTTCCAGCGCAGATTGTAACGTTCGAGTCAGCAACTCTGCTTTGGGCTGATGCTTCTCCTGAACAGCTACGGGCAATGTCTGTTGTGTGCGACTGGCGTGACCTTCCATTTGTTGGCGCGTCCAGCAGGTGATCTCAATACGTTTGGTGGTAGCGAAATGCAATGCGTCCAGTAGCTCATGCGAAGGTGCATCGACTACCGCAACATGAACCACCTCTTCGCTGGCATCCAGCAAGACTCCCTGATAACGCAGACACAGGGCCGTGAGCTGTGGAATATTCATTGCCGCTCCTTAGTTGGCGTCATCAAAACGGAAGACATCTTCGCAGGCTTGCTGCAATGCGCTGTCACTTTGAATATTGCAGTTGCGCGTCCAACCGGTGACGCCGTTTGCGTTATCCCAACCCGGCGTCATGACGACGCTTAGCCCATTGAGACTTTCTTGCCCGGTCAGCGACACCACGCCCTTTGCCACACTCATGGCTGAAACATAGCGGGTGGTGGTAGGCGAGGGGATGCCATTACTGCCACCGTCGCAGGTATCTAATCCACCATGTTCCAGCGCGCACAACTCTACGGCGGTACGGTAAGGCACAAAGGTTTGTAGCATGTCGGTGAGTGCGGCTTTGCGCAGGTAGTTTTGATAAGCGGGAATACCAATGGCGCTTAAAATGGCAATGATGCCAATAACCACCATCAGTTCGATAAGTGTAAAACCGCGTTGCTTGTCCATTTGTTTCGCTCCTTGATTTGGTTGGCGCTACTTTGGCAAACGCCATCAGCACAAGCGAGGGGCAAAAAACGAAACGGGAAAGCAGCTTCCGAGGTTTTTTATTCCGTTGCAGCGAAAGACAAGAAATTTGCGAGGCGTTACGAAGAAAGTTGGGAAAGGGGAGATTATCCGCCCGCGATGGAGCGGATAAATCTGTCAGCAATCAGCAAAAACGCATTGATAGGTCGAGTGCCTGTACGTGTTTAGTTAGCGCACCGACGGAGATAAAGTCCACGCCCGTTTCGGCAAATTCGCGCAGTGTTTTGTCAGTGACGTTGCCAGACACTTCCAGTAGCGCCTTGCCGTTGGTGCGTTTGACGGCTTCGCGCATCTGTTCTGTTTCGAAGTTATCCAGCATGATGATATCGGCTCCTGCTTTCAGGGCTTCATCAAGTTCTTCCAGATTCTCTACTTCGACTTCTACTGGCGCATCCGGATGCAGCCAGGACGCTTTTTCGACCGCCTGGCGCACTGAGCCAGAGGCAATAATATGGTTTTCTTTGATCAGGAAGGCATCAGAAAGCCCCAGACGGTGATTCGCTCCGCCGCCGCAAAGTACCGCGTATTTCAGAGCTGAACGCAGGCCGGGTAAGGTTTTGCGCGTATCCAACAACTGCGTGTTGGTGCCCTCCAGTAATTCGACATAGTGGCGTACCTTACTGGCAACCCCTGAAAGGGTTTGCACAAAATTAAGCGCAGTGCGTTCGCCCGTTAACAGCACGCGGGATGGGCCTTCAAGTTCGAACAAGGATTGATTGGCATTGATGACATCGCCGTCATCCACATGCCAGATTATGGTGACATCGTCGCCTGCCAGTTGAATAAACACCTCTTCAACCCAGCGTTTGCCGCAAAATACGCCATTCTCGCGGGTGATCACCGTGGCATGAGAGCGAGAGTTTTCCGGTAAAAGTTTTGCCGTAATGTCATTGTTGGCATCGACTGTTCCGCCTAAATCTTCCCGCAGCGCCTGGGCCACCGCGCCGGGGATATCGAGATTAATGCGTTCCAGCAGCTCGTCACGTCGGGTGTCAGGGTTATAGCGGCGAGGCGGCATGTTAAAACTCCAGATAGCTAACGAATCATAAGGTAGAAACATGCTACTCTGAACCGGGTATTAGCACCACATATAAGGAGATCCTGCATGTTGTTAGAACAGGGGTGGCTGGTTGGCGCGCGCCGCGTTCCCTCACCACATTACGATTGCCGCCCGGATGACGAAACACCCACCCTGCTGGTGGTGCACAATATTAGCCTGCCGCCAGGCGAGTTTGGCGGTCCGTGGATCGACGCATTATTCACTGGAACTATTGATCCGCAGGCACATCCTTTCTTTGCTGAGATCGCCCATTTGCGCGTCTCCGCTCACTGTTTGATTCGCCGTGATGGTGAAATAGTCCAGTATGTTCCTTTCGATAAACGTGCATGGCATGCGGGAGTCTCTCAGTATCAGGGGCGCGAACGCTGCAATGATTTTTCTATTGGGATTGAGCTGGAAGGCACCGATACGCTGGCGTATACCGATGCGCAGTATCAACAGCTTGCGGCGGTTACGCGGGCACTGATTGATCGCTATCCAGATATCGCTAATAACATGACGGGCCATTGTGATATTGCGCCGGATCGGAAAACCGATCCCGGTCCTGCATTTGATTGGGCACGGTTTCGTGCACTGGTCAGCAAGGAGACAACATGACGCTATTTACAACCTTACTGGTGTTAATTTTCGAGCGCCTGTTTAAGTTGGGCGAGCACTGGCAACTTGATCATCGTCTTGAAGCGTTCTTTCGGCGGGTGAAACATTTTTCTCTCGGGCGCACGTTAGGCATGACCATTATTGCGATGGGCGTGACTTTTTTACTGTTACGCACATTGCAGGGAGTATTGTTCAACGTTCCCACGCTGCTGGTGTGGCTGCTGATTGGTTTGCTGTGTATTGGCGCAGGTAAAGTTCGTCTTCATTATCATGCTTATCTGAAAGCTGCTTCACGTAATGATAGCCATGCCCGTGCCACGATGGCTGGCGAACTCACCATGATTCACGGCGTCCCGGCAGGCTGCGACGAACGTGAGTATTTGCGTGAGCTGCAAAATGCATTGCTGTGGATTAACTTTCGTTTTTATCTTGCTCCGTTGTTCTGGCTGATTGTGGGGGGAACTTGGGGACCCGTTACGCTGATGGGGTATGCGTTTTTGCGTGCATGGCAATACTGGCTGGCGCGATATCAGACGCCGCATCATCGTTTACAGTCCGGCATTGATGCCGTGCTTCATGTACTGGATTGGGTGCCGGTTCGTCTTGCGGGTGTGGTATATGCCTTGATCGGTCATGGGGAGAAAGCGTTACCGGCCTGGTTTGCTTCGCTGGGTGATTTCCATACTTCGCAATATCAGGTATTAACGCGTCTGGCGCAGTTCTCTCTGGCGCGTGAACCGCATGTCGATAAGGTGGAGACGCCGAAGGCAGCGGTTTCAATGGCGAAGAAAACCTCTTTCGTGGTCGTGGTGGTGATTGCACTACTGACGATTTACGGGGCGTTGGTGTAAAGATTATTGCCCTCACCCTGCACGGGTGAGGGCGTAGAGAGATTAATGCGCTTTTACGGCTTTGGCGGTTTTCTCTTTAAACAGATAGCCGATACCTAACACGATCAGCCATACCGGGATCAGGTATACCGAAATCGCCATTCCTGGGGTCATCAGCATAATCACCAGTACCGCCGCCATAAACAGCAGGCAGATCCAGTTACCCAGCGGATAAAGCAGAGCAGGGAAGCGAGTTACCACGCCTTGTTCCTGCTTGGCGCGACGGAATTTCATATGCGCCAGGCTAATCATCGCCCAGTTGATTACCAGTGCAGATACCACCAGCGCCATTAACAGGCCGAATGCGGATTCCGGTGCAAGGTAGTTAATCAGCACGCACAATGCCGTAACCAGCGCAGACACCAGAATGGTGTTGACTGGTACGCCGCGTTTATCAACAGACGCCAGCGCTTTTGGCGCGTTGCCCTGCTGTGCCAGACCAAACAGCATACGGCTGTTGCAATATACGCAGCTGTTGTACACGGAGAGCGCAGCAGTCAGTACCACGATGTTCAGCGCATTCGCCACAAAGGTATCGCCTAACTCGTGGAAGATCAGCACAAACGGACTGGTATCGGCGGTAACGCGGGTCCACGGCATCAGTGAGAGCAGAACGGCTAACGAACCAATATAGAAAATCAGGATGCGGTAGATAACCTGGTTAGTTGCTTTCGGGATACTTTGCTCCGGGTTATCAGCTTCTGCTGCGGTGATCCCCACCAGTTCCAGACCACCGAACGAGAACATGATAATCGCCATCATCATCACCAGCCCGGTGAAGCCGTGCGGCAGGAAACCACCCTGATCCCACAGGTTGCTAACGGTCGCCTGCGGGCCGCCGTTGCCACTGAATAGCAGCCAGCCGCCGAAGATGATCATCGCTACTACCGCAATAACTTTGATAATGGCAAACCAGAACTCCATCTCACCAAACACTTTTACGTTGGTCAGGTTGATGGCGTTAATCACCACAAAGAACACGGCGGCAGAAACCCAGGTTGGGATTTCCGGATACCAGAACTGAATGTATTTACCCACGGCAGTCAGCTCTGCCATGGCAACTAAAACGTACAGTACCCAGTAGTTCCAGCCAGAGGCGAAACCGGCAAAACAGCCCCAGTATTTATAAGCAAAGTGGCTAAAGGAGCCTGCGACAGGTTCTTCGACCACCATTTCACCCAGCTGACGCATGATCAGAAAGGCGATAAAACCAGCAATGGCGTAACCCAGGATAATCCCTGGCCCTGCGGACTGTATTACGGAGGCGCTACCCAGGAATAGCCCTGTCCCTATCGCGCCTCCCAGCGCGATAAGCTGTATGTGGCGGTTTTTAAGGCCGCGCTTTAGCTGCTCGCCGTGCTGTTGACCTTCCATCATGAAACCTCGTGCGGTGATTGTTTTTTTGATCTACGCAGTGATGCGTGTGTAAGTTTGCAATTCCGTTTGTTGTATTGATTTGTTTACATCAAGGAAGTTTGAATTGTTACAAAATGACTTCCGTCAGATCAAGAATAATGGTATGTGGCAGCGAATGCACCCGCTTTATGCATGGTTGAAGATGAGTTGCTTAAAAAGGAACCGTTTGTAAATGTCAGCCTCAAATCCCCTCAACATATACAATGAATATAAATTCATTACATATGAATTAAAAATCGATAAATTGGTAAGTGAATCGGTTCAATTCGGATTTTTATAGTTTAATAATCGTTAAAAAATCCCTTTCCTACGTAAAGTCTACATTTGTGCATAGTTACAACTTTGAAACGTTATATATGTCAAGTTGTTAAAATGTGCACAGTTTCATGATTTCAATCAAAACCTGTATGGACATAAGGTGAATACTTTGTTACTTTAGCGTCACAGACATGAAATTGGTAAGACCAATTGACTTCGGCAAGTGGCTTAAGACAGGAACTCATGGCCTACAGCAAAATCCGCCAACCAAAACTCTCCGATGTGATTGAGCAGCAACTGGAGTTTTTGATCCTCGAAGGCACTCTCCGCCCGGGCGAAAAACTCCCACCGGAACGCGAACTGGCAAAACAGTTTGACGTCTCCCGTCCCTCATTGCGTGAGGCGATTCAACGTCTCGAAGCGAAGGGCTTGTTGCTTCGTCGCCAGGGTGGCGGCACTTTTGTCCAGAGCAGCCTATGGCAAAGCTTCAGCGATCCGCTGGTAGAGCTGCTCTCCGACCATCCTGAATCACAGTATGACTTGCTCGAAACACGACACGCCCTGGAAGGTATCGCCGCTTATTACGCCGCGCTGCGTAGTACCGATGAAGACAAGGAACGCATCCGTGAACTCCACCACGCCATAGAGCTGGCGCAGCAGTCTGGCGATCTGGACGCGGAATCAAATGCCGTACTCCAGTATCAGATTGCCGTCACCGAAGCGGCCCACAATGTGGTTCTGCTTCATCTGCTAAGGTGTATGGAGCCGATGTTGGCCCAGAATGTCCGCCAGAACTTCGAATTGCTCTATTCGCGTCGCGAGATGCTGCCGCTGGTGAGTAGTCACCGCACCCGCATATTTGAAGCGATTATGGCCGGTAAGCCGGAAGAAGCGCGCGAAGCATCGCATCGCCATCTGGCTTTTATCGAAGAAATTTTGCTCGACAGAAGCCGTGAAGAGAGCCGCCGTGAGCGTTCTCTGCGTCGTCTGGAGCAACGAAAGAATTAGTGATTTTTCTGGTAAAAATTATCCAGAAGATGTTGTAAATCAAGCGCATATAAAAGCGCGGCAACTAAACGTAGAACCTGTCTTATTGAGCTTTCCGGCGAGAGTTCAATGGGACAGGTTCCAGAAAACTCAACGTTATTAGATAGATAAGGAATAACCCATGTCAGAACGTTTCCCAAATGACGTGGATCCGATCGAAACTCGCGACTGGCTCCAGGCGATCGAATCGGTCATCCGTGAAGAAGGTGTTGAGCGTGCTCAGTATCTGATCGACCAACTGCTTGCTGAAGCCCGCAAAGGCGGTGTCAACGTAGCCGCAGGCACCGGTATCAGCAACTACATCAACACCATCCCCGTTGAAGAACAACCGGAGTATCCGGGTAATCTGGAACTGGAACGCCGTATTCGTTCAGCTATCCGCTGGAACGCCATCATGACGGTTCTGCGTGCGTCGAAAAAAGACCTCGAACTGGGCGGCCACATGGCGTCCTTCCAGTCTTCCGCAACCATTTATGATGTGTGCTTTAACCACTTCTTCCGTGCACGCAACGAGCAGGATGGCGGCGACCTGGTTTACTTCCAGGGCCACATCTCCCCGGGCGTTTACGCACGTGCTTTCCTGGAAGGTCGTCTGACTCAGGAGCAGCTGGATAACTTCCGTCAGGAAGTTCACGGCAATGGCCTCTCTTCCTATCCGCACCCGAAACTGATGCCGGAATTCTGGCAGTTCCCGACCGTATCTATGGGTCTGGGTCCGATTGGTGCTATTTACCAGGCTAAATTCCTGAAATATCTGGAACACCGTGGCCTGAAAGATACCTCTAAACAAACCGTTTACGCGTTCCTCGGTGACGGTGAAATGGACGAACCGGAATCCAAAGGTGCGATCACCATCGCTACCCGTGAAAAACTGGATAACCTGGTCTTCGTTATCAACTGTAACCTGCAGCGTCTTGACGGCCCGGTCACCGGTAACGGCAAGATCATCAACGAACTGGAAGGCATCTTCGAAGGTGCTGGCTGGAACGTGATCAAAGTGATGTGGGGTAGCCGTTGGGATGAACTGCTGCGTAAAGATACCAGCGGTAAACTGATCCAGCTGATGAACGAAACCGTTGACGGCGACTACCAGACCTTCAAATCGAAAGATGGTGCGTACGTTCGTGAACACTTCTTCGGTAAATATCCTGAAACCGCAGCACTGGTTGCAGACTGGACTGATGAGCAGATCTGGGCACTGAACCGTGGTGGTCACGATCCGAAGAAAATCTACGCTGCATTCAAGAAAGCGCAGGAAACCAAAGGTAAAGCGACGGTAATCCTTGCTCATACCATTAAAGGTTACGGCATGGGCGACGCGGCTGAAGGTAAAAACATCGCGCACCAGGTTAAGAAAATGAACATGGACGGCGTGCGCCATATCCGCGACCGTTTCAATGTGCCGGTGTCTGATGCAGATATCGAAAAACTGCCGTACATCACCTTCCCGGAAGGTTCTGAAGAGCATACCTATCTGCACGCTCAGCGTCAGAAACTGCACGGTTATCTGCCAAGCCGTCAGCCGAACTTCACCGAGAAGCTTGAGCTGCCGAGCCTGCAAGACTTCGGCGCGCTGTTGGAAGAGCAGAGCAAAGAGATCTCTACCACTATCGCTTTCGTTCGTGCCCTGAACGTAATGCTGAAGAACAAGTCGATCAAAGATCGTCTGGTACCGATCATCGCCGACGAAGCGCGTACTTTCGGTATGGAAGGTCTGTTCCGTCAGATTGGTATTTACAGCCCGAACGGTCAGCAGTACACCCCGCAGGACCGCGAGCAGGTTGCTTACTATAAAGAAGACGAGAAAGGTCAGATTCTGCAGGAAGGGATCAACGAGCTGGGCGCAGGTTGTTCCTGGCTGGCAGCGGCGACCTCTTACAGCACCAACAATCTGCCGATGATTCCGTTCTACATCTATTACTCGATGTTCGGCTTCCAGCGTATTGGCGATCTGTGCTGGGCGGCTGGCGACCAGCAAGCGCGTGGCTTCCTGATCGGCGGTACTTCCGGTCGTACCACCCTGAACGGCGAAGGTCTGCAGCACGAAGATGGTCACAGCCACATTCAGTCGCTGACTATCCCGAACTGTATCTCTTACGACCCGGCTTACGCTTACGAAGTTGCTGTCATCATGCATGACGGTCTGGAGCGTATGTACGGTGAAAAACAAGAGAACGTTTACTACTACATCACTACGCTGAACGAAAACTACCACATGCCGGCAATGCCTGAAGGTGCTGAGGAAGGTATCCGTAAAGGTATCTACAAACTCGAAACCATTGAAGGTAGCAAAGGTAAAGTTCAGCTGCTGGGCTCCGGTTCTATCCTGCGTCACGTCCGTGAAGCGGCAGAGATCCTGGCGAAAGATTACGGCGTAGGTTCTGACGTTTATAGCGTGACCTCCTTCACCGAGCTGGCGCGTGATGGTCAGGATTGTGAACGCTGGAACATGCTGCATCCGCTGGAAACTCCGCGCGTTCCATACATCGCTCAGGTGATGAACGACGCTCCGGCAGTGGCATCTACCGACTATATGAAACTGTTCGCTGAGCAGGTCCGTACTTACGTACCGGCTGACGACTATCGCGTACTGGGTACTGATGGCTTCGGTCGTTCCGACAGCCGTGAGAACCTGCGTCACCACTTCGAAGTTGATGCTTCTTATGTCGTGGTTGCGGCGCTGGGCGAACTGGCTAAACGTGGCGAAATCGATAAGAAAGTGGTTGCTGATGCAATCGCCAAATTCAACATCGATGCAGATAAAGTTAACCCGCGTCTGGCGTAAGAGGTAAAAGAATAATGGCTATCGAAATCAAAGTACCGGACATCGGGGCTGATGAAGTTGAAATCACCGAGATCCTGGTCAAAGTGGGCGACAAAGTTGAAGCCGAACAGTCGCTGATCACCGTAGAAGGCGACAAAGCCTCTATGGAAGTTCCGTCTCCGCAGGCGGGTATCGTTAAAGAGATCAAAGTCTCTGTTGGCGATAAAACCCAGACCGGCGCACTGATTATGATTTTCGATTCCGCCGACGGTGCAGCAGACGCTGCACCTGCTCAGGCAGAAGAGAAGAAAGAAGCAGCTCCGGCAGCAGCACCAGCGGCTGCGGCGGCAAAAGACGTTAACGTTCCGGATATCGGCAGCGACGAAGTTGAAGTGACCGAAGTGATGGTGAAAGTGGGCGACAAAGTTGCCGCTGAACAGTCACTGATCACCGTAGAAGGCGATAAAGCTTCTATGGAAGTTCCGGCTCCGTTTGCAGGCGTCGTGAAGGAACTGAAAGTCAACGTTGGCGATAAAGTGAAAACTGGCTCGCTGATTATGATCTTCGAAGTTGAAGGCGCAGCGCCTGCTGCAGCTCCTGCGAAACAGGAAGCGGCAGCGCCGGCTCCGGCAGCAAAAGCTGAAGCCCCGGCAGCAGCATCGGCTGCGAAAGCGGAAGGCAAATCTGAATTTGCTGTAAACGACGCTTACGTTCACGCGACTCCGCTGATCCGCCGTCTGGCACGCGAGTTTGGCGTTAACCTGGCGAAAGTGAAGGGCACTGGCCGTAAAGGTCGTATCCTGCGCGAAGACGTTCAGGCTTACGTGAAAGAAGCTATCAAACGTGCAGAAGCAGCTCCGGCGGCAACTGGCGGCGGTATCCCAGGCATGCTGCCGTGGCCTAAAGTGGACTTCAGCAAGTTTGGTGAAATCGAAGAAGTGGAACTGGGCCGCATCCAGAAAATCTCTGGTGCGAACCTGAGCCGTAACTGGGTGATGATCCCGCATGTTACTCACTTCGACAAAACCGATATCACCGAGCTGGAAGCGTTCCGTAAACAGCAGAACGAAGAAGCGGCGAAACGTAAGCTGGATGTGAAGATCACCCCGGTTGTCTTCATCATGAAAGCGGTTGCTGCAGCTCTTGAGCAGATGCCTCGCTTCAACAGTTCGCTGTCGGAAGACGGTCAGCGTCTGACCCTGAAGAAATACATCAACATCGGTGTGGCGGTGGATACCCCGAACGGTCTGGTTGTTCCGGTATTCAAAGACGTCAACAAGAAAGGCATCATCGAGCTGTCTCGCGAGCTGATGACTATTTCTAAGAAAGCGCGTGACGGTAAGCTGACTGCGGGCGAAATGCAGGGCGGTTGCTTCACCATCTCCAGCATCGGCGGCCTGGGTACTACCCACTTCGCGCCGATTGTGAACGCGCCGGAAGTGGCTATCCTCGGCGTTTCCAAGTCCGCGATGGAGCCGGTGTGGAATGGTAAAGAGTTCGTGCCGCGTCTGATGCTGCCGATTTCTCTCTCCTTCGACCACCGCGTGATCGACGGTGCTGATGGTGCCCGTTTCATTACCATCATTAACAACACGCTGTCTGACATTCGCCGTCTGGTGATGTAAGTAAAAGAGCCGGCCCAACGGCCGGCTTTTTTCTGGTAATCTCATGAATGTATTGAGGTTATTAGCGAATAGACAAATCGGTTGCCGTTTGTTGTTTAAAAATTGTTAACAATTTTGTAAAATACCGACGGATAGAACGACCCGGTGGATAATGGGCGTCATAAAAAAAACGTCAGACCCGCCGGAGATAAATATATAGAGGTCATGATGAGTACTGAAATCAAAACTCAGGTCGTGGTACTTGGGGCAGGCCCCGCAGGTTACTCCGCTGCCTTCCGTTGCGCTGATTTAGGTCTGGAAACCGTAATCGTAGAACGTTACAACACCCTTGGCGGTGTTTGCCTGAACGTCGGCTGTATCCCTTCTAAAGCACTGCTGCACGTAGCAAAAGTTATCGAAGAAGCCAAAGCGCTGGCTGAACACGGTATCGTCTTCGGCGAACCGAAAACCGATATCGACAAGATTCGTACCTGGAAAGAGAAAGTGATCAATCAGCTGACCGGTGGTCTGGCTGGTATGGCAAAAGGCCGCAAAGTCAAAGTGGTCAACGGTCTGGGTAAATTCACCGGGGCTAACACCCTGGAAGTTGAAGGTGAGAACGGCAAAACCGTGATCAACTTCGACAACGCGATCATTGCAGCGGGTTCTCGCCCGATTCAACTGCCGTTTATTCCGCATGAAGATCCGCGTATCTGGGACTCCACTGACGCGCTGGAACTGAAAGAAGTACCAGAACGCCTGCTGGTAATGGGTGGCGGTATCATCGGTCTGGAAATGGGGACCGTATACCACGCGCTGGGTTCACAGATTGATGTGGTTGAAATGTTCGACCAGGTTATCCCGGCAGCTGACAAAGACATCGTTAAAGTCTTCACCAAGCGTATCAGCAAGAAATTCAACCTGATGCTGGAAACCAAAGTTACCGCCGTTGAAGCGAAAGAAGACGGTATTTATGTGACGATGGAAGGCAAAAAAGCACCCGCTGAACCGCAGCGTTACGACGCCGTGCTGGTAGCAATTGGTCGTGTGCCGAACGGTAAAAACCTCGACGCAGGCAAAGCTGGCGTGGAAGTTGACGACCGTGGTTTCATCCGCGTTGACAAACAGCTGCGTACCAACGTACCGCACATCTTTGCTATCGGCGATATCGTCGGTCAGCCGATGCTGGCACATAAAGGTGTTCACGAAGGTCACGTTGCCGCTGAAGTTATCGCCGGTAAGAAACACTACTTCGATCCGAAAGTTATCCCGTCCATCGCCTATACCGAACCAGAAGTTGCATGGGTGGGTCTGACTGAGAAAGAAGCGAAAGAGAAAGGCATCAGCTATGAAACCGCCACCTTCCCGTGGGCTGCTTCTGGTCGTGCTATCGCTTCCGACTGCGCAGACGGTATGACCAAGCTGATTTTCGACAAAGAATCTCACCGTGTGATCGGTGGTGCGATTGTCGGTACTAACGGCGGCGAGCTGCTGGGTGAAATCGGCCTGGCAATCGAAATGGGTTGTGATGCTGAAGACATCGCGCTGACCATCCATGCGCACCCGACGCTGCACGAGTCTGTGGGCCTGGCGGCAGAAGTGTTCGAAGGTAGCATTACCGACCTGCCGAACCCGAAAGCGAAGAAGAAGTAATTTTTCGTTTGCCGGAACATCCGGCAATTAAAAAAGCGGCTAACCACGCCGCTTTTTTTACGTCTGCAATTTACCTTTCCTGTCGCCTTGCTCCGCGCTCAGAGAGACGTTCGCGTACTGCTGACCGTTGCTCGTTATTCAGCCTGACAGTATGGTTACTGTCGTTTAGACGTTGCGGGCGGCTCTCCTGAACTTTCTCCCGAAAAACCTGACGTTGTTCAGGTGATGCCGATTGAACACGCTGGCGGGCGTTATCACGTTGCTGTTGGTTCAGTGGGCGCTGCTGTACTTTTTCCTTAAACACCTGGCGCTGTTCGGGAGTTGCAGACTGAATACGCTCACGCGCTGCCTCTCTTCGCTGCTGGTTCTGTGGGTTAGTCTGCATTTTCTCGCGGACTGCCTGGCGCTGCTCAGGAGAGGCCGACTGATAACGCTGACGAGCGGCGTCCTTTTGTTGCTGGGTCAGTGGTTGGCGACGGCTGAAGTCGCGGAAGTCGTCATAGCTCCCATAGTGTTCAGCTTCATTAAACCGCTGTGCCGCTGCCTGACGTTGGGTATCTCGTGTAATGACGGGGGCGGCGTGTGTTCGTTGCTGAAACTGACTTGCTGCCGCCTGACGCTGGCTGTCGCGTGTTGGAGCAGGTAGCTGCGTGGCACTCATTCCGCCGTTGACATCGGTTTGATGAAACCGCTTTGCCATATCCTGATCATGATAGGGCACACCATTACGGTAGTTTGGATTGTGCCGCCATGCCATATTCTTATCAGTAAGATGCTCACCGGTGATACGGTTGAAATTGTTTACGTCGATATTGATGTTGTCGCCGTTGTGTTGCCAGCCATTACCGTCACGATGACCGCCATCGTGACGGTGATAATCATCATCGTCATGATGATGATGGTCATGATCGTCGTCATCCCAGTCGATGCTGCTGAATAGTGCGTACGTGGTAGCAATGCCCATGCTATAGCCGAATCCGCGCACAAAGCTGTCAACAAACGGTTCTCCGGCTGGTGGTGGCAGATAAACCGGCGGATACGCAGTATTGGCCCAGTTCCCGTAAACCACGGTTGGGTTGTAGTTGGGAATATAGACCACATCAGGATTGGCGGGCTCAATGGAAATGACGGTTGTTGCAGGCTCTGTAATGACAGGGTTGGCAGTTGAGACGGTATTGGATGGTATGACGGGAGCCGTGACTGTCTGTTTTACCGGTACAGCTTTCTTCGTTGTGGTAATAACTTTCTGTTCGGTTGATGACTTCAGCGAACCGGTTTGTTGCGCCAGTTGCCGCAATCGCTGTACCGAGTCCATCACGTCCTGCGGCTGCGCCAGAAAAGCATCGCCCAGGTTTTGCACCCATTGCGGGTTTTCGCCCATCAACGCCATCAACTGTGGAAAGGCCACCAGTGATTTGACGCTGGCGTCCCACGGCTGGTCAGATACCGCCTGAATAGCAGCATCGCCTTGTTTAAGTGGATTATCGTGCGACCATTGCACTGCTTGCGCAACGTTTGCCGGATAGGTCGATGCCATTAACACTTGTGAAAGCAGAGAGTCGGGATACAGCGCGACGGGCGCGACCCATTGATCTATTTGTGCAGTGCTGAATGCGGATTTGACGACGGCGGGTGTTACGGGAGGTGCGGAAACCGTTGCAGGAAGCGTAACCGCGGCAGCGTCAGACACAGCCAGTTGTGTCGATTGCGGTTCCACAGGCGCTTCCACTGTGCGGCTTTTTATATATAGCCCGGTAGAGGCGGCACAAAGCCCGGCACTGCAAATGAGCGCCAGCACATGGGGTTTAAACGGCAAAGTCATTTTCATAATTCGGATCTCAAGGAAATCGCAATGGTCGGCGAACTGCCACCCGCAGGTGCTGTGATTCCGAGTATAAAGAGGCGGTAGTTTAAATTTTGACTAATCTTGGGATTCGTTGAGAAAGGTGATTATCACCATGCGAATTAACGAAGTTTTTACGGAGGGAAACAATCTCTAGACCATCCTTAACGATTCAGCCACTTTTTTATGTTGCTTTTTTGTAAACGGATTAACACATCGTCAAAATCCTGCTATTCTGCCCGTTGCGGTACTGGGCATTTACCCTACAAACTGCTGTCTCACAGGAGCGTGAAGAGAATCGCCTGCCGCACTATGACAATGAGAGCGAGGAGAACCGTCGTGCTAGAAGAATACCGTAAGCACGTAGCTGAGCGTGCCGCTGAGGGGATTGCGCCCAAACCCCTGGATGCAAACCAAATGGCCGCGCTTGTAGAGCTGCTGAAAAACCCGCCCGCGGGCGAAGAAGAATTCCTGTTAGATCTGTTAACCAACCGTGTTCCCCCAGGCGTCGATGAAGCCGCCTATGTAAAAGCAGGCTTCCTGGCTGCTATCGCTAAAGACGAAGCCAAATCCCCACTGCTGACTCCGGAAAAAGCCATCGAACTGCTGGGCACCATGCAGGGTGGTTACAACATTCATCCGCTGATCGACGCGCTGGATGATGCCAAACTGGCACCGATCGCTGCCAAAGCACTTTCTCACACGCTGCTGATGTTCGATAACTTCTATGACGTAGAAGAGAAAGCCAAAGCAGGCAATGAATATGCTAAGCAGGTAATGCAGTCCTGGGCGGATGCCGAATGGTTCCTGAATCGCCCGGCGCTGGCTGAAAAACTGACCGTTACCGTCTTCAAAGTCACTGGCGAAACCAACACCGATGACCTCTCTCCGGCACCGGATGCGTGGTCACGCCCGGATATCCCACTGCACGCGCTGGCGATGCTGAAAAACGCCCGTGAAGGTATTGAGCCAGATCAGCCTGGTGTTGTTGGTCCGATCAAGCAAATCGAAGCTCTGCAACAGAAAGGTTTCCCGCTGGCGTACGTCGGTGACGTTGTGGGTACGGGTTCATCGCGTAAATCCGCCACGAACTCCGTACTGTGGTTTATGGGTGATGATATTCCACATGTGCCGAACAAACGCGGCGGTGGTTTGTGCCTCGGCGGTAAAATTGCACCCATCTTCTTTAACACGATGGAAGACGCGGGTGCGCTGCCAATCGAAGTCGACGTCTCTAACCTGAACATGGGCGACGTAATTGACGTTTACCCGTACAAAGGTGAAGTGCGTAACCACGAAACCGGCGAACTGCTGGCGACCTTCGAACTGAAAACCGACGTGCTGATTGATGAAGTGCGTGCCGGTGGTCGTATTCCGCTGATTATCGGGCGTGGCCTGACTACCAAAGCGCGTGAAGCACTTGGTCTGCCGCACAGTGATGTGTTCCGTCAGGCGAAAGATGTCGCTGAGAGCGATCGCGGCTTCTCGCTGGCGCAGAAAATGGTAGGCCGTGCCTGCGGCGTGAAAGGCATTCGTCCGGGCGCGTACTGCGAACCGAAAATGACTTCTGTAGGTTCTCAGGACACCACCGGCCCGATGACCCGTGATGAACTGAAAGACCTGGCGTGCCTGGGCTTCTCGGCTGACCTGGTGATGCAGTCTTTCTGCCACACCGCGGCGTATCCGAAACCAGTTGACGTGAATACGCACCACACGCTGCCGGACTTCATTATGAACCGTGGCGGTGTGTCGCTGCGTCCGGGTGACGGCGTCATTCACTCCTGGCTGAACCGTATGCTGCTGCCGGATACCGTCGGTACCGGTGGTGACTCCCATACCCGTTTCCCGATCGGTATCTCTTTCCCGGCGGGTTCTGGTCTGGTGGCATTTGCAGCCGCAACAGGCGTAATGCCGCTGGATATGCCGGAATCCGTTCTGGTGCGCTTCAAAGGCAAAATGCAGCCGGGCATCACCCTGCGCGATCTGGTACACGCGATCCCGCTGTATGCGATCAAACAAGGTCTGCTGACCGTTGAGAAGAAAGGCAAGAAAAACATCTTCTCTGGTCGCATTCTGGAAATTGAAGGTCTGCCGGATCTGAAAGTTGAGCAGGCATTTGAACTGACCGATGCG
>ERZ834433.1463-NODE-1463-length-19016-cov-5.037287_pt1 | contig 19016 bp, 10 predicted proteins | sample MGYA00519948_ERZ834433 | MGnify/ENA primary metagenome ERZ834433 (study PRJEB31850, sample SAMEA3708752) | human gut metagenome | biome: human gut; feature: human-associated habitat; material: faeces | place: China | collected 2014 ...
ATATAATATACCTGCCGCTTTCAAATAAGCCACATAATTCAGATAAAGCTGGAAATGTGCATTCACTTTCGTTTCGTATGCCTGTTGCCATAAGGCTTGTCCTTCCAGATGGTCGGAAAGGGTTTCCAATCCCACTTCATATTGGCTTTTGCTGACACGCCTGTTTTCCTCGGCCTGTTGGAGAGAACGGTCGGCAAGCTCGCTTTCCAGTTTCGCCTCATCAAGATTATTGGCCGCCCGGGTTAGTTCCAGCAACATCTGCTCGTTCAGGCTTTGCTGTTGCAGGCGGGTCTGTTCCAGCTTGGCCTTGGCTGCACGTACTTTGTTGCTCCGTTCACCGAAATGGAAAAGCGGTATGCTGACATTGAGCAGGACGGAAAAACTGGCATTGTCCAGGAAATTCTTGTCATTCAGTTCCAAACCATGTACATAATCATAAGAACCTTTGATACCGATTTTGGGCAACAATTCACTGCGGTTCAGTTTCACCTGCTGTTTGGCTATGGCAACTTGTTTATCCAGAATAGTATATTCAGGACGGGCAGTGATATCCAATACCTGAATTTCCAATCCCTGCTCTATCTCCGGAAAGTTACCGGAAACATGGATGTCGGCAGTCAATGGCTTTCCAATGAGATGACACAAGTTCATGGTAGCCAGCCGAAACGCATTCTCCGCCTTACGAACAGCCAGCTCGCTCTCGTTCAGCCTGACCTGTACCTTCAATACATCGTTTTGTGGTTTCAGACCGTGTTTGTATGCACTTTCTACATTCTTCTTCAGCTCGGTAAGTACCGTATGATAGGCATCGGCTACTACCTTCATCTCTTTGGCTTTCACGACAAGAGCATAAGCCTGATCGGTTTTCAGAATCACTTCGGTAGCAGTCAGGGTTTCATTCATCTGCGCCATCTGTTTTCCCAGTACCGACATCTTGTAGGCAGCAGTGATCTTGCCACCCATATAAAGCGGCTGTTCCAACTGTATCCCTCCCATATAGACCCATCCTATCTTATAATCCAGGTTGATACCCGGAAAATAGGCAAAGCCGCCATTAGGTATGAGTTGTCCGGTCGCATCGGGCAGGAAAGTGGGCAGATTGCCACCGGCTATCCCGTAACTTCCGTCGGCATTACTGTAAAGTCCGGTACCGCTGGCTGTAAAATTGGGGAAGAAGTTCCCTTTGTAACTTTTGGCTGTGTAGTGGGTGCTTTCCGTCTGTTTAATGGAAGCCGCCATTTCCTTATTGTATTTCAATGCCATTTCGCGACACTCTTGCAGGCTGAGTGTCTCCTGTGCGAATGCCGGAGCACAGAAGTCCGACAACATAAAGCAAAGAGAAAGTATAATTATCTTTTTCATCAGTTCTCGTTTTTTAATCAGTCGTTTCTTATCTTGAAGAATAAAGCATATAATATGGGTATAAAAAGCAGTGTGATAAGTGTACTGCATAGCAACCCTCCCATAATGGCTGCTGCCAGTGAACCGAACATAGCGTCGGACAGCAATGGAATCATCCCCAGAATAGTGGTGAGCGATGCCATCATTACGGGACGGAGACGGCTTTGCGAACTGTCTATCAACGCGGTGACCGGTTCTATACCGGCATTAATCTGCAAGGTGATTTCATCCATCAGCACAATGCCGTTCTTAATCAACATACCAATCAGTCCCAGTGTTCCCACAATGGCTACAAAGTTGAAAACCTTTCCGGTAAGCAGCATCACGGCCACTACCCCTACGAATATCATCGGCAGGCAACAGAAGATAATAATGGGTTTACGGTAATCCTTGAACAACATAATCAGAATAGCGATCATCAGGATTATCGCTAAGGGGAAGTTCTTGAACAAATACTTCATGGATTGGTCGCTGGCTATCTTTTCACCTTGCCACACCAATGAATACCCGTCGGGCAACCGTATCTGCTCTATCTTATCCGCAATGGTCAGTCGTGCCTTCTCCGTTTCAATGCCCGGAGCAGGCGAGCATTGTACACGCTGACTGCGTTGTCCATTGTAACGGGGCACTACAGGGTCCTCCCAACGAATATCGATTCCTTTGCTGATTTGCTGCAACGGGGTGCTCCCCATCATACTTTCTACCAGGTCTTCTTTAGAAAGAGTACCAGTCTTCAACTTGACCATGGTCTCCTCGTTCAACAACCCGCCCAGGGATGGTAAGGCAGAAAAGACTTGTGTATTGCCCAAGTCCTCTATCGGTTGTCCTTCCTTATCCAGACATTTCAGATAGATATTGTTCTTATGTATGCCTTCATAAAAAGATCCGATAGGAATGCCACCGGCAGCAGTCAATAAAGACATACTGACATCACTGCGGCTCAAACCCAGTGCGCGTGCGGCAGGTTGGTCATATTCAATGGTCAGGACAGGTATTTGAGGCTCCCAATCGGTAGTGATAAGACATACTTCGGGGGTATTCTTCATGATGTTGCGTGCACTGTCGGCCAATTGGTGAAGAACAGCAGGATCGGGTCCCAGAAATTGTGCTTCAATGGGATATTTCTTGAACATCAGGTTATAGCGCTTCAGTTTGATGTAAGCATCCGGATAAGTTGCCGACAGATAGCGCTGAATTTCATCCATATTGTCTACCAACTCCTCGGGAGAGGTGAAGTCGATGATCAGTTCTCCATAAGAAAGTGACGGGTTAGCTACACTTCTCACCAGATTGTACCGCCCGGGAGTACCACCGATGGAAGCTGTGACATGGGTGATTTCCTTACGCCCTTTCAAGTAAGCTTCTATCTCTTTCAGATCCTGTTCTACGCGGGTATAGTTGTTCCCTTCGGGGAGTTTATATTCCATGTAGAGCTGATCGTAAACCATATCGGGGAAAAAACCCTGCCGCATGTACTGATAGCCAAAAACAGAAAGAACCAACAAACCGACCATGGTAAAGACAAAACTCCACCGGTGTGCCAATCCGAAACGAAGTGCCGTACGTAATGCGGCATAAATCTTCCCCTTGTAAACCCGTTTGCCACCACTATCGGCTTCTACGGCAAAATGCAGACGACGGTTAGCCATCAACGGTACATGAACCAACGCCAACACCCAGCTGAGCAGCAAAGAAACGGCAAGTACGATAAAAAGATCGCGCGTATAGACACCTGCCGTATCCGGTGACATATAAATCGGCAAGAAAGCGATGATGGCGATCAGTGTAGCTCCCAGCAACGGCATGGCAGTCTGCCGCCCTATGGCGGTCATTGCCTCCATCCGGTCCTTCCCGGCTTTCAGATCTACCAATATCCCATCGATAATGACAATGGCATTATCGACCAGCATCCCCATAGCCAGCACAAAGGCAGCCAGAGATACACGTTGCATGGTTCCCCCTGCGGAATAAAGAAACAAGAATGAACCGAAAACAGTAACCACCAGGCTGATGCCTATGATAACCCCGCTCTTAAATCCCATGGCAATCATCAGGATAAGCACTACGATGATGACTGACTCTATCAGGTTGATGACAAATGTACCCAATGACTCGCCCACACGCTCCGGTTGGTAGAATACCTTTTGATATTCGACTCCGGCAGGCAGACGTTCGGTCTTGAGTTCAGCCAGTCTGGCCTCTACGGCATGCCCCACTTTCACGATGTCCGAACCACTGGTAGCGGCTATCAGAATGCCCAGTGCACGCTCACCGTCATAGTACATTTCGTTACGGACCGGCTCTTCATAGCCTTTCTCTATTTGTGCGATGTCGCTCAGACGCAGTTGGTCGTCATCATGTCCTTGAATAAGCATTTTGCCTATATCTTCTACCGTCTTGAATTTATCATTGACAGTCACACGGATCCGATTGTCACCATTGTCATAATAGCCGGTATAGGTAGTCTTGTTTTGACCGTTCAGGGTAGCAAGAACTTCAGCAGGCTTTACACCCAAATTTGCCATACGATCCTGCAACAAAGAGATGTTGATGCACTCCGGACGCTTTCCATACAGATCTATCCGGTCTACCCCTTCCAGTTCGCCGACTTCACGCTTAATCAGTTCGGCATAGTCCGACAACTCACGATCAGACAAACCATCACCGGTCAAAGCGTAAAACATACCGTACACATTCCCGAAGTCGTCTTTTACAATGGGAGCACTGACTCCTTCGGGCAGTGAAGCCCGGGCATCATTGACTTTGCGACGCAGCATATCCCAGCATTGCTCCACATCATCATCCGGCACGGTGCTCAGAAGTTCAATCTGTATAAGTGACAGATCATTATAAGAATAACTTTCTATATTATCTATATTTCCCATGGTGCGGATGTTCTTTTCCAGTACATCGGTCACCTCCAACTCTACCTGATGTGCCGAAGCCCCGGGGTATGTGGTGACCACCATGGCAAGTTTTACCTTTATTTCCGGATCCTCCAGTTTACTCATCTGATAGCAGGAATAAGCTCCTCCGAACATCAGGACGGCTATCAGGAAATAAATCAGGTTACGATTATGGAATGCCCATTTACTTATATCCATTATAACAGTCCTCCTATATTTGTGTGAGTGATTTCAGGCAGAGTTCTTACGGTTTCCCCGTTTTCTATATGATGTACTCCTGAAGATACGATTTTGTCTCCGGGTTGCAGTCCGTCAGAAGAAATAAGGCTGTACCCGTCATTGGTCAACCGCAATACAGATACTTCACAATTGTGTACGGTATGGTCTGATGCATTGTAGATAAAGACATACGACTTTCCGTCTTTCTGCAAGATGGCACTGGTAGGGACGGATAACGTACCGGAGCGATCTGTATCGCAAAAGATAGTCACCATGGCATTCATTCCGGGAGAAGGAACAGCCTGTTTTCCGGGTATTAGCTGAAGTCGCATGGTATACAACTGATTAGCATTTGCTTTAGGAGTGACACTGATCAGTTGTAACGGGTAGGTTTCTCCCGGATAAATATCGAATGTACAGTGATAGCGGTTGAACCGGTTACGCCGGATATATTCAGCTGCCGGCAAGTTGATTTCCACCTCGGGTGCACCTGCACTTACCATCGAGATGACAGGCATGCCGGCTCCTATGGTCTCATGGGCTTCGAACAAACGTTTTTGTACATATCCGCTGAAAGGAGCATAAAGGCGGGTATATGCCAACTGATCTTGATGATGTTTATATTTGGCTGTGATTTGTTTCAGTCCATAGACAGCCTTGTCATTGGCATTGGGTGTGGTTCCGTTCTCTTTATAGAGAGCCATGACCCTTTCCGCTTCGGCCTTTACCTGACGGTATTCAGCTTCCGTAGCGTCCAGTTGTACCTGATAGTCAGTCGGATCCAATTCGGCCAGGATCTGCCCCTCTCGTACCTGTGCCCCGTCTTTCACGTATATTTTATTGATAGTGCCACTTACCCGAAAAGAAAGACTAATGTCCTGAGCGGCTTTTACTCTCCCCGGAAATTGTAGAAATTTCTGTTTATCAGCAGCAATGACTGTGTCTATTTTTACTGTTTGACAATCTTTATTTTCCTTGGTGTGCCGGGCACAGGAAATAAACAGCATAAGAAAAATCCCTGTCAGAATAAGATAAATCTGTTTCATAATTTGCGTACTTTTGTATTTCATATGCAAAGTTATTGGGAAGGGAGGAGATAGAAAGGTTGAAATGAATGATAAATTGTTATATTTGTATCTTTTTCAGTCTGTATACAGGTAAAAACTTTGCGATTTGTATTTATTTTGTAGCCGGTTTATAATTTAAGAACAGAAGAATGATAGAACAACAAATGCCTTTTCGGAGAATTCTGCTTACCAGTGATACGTTTCAAATACTTAAAGAGGGACAAATAATTTCGACATTCAATAAATGTGGTATCTTCTATTGTCAACGCGGCAGTGTGGAAGTCTCTTTGGAAGGTTGCCATTATCATATCAAACCCGGGGATGTTTATATCTATATAGCTTCTACCTTGGTGCACTTGTTGCATAAGAGTGAAGATGCCGAGGGGATTATGGTTGAAGTGGACTTTTACTATATTCTACCGATTGTAAACAAAGTGATAAATGTGGAAAGCCAGCTCTTTATGCGGAAAAATCCATGTGTCTCCTTGTCCGGTGAACAATGTGCCCATTTTGAATATTTGCTGAATAATCTATGGGATAGGATAAATGCGGAAGACTGCCAGAAGGAGAATGTCCAGTACCAGCATCTGAAACTGGAACTGATAAAATCGATGGGACAGACTATCTGCTATGAAATCTTAAACATGTATTTTACCAACCAGCCCTTGCAGCCTTTACAACAAGGGAAAAAAGATGTTGTCTTTCAGAATTTCATGCTGTCTCTGTTCCGTTTCTATCGCAAGGAACGTGACGTCTCTTTTTATGCAAGGATGCAGCATATCACTCCCCGTTATTTCTCGGCCATCATCAAGGAGAAAACAGGAGATAGTGCCTTGCAATGGATCGTACGGATGGTGATAACCGAAGCGAAACAATTATTGGAGGAATCTGATCTGAGCATAAAAGAGATAGCGGATCAACTGAATTTTCCGACACAGTCTTTCTTTGGCAAATATTTTAAACAATATGTGGGAGTTTCGCCCAAAGAATATAGAAACAATGCTGCGACAACGAGAATAAAACGCTAAAATATAGCAGTAAAGATAGACGTTCATTTCCATATTTGGGGATATTCAGCTATCTTTGTCGCATAAATATTAATAAAAACGACATAATAATGAAAAAGACAATCCTCCTGGCCGCTTTAGGCCTGATCAGTCTGAGTGCATTGGCCCAAGACAAACCACAAGAAGAAGGCTTCGTTTTCACTACTGTGAAAGAAAACCCGATTACATCCATTAAGAATCAGAACCGTTCGAGCACTTGCTGGAGCTTCTCAAGCCTCGGTTTTCTCGAATCGGAATTGCTCCGCACAGGAAAGGGTGAATACGATCTTTCTGAAATGTTCGTTGTACACCACACGATGGTTGACCGCGCTGTTAACTACGTTCGCTATCATGGCGACAGTTCTTTCTCTCCGGGAGGAAGTTTCTATGATATCATGTTCTGTATGAAGAACTACGGACTTGTACCGCAGGATGCTATGCCGGGAATCATGTATGGTGACTCACTGCCTGTTCACAACGAACTGGATGCAACAGCAGGAGCCTATGTTAATGCTATTGCCAAAGGTAATCTGAAGAAACTGACTCCGGTATGGAAGAAGGGCCTTTGCGCTATTTATGATACTTACCTGGGACAATGCCCGGAAAAGTTCACTTACAAAGGCAAAGAGTATACTCCGATGACTTTTGCACAGTCTTTGGGACTTAATCCGGACGACTATGTATCTCTGACTTCGTACACACATCACCCGTTCTATTCTCAGTTTGCCATCGAAATCCAGGACAACTGGCGTAACGGATTGTCATACAACCTGCCGCTCGACGAATTTATGGCTGTAATGGATAACGCTGTAAAGAACGGATATACATTTGCATGGGGTAGCGACGTGAGCGAAGAAGGATTTACCCGTGACGGTATCGCTGTAGTTCCGGATGCAGCCAAAGGTGCCGAACTGACAGGATCGGACATGGCACGCTGGACAGGAATGACTGCTGCCGACAAACGCAAAGAGTTGACTTCAAAACCATTGCCGGAAATGAAAATCACTCAGGAAATGCGTCAGACAGCTTTCGATAATTGGGAAACAACTGATGACCATGGAATGATTATCTATGGTATCGCTAAAGACCAGAACGGCAAAGAATACTTCATGGTTAAGAACTCTTGGGGTACAAACAACAAGTACAAAGGTACTTGGTATGCTTCTAAAGCTTTTGTTGCTTACAAGACTATGAATATTCTGGTTCACAAAGATGCCCTTCCCAAGGATATCGCAAAGAAACTGGGAATTAAGTAAAACATTGCAAGACTAAGACAACAACAGGTCTTAAAGTCTCTTTCACCACAGATGAACAGATTTATAAGGATATACACTTACAGGCAACCGAAATCCCTGTATTGCCCTATACAATCTGTTCATCTGTGATAAACTTCCGGCACATGCTCAAAAAGAGCTTCACCAACCTAACATCCGGTCATTAACTGCTGACACAAATCTTGTTAATATATTCTGTAAATCTTTCCTTATAGTTATCTCCCACCGGTATATATATATTCTTATTGAAAATGATGCGTAACCGGGAAACTTCGGTTATTTTCCGAAGATTGACGATATAAGACCGATGTACCCTCATGAACATCTCCTGTGGTAAGCGTTCTTCCAGCTTTCTCATACTCAGCAAAGTCACTACAGGCTTATCCGCCGTATCGGTATAGATGCGTACATACTCACTCATACCTTCTATATAGCAAATGTCTGCCACATTGATGCGGATAATCTTATATTCGGACTTAACGAACAATGAACCGTCCTTTTCCAATAAATCAGTTTCCGTCCCTCCCCCGTTATCTTGCAAATGATACTCAAATTGCCGACGTGCCTTATCGGCTGCTTTCAGCAGATCCTGAAATTCAAATGGCTTCAGCAGATAGTCGACTGCATCTACCTTAAACCCCTCGACGGCATATTCCGGATAAGCGGTTGTAAACACAATCAGGGGCTTCACCACTAACGAACGCACCAAATCGAGCCCGTTCAGATCGGGCATGTGAATATCGACAAACATCAGGTCGACCTCTTCTTCCGACAACACCTGCATGGCACTGAATGCATCCTGGCACGAGGCTATCAGTTGCAGGAAAGGGACACGGGCTATATAGCCCGTCAATTGCTCGAGCGCCAAGGGCTCGTCATCAACAGCAATGCATTTGATCATAATAACGGAATAATTAGTAAAACATTAAAACTATCGTCACGTTCGTTGATAGATAAAGTATAATCTTGTCCGAATAGCAGCCTCAGCCGCTTGCGGATATTCTCCAACCCGATGCCGTGGTGTTGTTCCACAGATCGCCCGTGATTGCTGTTCGAACAACGAAAGGCAAGTCTGCCATCCTCGACAGACATAAAAACCCGGATAAACGACTCTTCCTGATAACTTACTCCATGTTTGAAGGCATTCTCGACAAAAGAGATAAAAAGCAAAGGAGGAATTTGCACCTCCGGCACCTCATCGGGCATACAGCATTCGATCCGGACTCTCCCGGTATACCTCAATTTCATCAAGGCAATATAATTGTCCAAAAACTGTATCTCGCGTGAAAACAAAATCGTCCGGTTGCTGGCTTCATAAAGCACATAACGCATCAGTTTGGAAAGTTCGACAATAGTACGTTTTGCCTTGCCGGCATCCATATCGACCAACGCATGTATGTTATTAAGGGTATTCATAAAAAAATGCGGATTTATCTGATACTTCAGATACTGCAACTCCGATTGCAAATGCTGGTGTTCCAACTCTTTCAATGCTTCTTCATCACGCATCGACTTGAACAAGAGTTTGATAGCCACATTAATGCCTACCACAAGCAATGCCAGTGAAAGTCGTCCGAGAAAATACCCCGGAAGAGGATGCGGGCCCCGCCAGCGCATATCAAGCTCCTGTTTCGGCAAAAGGAGCAGTGACGAATGCTCCGGCAATGTATTGGGAAACTCCCTCTCCCTATCCGGTAACACCTTTCCTTCCGGATAGCGGCGGGGTTGCATCGGCATCAGATTCTGAAATTGTTTATGTTGAGGAGGATTGATAGAAGGATACAAAATAAAAAGCAGAGTCACGACTCCTGCTAATGAAAGTGCATAAGCCCAATACCGTTTCCGAAGTAACAGCCGGGGAGCCAGAAAATAGTTATTGACTACGAAAAGCAGAATGAAAGGCAGAGTCAGCAACCATGCCATCCGTATGGTCTGCCAACTAAACGTATGTACCGGGCTAATGGAAGCAAACAGATAATCACCCACCAACGGCACAGAGATAACCGTCAGCCAAATGACGAGATAAACCATCTGCTCCAGTAACTTCTGCTTATTAATTTGTTTCATACTCCAAAAAGTTCGTCTTGAATGTCTGTTTACAAAAATACCTCCTTTGTCCTACCCCTGCAAAAGAAGTCGACCAAGAGGGCTCTTTTGACGATAAAGTCGCCTGCAAAGGAAATAGAATCAACGAACAGGGGGATTTTATCAGTAATTATCTATCTTTGCAGCCCGAAAAAGATACCTATCAGCAATATGAAGAAAATATGGATACTTGCAGTCCTGACCATCTGTTCGGTTGCAACACAGGCACAAGAAGTTTTTATCAATGCAGACCTTGTCAGCAGCTACATCTGGCGTGGAATGAAGAATGGAAATGCTTCCGTACAACCCACTTTGGGTGTAGAGTGGAAAGGATGGACCTTATCAGCATGGGGATCGACAGAATTCAGAAATGAAAACAATGAAATAGACCTTACACTGGAATACGAATATAAAAATCTGCAACTGTGTCTCAACAACTATTTCTATCAAAGCGAAGACGCGCCTTTCAAATACTTTCACTATACTCCCCGAACTACGGGACATACTTTTGAGGCAGGAGCCGTCTACACAGTCAGTGAACGTTTCCCTTTATCCATAGGCTGGTACACCACCTTTGCCGGAAATGACTATCGGGAAAATGAGGAGCGTGCCTGGTCCAGTTATTGTGAATTCAGTTACCCATTCACAGTAAAGGGGGTAGACTTGGCCGTCGAAGCAGGATTCACTCCGTGGGAAGGAGAATACGCAGACAAACTGAATGTAGTCAATGTCGGACTTTCGGCTACCAAGACCTTGAATATTTCCTCCGGATTTACTCCGGCCATCTTTGGCAAACTGATAGCAAACCCTTACGAGAACCGGTTCTACTTCGTTTTCGGGATAAGTTTATAGCATGCTATCCAATCTATCATTTATTTATCCATCCAAGCAGTCACAATCTTAAAAAGTGAACTCACTACCAAGTAGCTAATACCGGACAAACGTCTGACAAAAACAGCACAGATAAGAGAGCAGAGGAAGAAGTAACGCCTACAAAAAGAAAGATATAGATAAAATTAATATAATAAATCCAGCTCTTCGTTTATAAAAATATTGAATATTTTATTCGAAATCATCTCTTCATTCTTCTAATAAGCCTATAACGTCTCTCTTACGCAGCAAAGCCTGATTCACATTAGACTTAAATTCATAGATCACTATATTACAATATATTAAGTACAAATCAAATGACATAAATCAGATTATTCCTGGCAGAACTTAGTGAAATGTAATTCCCTTATTATCACCGGATATATATACTTTATCACTGCTCTGTATTTATAATGAAGGACTTTATAGGCAGGGAGTAAGAGATGGAAATAGCCTGTTGTTCTACTGATTGGTTTGGCATTGTGTTTGGTATTTAGTGTTTTATGACAAAAACAGAAATTTTTGAAGTCCTCTCTGTCTACCCTTTGTACTTGGTTCAGTGTACTTCTCTTGATTGGTTTCCGGAAGGAGTAAGAAGAGAAAGGAATATTGCCTTGGAATGAAAAAAACTTTTGTGATTATTATCTATTTTTAAAATAATCGCTATATTTGCAACGTTGTTAATCTAAAAAACGAAAAATATTCTGTTCTTTTTTAATACATTATAAAATGTATTTCTTTAAAATCAATTAGTTTGGTTATAGTTCTGCCAGAACTAATCCATTTTTAAAGAAATAAGAAAGGATAATCAACAAGAAAGGAAGAATGTAAAAGAACCAAACAAAACCTTTATTATTAACCCAAAACAAAATTGTTATGTTAAAAATCACTAGACAAGTTACTCTGCTCTTGCTCGCCGGTGCATTAAGCTTCCCAGCTTATTCGTATGCAACGCAAGCAACAGAAGTATTGGTTCCTGAAGTTACTCAAGAGAAAGTGACAGGAACAGTTGAAGATGCATTGGGTCCGGTTATTGGTGCCAGTGTCATGGTAAAAGGCACGACCAATGGTGTCATTACGGACTTAGAAGGTAAATTCTCGCTGAATGATGTGAAAAAAGGAGATATTATTGTAATATCTTACATCGGATACGTTACACAAGAAATACCTTATACAGGAAAACCTATTCAAGTGAAACTTGCCGAAGACAGCAAGGCTTTGGAAGAAGTGGTGGTAGTCGGTTATGCCACCGTAAAAAAAGCCAACCTGACCGGAGCAGTGTCGGCCGTAGATGGTAAAGTGTTGGAAGATCGCCCGATTGTCAACCTCGGACAAGGTTTGCAAGGTGCCATTCCTAACTTAAATGTAACCACCAGCGGACGGCCCGGACAAGGTTCAAGTTTCAATATCCGTGGTACTACTGCCATGAGTGGAAGTTCACCATTGGTATTGGTTGACGGTGTGGAAATGGACCCGAACCTGATTAACCCGCAAGACGTGAAAAGTGTTTCCGTATTGAAAGATGCCGCGTCTGCTTCCATCTATGGTGCACGTGCAGCTTATGGTGTCGTATTGATTACCACCAAAGGAGGCCGTAAAGACCAGCCGACACAAGTATCGTTCGATGCATCGGTTTCATTCAACGGCCCTACTACCCGCCCCACATATATGAACTCCATGCAATATGCTACCTGGATGAACACTGCGCAACAGAACACCGTGGGACGCGACTATTTCGATGCTGAGTGGATGCAGCATATCGAAGCCTACTATAAAGATCCGGTGAACAATTCTCCGGTATTTATCCATTCGGACCCGAGTATCAGTAAAAACGGCACCAAATACACGTATGCCGGCAATACAAACTGGATGAAAGAATTGTATAAAAAGAACTATCCCGTCCAGAAGTATAATGTCAATATCAGCGGAGGTGGAAAGAAGGCAACTTACTACACATCCTTAGGATATACCGACCAGGGATCACTGATTCGTTTCGGTAACGAACAGTTCAAGAAGTTCAATGTGATGAACAACATCAATTATGACGTGAACGACTGGTTACACCTCTCGATGAAGACAAGTTTTAACCGCACCAAACTGAGAGGACTGAATCAGGACAATGTACATGGTGATAACTTTATGGGAGGTGATACCCGTCCTATCATGCCGGTGAAACATCCGGACGGCAACTGGGCAGGACAAGGTGACTTTACCAATTTTCCTGCTATCCTTGAAGATGGCGGTAGCCGGCTCACCAACAAGAATGACCTTTGGAACACGATCACGATGAAACTGACCCCAATCAAAGGAATGAGCATCAACATGGACTACACGTTCAATTACTACAGTGAAAACAATAAGGTTCACATGAAGTCATTTGACGAATATGGAGCCAATGGACAATTCCTGCAAACTTTTGCATGGACGAATCCGAATTCTGTGTCACAATCACAAGCCAACGATACATACAATGCTTTCAACTTCTTCGGTGATTACGAAAAAACATTGGGTAAACATTACCTGAAAGGAATGATCGGTTATAATCAGGAAAGCAAACATACTACCGGATTCAATGCCGGACGCGAACAGCTGATCTCAAACGATCTGGGATCTTTAAGTTATGCTACAGGAGACCGCTGGGTAGGCAGCAGTGATAACTCCTGGGCTACACGAAGCGGTTTCTTCCGCATCAACTACGGATATGACGAGCGCTATTTACTGGAAGTAAACGGCCGTTACGACCTCTCTTCCAAATTTCCCAAGCACGACCGTGCCGTATTCAACCCTTCGTTCTCTGCAGCCTGGAGACTCTCTAACGAAAGTTGGTTCAAGAGCTGGACAAACAGTTTCTTCGACGAACTGAAAATCAGAGGATCTTATGGTAGCCTAGGCAACCAGGCACTCAACAATGGCTGGTATGCTTATCTTTCTAACTATAGTACGGGACAGATCAGCTGGATCATGGGCAGCAACCAACCGCAGTATGTGGTTCCCGGCGGCCTCGTCAGCTCGTCCATCACTTGGGAAACCGTTACACAGTGGGACCTGGGACTTGACTTCAACTTCCTGAACAGCCGATTGAAAGGTGCTTTCGATTACTATCAAAGACGTACGTCCGATATTCTTGCCGCAGGTAAAATTCTACCGGGCGTTCTGGGTGCGAACGAACCTCAGGAAAATGCAGCCGAGTCATTGACAAAGGGTTGGGAATTTGAGATCAGCTGGAATGATCAGCTGGCCAACGGATTCCACTATACAGTTGGGTTCAATCTGTCCGACTATCAATCGGAAGTTACCAAGTTCGATAACGAATCGAAAGAATTGGGCAACTGGTATGTAGGTCAGAAACAGGGTGAGATCTGGGGGTATGAAACCTATGGTTTATTCCAGTCCGAACAGGAAATAGCCGGAGCAGCCAATCAGGACAAAGTATCGGGAGGTATCAAACTGATGCCCGGTGACATCCGTTTTGTAGACCGTAACAACGACGGCGTTATCGACTGGGGTGACAACACCGTAGATAATCCGGGTGATAAAAAAATCATCGGCAACAGCACTCCGCGCTATCATTACGGCATCAACCTGGGAGCCGACTGGAAAGGTTTCGACCTGGGTATCTTCTTCCAGGGAGTGGGCAAACGTGACCTCTATCTACCGGGAACTTCATTCCGAAGCCACTACGGAAGCGAATGGCAAGTACCTTCAGCCTACAACAACGATTACTGGACAGAAGAAAATACGGGAGCATATTTCCCCCGTGCGCGTTTCAATGGTGGTTCTGCCATCAACCAAGCCCAGACACGCTATATGGTAGATGCATCTTACTGCCGACTGAAGTCACTCAGCATCGGTTATACATTGCCTAAAGTACTGACTCAAAAGGCTTCTATCGAAAAGATACGTATCTATTTCACCGGTGAAAACCTTTTCACTATTTCGGATACCCCCGACGGACTCGATCCGGAATTGGATAACCCATACACATATCCGATGCAAAGATCATTATCTGTTGGTTTAAGTCTCACATTCTAAATACAAAGCATCTTATGAAAATCAAATATCTATTCTACATCGGAGTGGCAACACTCGCCCTATCGGGTTGTAATGACGGTTTCCTGGAAAGAGCCCCGGAAGCGATCAATGACAAAACCTTCTGGAATACCACAGGAGACTTAGAAACGTATGCCAATCAATTCTACAGTTATCTGCCCGGAGGTGTAACCTCGATAGCAGACGGTGAAAGTGACAATCAGGTGCCCAACAGTATTCCTCAGTTCTTCTGGAATCAGTTGAGCACCCCTGCGGAAGCAGCTAGTTGGTGTAATTGGAGTAAAGGCGGATGGCAACCGATCCGGCTAGTCAACTATTTCCTGACTCACTATCAGACCGTAAGCGGTAAGGAGTCGGAAATCAACCAGTATGTAGCAGAAGTCCGCTTCTTTAAGGCAATGCAATATGCCGGACTGATGAGAACATTCGGTGATATCCCCTGGTTGGATAAAGATCTGGGTACAGGCGATACGGATATTCTTTACGGTCCGAAACTAAAACGTTATGAAGTGATGGATAAAATCATTGAAGAGTTTGATTTTGCCATCCAATGGTTGCCCGAAAAACCAGCTACCGGACGTATAGGAAAAGATGTAGCACGCCAACTGAAAGCCAGAACTTGCCTGCACGAAGGTACATACTATAAGTATCATACCGAATTGGGATGGACAGACAAAGCTGACCGCCTGCTGAAAATGGCTGCTGATGAAACAGATGCAATCATGGCAACCGGTAAATACGAAATCTATAACACCGGACATCCGGAAAAAGACTATTATGACGTATTTGTGATGGAAGACAAAACGAATCTGAAAGAGGCCATTCTCCCGGTCACCTATCTGGATGGTAAAAGAAAACATGGCATGAGCCGTACGCTGGCAGAAGCAAACACAGGTTTCTCAAAAGATTTTGTAGAAAGCTATCTGTGCCTAAACGGCAAACCCATTACAGGAAACGACCAGTATAAAGGGGATACCAATATGAAGGATGAAACGACCGACCGCGATCCGCGCCTGAAGCAAACCATTCTGACTTGGGACTTTCCGACACGAGTAACTGTAGCCACCAATGACAGTACATACATCGAGAAAGAAGAAGACTTCATTTCACAATACTGCCTGACCGGATATAAATCCATCAAATACTTCATACCGACAGACAAAGCTTTCGAAGCAAACAACAATACTTATGACGGCATTGCCTATCGCTATGCAGAAACCTTGCTGATAAACGCAGAGGCTAAAGCCGAGCTGGGAACGATTACGCAAGCGGATCTGAACAAAACCATCAACGTATTGCGTGACCGGGCGGGCATGCCGCACCTGACACTGGAAGTTGGTTTCACCGATCCCAACTGGCCGGCATGGGGATACAGCCTGACTCCGCTGTTACAAGAGATTCGCCGCGAACGCCGTATCGAGCTGGCCGGAGAGGGATTCCGTTGGGACGACCTGGCCCGTTGGAAAGCCGGTGCAATCTGTAACAACGTGAAGACATACATCGGAAAACGTGAGCCTTATAAAGAAGGCCAATACGCGATTGTATATCCTGCTTATACCAATGATAACTACTCTTATGAAGCCGGCAAGAGCCGCACCTGGAATGACAGACTCTACTTGCGTCCGATACCGACCGGGGAACTTCAGAGAAATGATAACCTTCTCCCGCAAAATCCGGGATGGGAATAATTGCTTTTTAGTTAGTCCCCGGAACGAGTTTCCGGGGATTTTTTTATCTTTGCACCATTAACCCTTTTAACATATCATGAAAATAAACAAACTACTGTATGCCGGAGCTGCCCTGACCCTACTTGGCGCCTGCGCTCCAGCTGTGAAAGCTCCCGAAGCCATCTTACCCGTTCCCGAAGAGAAACAAGTAGACTGGCAGAAAATGGAAACGTATGCTTTCGTTCACTTTGGTCTGAACACCTTCAACGACCGGGAATGGGGATACGGCGATTCGGATCCGAAAACGTTCAATCCAACCAAACTGGACTGTGAACAATGGGTGAAAACGTTTGTCGAATCAGGCATGAAGGGTGTGATCCTCACCGCCAAGCATCATGACGGTTTCTGCCTGTGGCCCACCCAATTGACGGAGTATTGCATCCGCAACACTCCTTATAAAGACGGAAAAGGGGACATCGTCGGCGAGCTGGCTGCCGCTTGTAAGAAATATGGCATCAAGTTCGCTGTTTACCTCTCTCCATGGGACAGGCACCAGGCCAATTACGGCACACCGGAATACGTAGATTACTTCCATAAACAACTGACTGAATTGATGACCAACTACGGTGAAGTATTCGAAGTATGGTTTGACGGGGCCAACGGAGGTGACGGATGGTATGGCGGAGCCAAAGACAGCCGTACTATTGATCGTAAGACCTACTACAATTATCCGCGAATTTACGAAATACTGGACAAGCTTCAGCCACAAGCTATCGTCTTCTCCGACGGAGGTCCCGGTTGCCGTTGGGTGGGTAATGAAAACGGATTTGCCGGAGCCACCAACTGGTCATTCCTGCGTGCAGGTGAAGTGTATCCGGGTTATCCGAAATACCGCGAACTGCAATACGGACATGCCGACGGCAACCAATGGGTACCGGCAGAATGTGACGTCTCCATCCGTCCGGGATGGTTCTATCATCCGGAAGAAGACGACCGGGTAAAAACCGTAGAGCAATTAACGGACCTTTATTACCGGAGCGTGGGACACAACGCCACCCTCCTGCTTAACTTCCCCGTTGACCGCGACGGTCTGATCCACCCGATCGATTCGGCCAATGCAGTAAACTTCCACAAGAATGTACAAAAGCAGTTGGCACACAATCTGCTTGCCGGCATCCGTCCCAAAGCCTCGGATGAACGAGGAGGACAATTCTTTGCCAAAGCCGCAACAGACGAAAGCTGGGATACTTACTGGGCTACCAATGACGGTGTGACTGCCGCAGATATAGAGTTCGACTTTCCGAAAACAGAGAAGGTCAACCGTATGATGATCCAGGAATATATCCCGTTGGGACAACGTGTCAAATCGTTCATCGTGGAATATGATAAAGACGGGAAATGGCTTCCGGTCAAACTCAATGAAGAGACTACCACCGTGGGCTACAAACGTTTATTGCGCTTTGAAACCGTTTCGACCGATAAACTCCGCATACGTTTCACTGATGCACGTGCCTGCCTTTGTATCAATAATATAGAGGCCTATTATGCAGGTGAAACAGCCGACACATTCACCGTGGAAGCAAAAGAACTGAAAAGTTATCCGTTTACACTTGTCGGAGTGCCCGAAGAAGAAACTAAAAAATGCATGGATAAAGACAAGAACACCACTGCTTTTGTCGAGGGAGATGCATTGGTGATCGATCTGGGAGAAGAACGTACCATCACCTCTTTCCATTATCTGCCGGATCAGAGTGAATACAACAAAGGATTGATTTCCTCTTATGAACTATCTGTGGGTACCGAAGCAAATGCGGTAAACCGGATAGTAGCCCAAGGAGAATTCTCAAATATTAAAAACAATCCGATTCTACAGTCCGTCTACTTCACTCCGGTGAAAGCACGATACCTCTCTCTGAAACCGACCAAAATGGTAACTGAAGGAGAAACTATGGGATTTGCAGAAATAGGAATCCAATAACAACATTATTCCGGAGGTATGCCGGAAGTTTTCATAAATCTGAGGCATACCTCCAATATTCTACTCTTTCCCTCTTTTCTCAATAGATACCTTATAAGAAAGATCGTACCGGCGGGCAAGAAAGCTACTGACCTACTCCGACAACGAAGATTTTATCAATAAAACATTCCCGAATTAAAAGATCTGAAAGTTGACGATAACCCTGTATTCATGATCGTAAGAGTCCGACAAGTTGCTCAGAATCCTTAAACTTGTGCATTTTTCAGATAGATTTCTTGTCAGAACCAAGCGTTTGCTTAAATTTGCAGGCTGATAGTTAACCGGATAGTGAATAGCAAGAACCTTACTACTGACTACTGGCTGCTAACTTGTAGAAATACTAATACTAAAATTAATAACATGAGTTTGAAAATTGTTGTATTGGCAAAACAAGTTCCCGACACACGCAACGTT
>ERZ834433.1475-NODE-1475-length-18834-cov-3.765110_pt1 | contig 18834 bp, 14 predicted proteins | sample MGYA00519948_ERZ834433 | MGnify/ENA primary metagenome ERZ834433 (study PRJEB31850, sample SAMEA3708752) | human gut metagenome | biome: human gut; feature: human-associated habitat; material: faeces | place: China | collected 2014 ...
CGCCGGTATATTCGAACACGTAGTCCACGGCGCGGTTGCTCACGCGCTCGAGCGATTCGTATGTGCTGCCGCCGATGTGGAAGGTGGCGATGAAATTGTCCAGATGGATGAGCGGATCATCGCTCGCCGGCGGCTCGTGCGCGAACACGTCGCTCGCCGCAGCGCGGATCTGCCCCGTGGTGAGGGCAACGTAGAGATCGTGCTCGTTGACGATGCCGCCGCGCGAGGTGTTGACGAGCAGCAGCTCCGGATTCGCCGCGGCGAACACCGGCGCGTTGATGAGGCCGCGCGTGGCATCGCAGAGCGTGATGCTCACGTTCACGAAGTCGGAGCGCCGGAAAAGCTCCGGCAGGGTCTCGACCTGTTCGTAGCCCCACGCGGCACATTCGGCGGCCGTGCGGCGCGGATTCCAACACATGACGCGCACATCGAACGCCGCGCGCAGAATGTCCGCCACGCGGTGGGCGATGTTGCCCGTGCCGACAAGGCCAAGTGTGCGGCCGGTCATCTCATGGCAGACGAATTCCTCTGCGCCGAAATGGTCGAAGCGTCCGGCGCACAGGCCGTTGTTGACAAATTTCAGCTGCCGGTTGAGCGCCAGCAGCTCCGCCACGGCCAGCTCCGCGACGGCCGGTGCGCCGAGGCCCGGCACATTCGGCACCGGCACGCCGAACTCGGCGGCAGCAGCGGTGTCGATCGTGTCGCGGCTGACGCCGTGCATGGCGATGACCTTCAGATTCGGCGCGTGCGCGATGACCGACCGCGGCACGACCGCGCGGCGGATGACCATGGCGGCGAGCCGCTCGGGGTGGTCGAAATTGTCCACGATCTCAAAATGGCGCGCCAGTCTTGCATACGCCGACGGCGCGATGTGTTCACTCAGATAAACTTCCACAATGTATGCCTCCCGGGTACAGATGGGAAACGGTCAGCCTCTGTGACCGCAGATCTGAACACGATCATACTACACCGGTGTCAGTGAGGCAAGACGAAACCTCCGGGAACAAAGCGTTCAAAGCGTAAAAAAGCTCCTCCGTATGTCTGCTGCATACGGAGGAGCTATCTGATTTCGTGTGCTGCCGCTCCGGCGCGGGATTTAACCGCGTCCGTTTCCGCTGCCGCGGCGGCGGCCGCGCGAACGGTCGTTATAGAGGCGGTTGCCGGCCATGCGGCTGTCCGACTCCTGCATGAACTGCTTGAGCCGGTCCTCGAACGCGGCGTCCCCGCTCGGGCCGCTGACCTGCCCCGCCGGCTGGGCCGGACGGTTGGGGCGCGCAGCACGCGGTGCGCCGCCGTTATTGGGGCGGCTGCCGCCGGGACGGCCGCCATTCATCGGGCGGTTGTTCGGACGGGCGGGCGCTTCCTCCGCCTTCTTGATGGACAGGTTGATCTTCCCGTCCGGCGTCACGGCCAGCACGCGCACCTTCACCTTATCACCCAGCTTCAAAAACTCGTTGACGTCGTTGACGTAGGTGTTGGCGATCTCGGATATGTGCACCAGACCGCTCTTGCCGTCCGGCAGACTCACAAACGCGCCAAACTTCGTGATACCGGTAACGGTACCTTCCACAACTGCTCCGACTTCCACCTGCATACGGTTCGTTTCTCCTTGCTCAATCACTCGTGTCGTAAAAAATCTTTTCACCGGGCTTGACCAGACCGAGCTTTTCGCGCGCGACCGACTCGATCATGTCGTCGTCCTCGCTGTGGTCGATCTGATATTGCAGCTCGGCGTTGGCCTGGGTCATTTCGGACACCTGCTGCTGCAGCGTCGCCGCGCGATCCTGAAGCTGCCGGGTCTGCCGGTGCACCACAAACAGGCTGATGAGCGCGTACACCATCAGCACCGCGATGACCAGCGTTGTAAAGATGCTTGCCTTTTTGAATTTCACAGTCTGCAGAACCTCCCCCCGGATCGTATCTGCTTCCAGTAATACAGTCTATTCTAAAACATCTGCGGCGATTTTGGAAGCGTTTTTTTGCAAAAATCCAAACTTTTTTTGCAAATTTCTGTCCGGGGGCGGCAAATTGGCGCGTTTTTTGCGCGCAGCGGCGGGAAAATTGCTCCAGCGGCGGCAAAACCTGTCCGCTGACCCAGGCAAAGTAGCCCGTCCAGCCGGCCGCGATGGCGAGAAACATGAACAGGCGCACCTGCCCCGAGCCGGCCGCCATACCGAAGGCGAACACCGTCAGCCCCACTGCCAGGCAGAACACGGCGTCGAGCACCGCGCGGAGAAAGGCCCGGCGCGCATGGCGGCGCGGCACGCGCAGCACATCGAACAGCAGCCCGAGCGCCGCGCCGAGCCCCAGCGCCAGCGCCACCTGACCGAGCTGGGCGAGCGGGTGCAGGCTCATCCGCCGAACAGGCGCGACCAGAAGCCGCCGCCTGACACCGTCTCCTCCGTGTAATCGAGCGCGTCAAACGCGCCGTCGATGGCCAGCTCCCCCGTGTCGATCGCAAGGCGGCCGACGCGCAGCCCCTCCCCGTGCACGGTGAGCATCCCGCGCGACGTGCGCATGGACACCTCCGTGTCGTCAAAGCGCACGACCTCGTCCACTCCCGTAACGGTCAGATGGCTGCGCTCGTCGAGCGTGACCGCGTGCGGCCGGCGCTGCGGCACGGCCTTTTTGTCCTCATATGGCATGGCGCTCCCCTCCTACTGCGTTTGCTACCACAGTATGCGCGCGCAGCCGGCGGTATGCATGGAAAACCGCCAACTATGTTCGTTATGTAAACCATATTAAAACTGTATCCGCAGAAAATCAGGGCGTCCCGCGATGGGACGCCCTGATTTGTTCTTGTTATGTCAACCAAGCTCCGCACGCAGCGCATTGCTCAGCGCGGCAAACTGCACCGGATCGAGCGTCTCGCCGCGCACGCGCGCATCGAAGCCGCAGGCGGCGACCGCCGCGGCGGCGCGCGCCTTGTCGCAGCCGGGAACACCGGCCGCGAGCGCATTGATGAGCGTCTTGCGGCGCTGGCTGAATGCCGCGCGCACGATGGCGAACAGCAGCGCTTCATCCTGCACGTCTGCCGGCGGTGTGCTGCGCATACGCAGCCGCACGACGGTGCTCGTGACCTTCGGCGCGGGAACGAAGCAGTGCGGCGGCACATCGAACAGCAGCTCAAGCTCGGCATACCACGCGGTCAGCACGGTCAGCAGACCGTAATCCGCCGTTCCCGGCCGGGCGCAGAGCCGGTGAGCGGCCTCGCGCTGGATCATGACCGTGACGGTGTCGAAGCATCCGGCGGTGAGAAACGCCGTGATCAGCGGCGTCGTGACATTATACGGCAGGTTTGCGCACACGACCGGGCGCAGGCCAGGGAAGCGCTCGGCCACCAGCTGCGGCAGATCGAGCGCGAGCACGTCGCCAAAGACGAGCTCCACATTCGGATAGGCGGCGAGCGTCTCGGCCAGCACGGGGCGCAGCCGCTCGTCCAGCTCGACCGAGACGACCTTGGCCGCGCGCTGCGCGAGCTGCTCGGTCAGGCAGCCGATGCCGGGGCCGACCTCGAGCACGCCGGTGTGCGCGTCCGCGCCGGAGGCCTCGGCGATGTCGGACGGGACCCATGCGGCCGTCAGAAAATTCTGCCCCATGGACTTGGAAAAGCGGAAATCATGCCGCGCGAGCAGTGCGCGGATGTCCGCAGGATTCGTCAGCTCCATACGCACCTCACCTCAGCAGCTTCTCAAACGCCTGACGGCGCGGATCGTGCCCCGGCTCATCACACAGGATGTTGCCGCAAAACCGGTAGCCGTGGCGCTCGAGGAGCTTTTTCTGCGCGCCGTTGTGCCGGTGCGTATCGACGCGGATGGCGTGCGCCCCGCTTTCGCGCGCGCGCTGCTCCGCCGCCTGCATGAGGTGGTCGGCCATGCCCGTGCCGCGCCAATCGGCCGCAACGGCGTTGCGGTGCAGCACGGCGGCATGGTCACGGTCCGAGCGCCAGCGTCCGTCCGTGAGCGCGTCATAGGCGGGCTCGGGCGTGCGGCTGAGCGTGAACATGGCGGCGACAGCGCCCTGATACGTGAGCACGTGGCACGTGCCGGCCGCGATGTCGGCGCGGAACGTGTCCGCGTTCGGGTAATCGCCCTGCCACTGGTCGACACGGTGGCGGCGCAGATAGTTGCGCGCCTGCTGCGCGATGGCAAGGATGGCCGGAAGGTCGTCCTCCGTCGCGGCACGGCAGACGGGCGGCTCTGTGAGCTGCGGGCGGCTGCGGTCACGCCGGATCTTATCGAGCAGGCGCTGCTCGTCCGGTGTGGGCGGCGTTTCCCGAAGGAGCTCCGGCCGCTTTACGAGCGTGCGCTCCAGACTCTGCCGCGTGCGCCACGCTTCAATTTCGGCGTGATTGCCGCCGCGCAGCACCTCGGGCACGGTGCGCCCCTCCCACGTCTCGGGACGGGTATACTGCGGGTACTCGAGCCGGCCCGCCCAATGGCTCTCGCCGGTGTAGCACTCGGTGTCCGACAGGACGCCCGGCACCATGCGGCAGACGCAGTCCGTGACGACCATAGCGCCGAGCTCGCCGCCCGTGAGCACAAAGTCGCCGATGGACAGCTCCTCGTCCACACAGGCCTCGATGAAGCGCTCATCCACGCCCTCATAGTGGCCGCAGACGAGCACGAGCTGGTCATAGTCGGCCTTGAGCTGGCGCGCCTTCGCCTGCGTAAACGTCTGCCCCTGCGGGGAGAGGTAGATCACGCGGCGGCGCTCGACGGGCACGGTGCTGTCCGCGAGCGCGGCGTCAAGGCAGCTTTTGAGCGGCTGCGCCATCATGACCTGACCCCAGCCGCCGCCATACGGGTAGTCGTCGACCTGCTTCTGGCGGTTTTCGGTATAGTCGCGGATCTGGTGGCAGCGGATGTCGAGCAGACCGCGCGCCTGCGCCCGGCCGAGAATGCTCTCGCCGAGCATGGCACGCATCGTGTCGGGAAAGAGCGTGAGAATGTCGATGCGCACGCGCTCACATCCCTTCGATCAGGTGCACGACCATACGCCCGCCCTCCGGGTCGATGCTGCACACGAACTCCGGCCGGTCGGGGATGAGCACCTCGCGCGCACCCTGCACGACATAGACGCTGCCGCGCGGCAGGTCGAGGATCTCGCGCAGCGTGCCGAGCGGCTCACCCGCGTCGGTCTCGACGGCGATGCCGATCAGATCCTGCTGAAAATACTGCCCGTCCGGCAGCGTGACATCCGCGCGCGCGATGGACACGACGCGGTTTTTGAGCGTCATGGCGGCGTTGACATCGTCATAGCCCGCAAACTTGACGACGAGCATCCCCTTGTGCACGCGGCTGTGCGCGACGTGCACGGGTGCGCCGTCGATATAAAACGTCCGGAAGCCGAGCAGGAACGCCGCGTCATCCGCCCACGGCTGGATGCGCACCTCGCCGCGCACACCGTGCGTGTTGACGATCTTTCCTGCCTCCAGATACGGTTTTTGCATAGTTATTGCCCCCTTTTTGGGTGTAGGTGCAAAAAACGCACTGCACGGGTGCAGCGCGTTTCCTGCGTCAATCCATGATCTCCACGGAGACTTTCTTGCCCTTTCTCTGGGCGACAGCCTTCATCAGGATGCGGATCTCTTTGACGATCCGTCCCTGACGGCCGATGACCTTGCCCATATCGCCGTCGGCGACGCGCACTTCAAACACGGTCTCGCCGTTGGCCTCGCGCTCGGTCACAGAGACCTCGTCCGGTTTTTCCACGAGGTTCTGCACAATATAGGTCAGAAGCTCTTTCATCTTTGGGGTCTCTCCTTATTCCGCTGCGATGGCTTTCTTGAGCAGCACACGAACGGTATCCGTCGGCTGTGCACCGTTGGCGAGCCAGTAGTTGGCGCGCTCGGCGTCGACGACGATCTTCTTATCCGTGCTCAGCGGATCGTACGTGCCGATCTCCTCAATGCATCTGCCGTCACGTGCGAAACGGGAATCCGCCACCACGACGCGGTAAAAGGGAGCCTTCTTAGCGCCCATTCTGCGAAGTCTGATCTTGACCATGTATCTTCACCTCCATCAATAATCTCTGTATCTCCAGCTCCCCGCGGGAGCGTGGAATCGGTTTCAGAATCCGAAGGGACGGCCACCGCCGCCGCCAAACAGATTGCCCAGACCGCCCAGTCCGCCGCGGCCGCCGCGCTTCATGCGCTTCATGGCCTTGCTGTTGCCGGACATCTGGCGCACCAGCTGCTGCATGAGATCAAACTGCTTGAGCAGCTTATTGATCTCGACTACGCTCGTACCCGCGCCCGCCGCGATGCGCTTTTTGCGGCTGGAGTTGAGGATACCCGGGTTGTCGCGCTCGCCGGGAGTCATGGACTGGATGATCGCCTCGATGCGGCCCATGGCCTTCTCGTCGACGTTCGCGCCCGAGAGCGCCTTGGCGTCCATGCCGGGGATCATGCCGGCGATATCCTGCAGCGAACCCATGCCCTTGAGCTGCTGGAGCTGGTCATAGTAATCGGTGAGCGTGAAGCGGTTCTGCCGCAGACGCTCCGCCATCTCCTCGGCCTTTTTCTGGTCGAGGTTCTGCTCGGCCTTTTCGATGAGCGTGAGCACATCGCCCATGCCAAGGATGCGCCCGGCCATGCGGTCGGGGTGGAAGGGCTCGATCTGGTCGAGCTTCTCGCCGATGCCGGCGAACTTGATGGGCTTGCCGGTCAGCGCCTTGATCGACAGCGCCGCGCCGCCGCGGGCGTCACCGTCGAGCTTGGTGAGCATGATGCCGGTGATGTCGAGCGCATCGTCAAAGGCCTGCGCGGTCGCGACCGCGTCCTGACCGATCATCGCGTCGATGACGAGCAGGATCTCCGCCGGTTCGACGGCGGCCTTGATGTTCTGCAGCTCGGTCATGAGCGACTCATCAATGTGCAGACGGCCGGCCGTGTCGAGAAAGACAAGGTCGTTGCCGTATTTTTTCGCGTGCTCGATACCGGCCTTGGCGATCGCGACCGGATCGCCCTGCCCCATCTGGAACACGGGAATATCAAGCTGGCGGCCGACGGTCTCAAGCTGCTGGATGGCTGCGGGACGGTACACGTCGCACGCGACGAGCAGCGGACGCTTGCCCTGCTTGCGCATGAGGCCGGCGAGCTTGGCGCCGTTGGTGGTCTTGCCCGCGCCCTGCAGGCCGACGAGCATGACGACGCTCGGCGAATGGGAGCTGATGTTCAGCTTCTGATTCTCGCTGCCCATGAGGGCGGTGAGCTCTTCGTTGACGATCTTGATGACCATCTGCGCGGGCGAGAGGCTCTCGAGCACATCCGCACCCGTCGCGCGCTCGGTCACCTTGCGCACAAAGTCCTTGACGACCTTGAAGTTCACGTCCGCCTCGAGCAGCGCGAGCTTGACCTCACGCATGGCCTCCTTGACGTCGGCCTCCGTGAGCCGGCCCTTGCCGCGCAGGCGTTTGAACGCCTCGGTCAGCTTGTCCGACAGGGATTCAAATGCCATGGTATCTATCCTTTCAGATCCTGAAGCTGCCGCAGCGCCCGCTCGGCCAGGGGTCGGGCGTCGCCGCCGACGGTGTCGCGCAGCTTCGTGAGCGTATCCTCCAGCGCGGCCGCGGCTGCACGCTGCGCGGCGAAGCGCCGCACCAGGCCGAGCCGGGCCTCCGTATCGCGCAGCGCGGCGTCCGCGCGGCGGATGTTGTCCCACACGCCCTGACGCGAAATGCCGCTGCTGGCGGCGATCTCCGCCAGAGAGAGGTCCTGATTATAATGGAGGTCGTAATACTCCCGCTGCTTGTCCGTGAGCAGATCGCCGTAAAAATCGAACAGCATCGTGCGCCACACGGTCTCGTCCGGCATTGCAAGTCCCTCCCCGCTGTAAACCGTTTTCCCTTTACAGCATGGGTAGTATACGCCACCGCCGCGCGGGTGTCAAGTATTTTTTCTTGTCACCGCATAGTTTCTTTTCCGCGCGGGCAACATTTTGGTACTGCAAACCGTTTTTGGAGGGATCTTCATGGCCGAAACCAATGCCGCCGCCCTGTGTGAGGCGGGGCGGCGCGATGCCCAAGCCCTGACCGTTACCGGCCGCCGCCGCGCGCACACCGGCAGCATCCGGCGCGCTGCGCGCACGCTCGTACACGCAGCAAAAGCCGTCACGCCCGAGACGCCGAACGGCGCATGGCTGCGCGACAACCATACCCTTGCCCGCACCGCCGCAAGCGACGCCGCAGCCGCGCTGCGCCATGCGCATACGCTGCGTGCATCCGGTAAGCAGACCGTGCTGGGTGCGTGCTGCACAGGGCTGCTGCGTGCCTGCGGCAACGCGCTCACGCCCAAGGCTGCACAGGCATATCTCGCGGGCTTTCAGGACGTGCTGCCGCTCGAGACGGCGGAGCTTGCGCTGCTCGTGCCGGGGCTGCAGGCGGCGGCAGTCTATGCGTTGGCGGACACCTATGCACGCGACGGAGCTGCCGCGCCCGCGCTCTTCACGTCGCTGCGTGCGCTCGGCACGGCCGCGTGGGCAGCGCTTGCCGAGCGGTGCGATCGCGTGGGGCGCATCCTCGCGCGCGACCCGGTGGGCGTCTACCCCGCAATGGACGCAGCCACACGCACCCGCTACCGGCAGACCGTGGCGCAGCTTGCGCGGCGCACGGGCCGGACGGAGATCGACATCGCCGAGGACGTGCTCGCGCGCGCGCAAAGCGGCGAGGGTGCGCGGCGGCACGTGGGCTGGTTTTTGCTGCGCGAGGTGCTCGGCGCACCGGAAAAGCGCCGTGACGGTGCGTGGTACATCGCCGCCGTCGTTATGGGGACGCTGGCTTTGTCGCTGCTGCTGGGCTTTGCGACCGGGAGCGTATCGGGCGCGGTGCTGCTGCTGATCCCGGTGTCGGAAGCCGTCAAGGGTCTGCTTGACGCGGTGCTGCTGCGCGTGACGAAGCCGCGCTTCGTGCCGCGGCTGGCGCTGCGGCGCGGCATCCCGCCGGAGGGCAGGACGCTGTGCGTCATCGCGGCGCTGCTCACCTGCCCCGGCGATGCGCACGCGCTCACCGCGCGTCTGGAGGAATACGCGCTGTGCAACCGCGATGCAGGCGAGCAGCTCCTGTTCGGGCTGCTGGCAGATCTTCCAGAGGCGGACATGGAGCACGCGCCCATCGACCCCGCCATCCTGCGCGCGGCGCGCGAGGAGATTGAGGCGCTCAACGCGCGCTGGGGCAGCCGGTTTTATCTCTTCACACGCCCTCGCGTACAGACCCCCGACGGGAAATGGAGCGCGTGGGAGCGCAAGCGCGGCGCATTACTGGAGCTGGCGCGGCTGGTGCTCGACCGGCCGGGCGCGCTGCAGTGCGCCGCCGGGGATGCGGCGGGCCTGAGCGGCACGGTATACCTGCTGACGCTCGACGCCGACACGCGCCTGACGCCCGGCGCGGCGCGCGCGCTCGTGGGCGCGATGCTCCACCCGCTCAACCGCCCGGTTGTGGACGCGCGGCGCGGCGTGGTCACGCACGGCTACGGTCTGCTGCACCCGCGCATGGCTACCGAGCTGCAGAGCGCACGTGCGAGCGACTGGGCGCGCGTATTCGCAGGTCCCGGCGGCAGCGACCCCTACGGCGGCGTATGCGGAGAGCTGTATATGGACTGCTTCGACCGCGGCGGTTTTTCGGGCAAGGGCATCCTCGATGTGCGCGCGCTGCTCGCCTGCTGCGGCGGCGATGCCCTGCCCGAGCAGCGCATCCTCAGCCACGACGCGCTCGAGGGCGCCTACCTGCACGGCGGCTTTCTCGGCGACGTGGAGCTCACGGACACCTTCCCCGCCGCGCCGCTTGCATGGGGCGCGCGGGCGCACCGCTGGATCCGCGGCGACTGGCAAAACGCGCCGTGGATCTTCTCCCGGCGCGCACGGGCGCTGCACCCGATCGACCGGTTCCGGCTGGCGGACAGTCTGCGGCGCTCGCTCGTCGCCCCGGCGACGTGGGCAGCCATCTTCCTCGGCTGCGTGCTGCGCTGGCCGGGGCTGCGGCTGGCGGCATATGCCGCGCTGCTGGCGCTGGCGCAGGGGCTCATCTTTGCGCTCGGTCACCCGATCGTGCACCCGGCGGACGCGCGCGTGCGCTATCACAGCAGCGTTCTGCCGGGGCTCGCCGCCGCCGTGGTGCAGACGGTGCTGCGGCTGATCCTGCTGCCGTGGGAGGCGGTCCTGAACACCTCCGCCATCGTGACGGCGCTGTGGCGCATGACGGTCTCGCACCGGGATCTCCTGCAATGGCAGACGGCGGCGCAGCGGGCGGCAAAGCGCGACGGGCTGGGCGCGTATCTGCGCGCGCTCTGGCCGGCGAGTGCACTCGGGCTGCTCACGGCCGTGCTCACGCCGAGCCCGACGGGGCTGGCGGCCGGCATCGTGTGGACGCTCTCACCGTTCGTGCTCGCGGCGCTCGGCGCGCCGAACGCACCCGGTGCAGCGCCGCTGCAGCACGCGGCGCAGCGGGAACTGCTGGGCTGGGCAAAGGCGACGTGGCGGTATTTTGAGACGTTCTGCACCGCCGGGGAGCACTATCTGCCGCCGGACAATGTGCAGACGCAGCCGCCGACCGGCACGGCGCACCGCACATCGCCGACGAACATGGGCTTTGCGCTCTTGTCCGCGCTCTGCGCACACGCGCTGGGCGTGGACAACGGGCGCGGGCTGGTTTTGGCGGAGCGGATGCTCACGACCATGGAGCAATTACCCCGCTGGAACGGGCATTTTTACAACTGGTACCACACGTGCACGCTGCGGCCGATGCCGCCGCTGTATGTGTCCACGGTGGACAGCGGCAACTTTGCCGCCGCCCTGCTCGCGGCGGCAAACGCCCTGCGCGGCTGGGGGCAGGGCACGCTTGCGGCGCGGGCACAGGCGCTCTGTGACGGCATGGACTTTGCCCTGCTCTACGACCCGCAGCGCCGCCTGATGCACATCGGCATCGACACCGGCAGCGGCAAGCGCTCCGAGGGATATTACGACCTGCTCGAGAGCGAGGCGCGTCTGACATCATACTTTGCCGTGGCGCGCGGCGACGTGCCGCGTGAGCACTGGCGCGCCCTTTCCCGCGCGCAGGTGCAGCATGAACGCTACCGCGGCTGCGTGTCGTGGTCGGGGTCGGTGTTCGAGTATCTGATGCCGGAACTGTTTTTGCCGCCGCAGCGCGATTCCCTGCTGTGGGAGAGCGCAAAATTCTGTCTGCGCGTACAGCGGCGGCGCGTGCGCACGGGGCAGCCGTGGGGCGTGTCGGAGAGCGCGTACTTTGCGCTCGACAGCGCCCTGAGCTACCGCTACAAGGCGCACGGCTGCGCGGCGCTGGCCATGCAGCCGGACATGGACCGTGAGCTCGTGCTCTCGCCCTACAGTGCCTTTCTCGCACTGGCCGTCGCGCCGCGTGCGGCGGTGCGCGATCTGCGCAGATTCGCTGCGCGCGGTCTGCTGGGGCAATACGGCTTCCGGGAGGCGCTCGACTGCACGCGCGCACGCACGGGCGGCGGCGGGCAGATCGTGCACTGCGTGATGGCGCACCATCAGGGCATGAGCCTGCTGTCAGCGTGCAACGCGCTGTGCGGCGGGCAGGTGCAGCGCTGGTTTCTGGCAGACCCCGCCATGCGCGCGCACATGAGCCTGCTGTCCGAGCGCCTGCCGCTCGGCGCACCGGCGCTGCGCCGGCGTCCGGAGGCGCAGAGCAGCAGCAACTCCCGCCGCCGCGCCCTGCCGGACTACACGGTCGAGGGCACGGGCGTGGACGCGGAGGCGCCGCGCTGCACGCTGCTCTCCAACGGCACGTACTGCCTCGCCGTGACCGAGGCCGGGCAGAGCTTTGCACGCTGGCACGCGCTGAGCGTCTGCCGCCGGGGGACACGCAGCGACCCCGCCGCCGCGCCGATGGTGTCGCTCGAGACCGGCGGCGTGTGCACGCCGCTGCTGCCGGGCACGGCCGATGCGGCGCGGTGGCGCTTTACGGTGCGCGCGGCGCAGTTTTCAACGCGCCACGGCAGCGTGACCGCCGTGCAGACCTTCACCGTACCGGAGCGTGTCAACGGCGAGGTGCGCGCGCTGACGCTCTCGTCCCCCGACGGGATCGACGGCACGGTACGGCTCACGTTCGAGGCTGTGCTCGCACCGTGGGAGGATTATGTCAACCATCCGGCGTTCGCGCGGCTCGGCTTTCAGAGCGTGCTGCGGCGCAATGCGCTGCTGCTGCGCCGGCTCGGGCGCGGCGGGAAGCCGGAGACATGGCTGTGCGCCGCGTGCGACCGGCAGGCGGACTTTTGCGCCGAAGGAGCGCTCCCCGGCTGGCTGCGCGCCGGGTATGTGCAGGTGCGCGTTGCGGTGCACACGCCGCCGGACACGCCGTGGCGCGTGCACTTTGCGCTCGGTGTGGGCGCGCACGAGGACGATGCGTTCGCGGCGGCACAGCGCGCGCTCGTGCTGCCGCCGGAGTCGGCGGCGGCGCTGCCGGGGACGCTGGCGGCGCAGTACGGCATGACGGACGCAGAGCTCGAGGGCGCGATGGCGCACATCTCGCCGCTGCTGTTTCCGACCGCCGCGCCGGATGCATCGGCGCAGCAGCTGGAGCGCCCGGCACTCTGGGCGCACGGCATCTCCGGCGATCTGCCTGTCTGGTGCGCGCGCCCGGAGGCGCACGTGCTGCGGCAGTGGGCGCTGCTGCGCGCGCTCGGCATCGGGTGCGATCTCGCGCTGTGCACCTCCGACGGCGGAGACTACCTCCAGCCAACGCGCACAAAGGTGCGCGGAGCGCTCGCGGCGCTCGATCTCGCGCACTGTCTGGATGCGCCCGGCGGCGTACACCTCGTGCCGGAGGACGCCTTCGCAGATGTGGCGGCGGCCGCTGCCATCCGTCCCGGCATGGCGCACACGCGCTGCACGCTGCCGCTGCTGCCCCCGCCGGGCGACCGGCGGACAATGCCCACCGGCAGCGATGTGCGCTGGGACGCCGACGGCACGGTATCCTTCACCGGACTGCCGCCGCGCGCGTGGAGCAACGTGCTCACGAACGGGCGCTTCGGCTTTCTTGCGACCGACGCGGGCACGGGGCATCTGTGGTATCGCAACGCGCACACCGGGCGCATCAACCGCTGGCTGTGCGACCCGTGGGTGCTGCGCGGCACGGAGACGCTGCGCATGACAACGCGCACGGGCGCGGTATCGCTCTTTAACGACGACGGGCACGCGCGGGTGGAATACGGCTTCGGCTGGGCGGCGTGGGAGCGCAGCGTGGACGGCATGTCCGTGCGCGTGACGGCGTTCGTGCCCGAGGACGCAGACGCGCGCGTGCTGCTCATCGAGTGCGCGGGGCGCGCGCGCATCACGTGGCACACTGACCTCGTCTGCGCCGGGCGCGACGCGGACGCCCCCGCCGTGGTGACAGCGTATTCCGGCGGCGTGTTCACGGCCGAAAACGCGCGCGCAGATACGCCCCTGCGCGTTTGCGCGGCGGCAGGTATGCCGCTCACGGGGTGGACGTGCGACCGGTTTTCGTTCCTGCGCGGTCAGATGGACCGGCGCGCGGGCGCGGGGCTGAGCCCCTGCTTTGCGCTCGAGGGCGTCGTCGAGCGGCAGGGCGTGCTCGTGTGCGGGTGCGATACGCGCGCAAACCTCCTGCGCCTGACGCAGCCGGACGAGGCCGTGCGCGCGCTGCACCGTGTGCGTGAGCGGTGGCTGGGCGCGGTGTCGCGCCTGTGGATCACGACGCCGGACGCCGCCATGAACCGCTATCTCGGCGGCTGGGCGGCGTATCAGACACTGTGCTGCCGGCTGATGGCGCGCACGAGCCTGTACCAGAACGGCGGCGCGTTCGGCTTCCGCGACCAGCTTCAGGACGCGGTGAACCTCCTGCTGCTCGACAGCAAGCCCGCGCGCGAGCAGATCGGGCGCGCGTGCGCGCACCAGTTTTCCGCCGGGGACGTGTGCCACTGGTGGCACGCGGGTTTCGGGGTCGAGCACGGCGTGCGCACGCGCATCTCGGACGACCTGCTGTGGCTGCCGTGGGCGGTGTGCGAGTATGCGCAAAAGACCGGCGACACGCAGATCCTGAGCGCGGAGTACCCATTCCTTGCGGGCGAGGAGCTGACGGAGCACGAGCGCGACCGCTACCAGCCGCTCACACCGGGGGCAGAGACCGGCACGGTGCTCGAGCACTGCCGCCGCGCCTTCATGCGCGTGCTGGCGCGGGGCGTGGGCGCGCACGGCCTGCTGCACATCGGCACCGGCGACTGGAACGACGCCTTCGACCGTGTGGGCGCGCAGGGTCGAGGCGAGAGCGTGTGGCTGACATGGTTTTTCGCCGTCACGGCGCGGAAATTTGCCGCCCTCATCGGCGGACACGCGGCCGAACAGCTCACCCTTGCCGCCGACCGCTGCACACGCGCGGCCGAGGCCGCGTGGGACGGCGCGTGGTATCGCCGCGGCTACTATGACGACGGGCAGCCGCTCGGCTCTGAAAAAAGCGGCGAGTGCCGCATCGACGCGATCGCGCAGGCGTTTGCCGCCCTCGACACGCACGCCGACCGCGGCCGCGTGCACACGGCGCTCACGAGCGCGGTGGAGCACCTGTTCGACCGGGAGCACAACGTGGTGCGGCTGTTCGACCCGCCCATCACGCGGCGCACGCCCGAGACGGGCTACGTGCGCAGCTACGGCGCGGGCCTGCGCGAAAACGGCGGGCAGTACACCCACGGCGCGCTGTGGCTGGCCATGGCGCTGCTGCGCACGGGCCGCACGGCCGAGGGCACAGAAATATTGCACGCCGTGCTGCCCGCGGCGCACGACCCCGCGCGCTACGAGGGCGAGCCGTACGTGCTCGCGGCCGACATTGCGGGCGGGGACAACGCGGGCGTCGCCGGCTGGACGTGGTACACGGGCGCGGCGGGGTGGTACCTGCGCATCGCGGCGGAAGATCTGCTGGGGCTGCACCTGCGCGGCGGCGTGCTCTACCCCGAGCCGCACCTGCCGGCCGGCTGGCCGGAGTGCGCCGTGCGCTGGCGCGACGGCGCCGGGCTGCTGCACACGATCCGCCTGCGGCCGGACGGTGTGACCGTGGACGAAAAGCCCTACGACGGCGGCGGCATCGGCAAAAAACGGCCGAAACCCTATTCCCAAGATAGGTAAGGCGTGATATAATAAAGTATTCAAAAAATATGGACACACCATAGGCGAAAGGAGCGTATCTTATGGAACGCATCCGCACGGAAATTCTCCCCGGCGTGTGGCTGACCGCCCTGCGCACGGAGAAATTCAAGACCGCGTGGCTGAGCGTGAATCTGCTGACGCAGCTGCGGCGTGAAACGGCCGCCTGCACGGCCGTGCTGCCGTATGTGCTGCGGCGCGGGTGCACGCGTCTGCCCGATCTGGAGGCGATCGCAGCCGAGCTCGACGGGCTCTACGGCGCGCACATCACGCCGGTCGTGCACAAGCTGGGAGAAATTCAGGCCGTGGGCTTCGAGGCCGATTTTGCCGACGACGGCGCACTCGGCGAGGAAATATTTCCCCGGCTCGCGGCCGATGTGGCCGACCTGCTGCTGCACCCGAACACGCGCGGCGGCCTGCTGCGGCCGGACATTGTCGACAGTGAGCGCACGCAGCTGATTGCGCGCATCCGCGCGGCCGTGAACAACAAGCGCAGCTATGCACGTGAGCGCCTGTACACCCATATGTGCTGCTGCGAGGATTTCGCCGTGCCCCGCCTCGGTGAGGAGACGGACGCCGAGCGCATCCACTACCGCAAGCTGACGATGCGCTACCATGACCTGCTCTCGACGAGCCCGGTGGAGATCTTCTACTGCGGCTCCATAGACGGAAAGCGCGTTGCGCGCATCCTCACGGATGTGCTCGCCACGATGCCGCGCGGAGCGCTTGACGAGGACATCGGCACGGACATCCGCATGAACGCGCTCGAGGAGCAGCCGCGCTATGTGACCGAGACGCTCCCGGTCGCGCAGGCGCAGCTCGCCGTGGGCTATCGCCTCGGCACATGCATGGAAGACCCCGACCTGCCGGTACTGTTCGTTCTGAACGCGCTCTACGGCGGCTGCGTGACGTCGAAACTGTTTTTGAACCTGCGTGAGCGGCTCAGCCTGTGCTACTCCGTCGGCTCGCAGCTGGACACGCACAAGGGGCTTCTGACCGTGACGAGCGGCATCGCCGCAAATCATTACGAGCGCGCGCTCACCGAGATCACCGCACAGCTCGACGCCGTGCGCAGCGGTGACTTTACGGACGAGGAACTGCGCTGCGCCATCCGCAGCGCGGCCGGTGATCTGCGCGCCAGAGCCGACGCACCCGACACGCTGGCGTGGTACTGGCTCAACCGCACGGTACAGGGGCTGGACATTGACCCGCCGGAAATGGCCGCGCTCGTGGAGGAGGTCACGCGCGACGACGTGATGTCCGCTGCCGCCGGCATCGTGTGCGACTGTGTATATCTGCTCAAGGGAACGGAGGCGGCTGCCGATGACAAATGAACGACCCGAAAATGTCTGGGCGGCGACGCTGCCGAACGGCCTGCGCGTGCGCGTGCTCTGCAAGCCCGACTTTCAGCGCAGCTACGCCGTGCTTGCGGCCTGCTACGGCGGAGCCGACCGGCGCTTTCGCGTGGGCGATACGTGGACGGACACGCCCGCCGGCGTCGCGCACTATCTTGAGCACAAACTCTTCGACATGCCCGACGGCTCGGACGCGCTGACAGCGCTCTGCGGCAACGGCGCCAGCCCGAACGCCTTCACGTCGGCCAACATGACGGCATACTATTTTTCCTGCACGGATCACTTTGAAGAGAACCTGCGCACGCTGCTGCGCTTTGTGTCCACGCCGTATTTCACCGATGCGAGCGTGGCCAAGGAGCAGGGCATCATCGCGCAGGAGATCCGTATGGGGGACGACGACCCCAACCGCGCCGTATGGCGCAACCTGATGCGCTGCCTGATGGCGCGCGACGGCGCGCGCGACGCCGTAGCCGGTACGGTCGAGAGCATCGCGCAGATCACGCCCGAGACGCTCTACACCTGCCACCGTGCGTTTTACGCGCCGTCGAACATGGTGCTGTGCGCGGTGTGTCAGACTGCACCGGAGCGCGTGGCCGCCATCGCCGGGCAGCTGCTGCCGCCGGAGCTCGCCCCCGTCCCGGTCACCGATCACGGCGCGCCGGAGGAAATGACCCCCGCCGAGGTACATATGCGCGTGCAGCTCGCGGTGTCCGCGCCGCAGATGCTGCTGGGTGCGAAGTTCCGTCCGGCGCAAAAGGGTGCCGGGCGCCTGCGGCAGGATCTCACGGCCAGGCTCGCCGTGCAGGCCGCCTTCGGCAGATCGAGCCCGTTTTATAACGATCTCTACCGCGCGGGGCTGCTCGGACGCAGCTATTCCTGCGGCGCGCAGTTTTGCGGCCCGGTCGCGCTGGCCGTGCTCGGCGGTGAGAGCAGAGAGCCCGACGCCGTGTACGCGCACGTCAGGGAGACCGCCGCACGCATCGCGCGCGAAGGCTTCGACCCCGACGCCTTCGAGCGGGTACGCCGCGCCATGTACGGCAAGCTGCTGTGCGGTCTGGATCAGTTCCGCAGTGTGTGCATCGACATGGCCGAAGGGCTCTTCGGCGGATATGAGATGATGGACGCGTTCCCGCTCCTGCCGGAGATCACGGCGGCGGAATGCGCCGCCTGGCTGACCGAGACGTTTGCACCCGAGCGTCTGGCGCTCTCGGTCGTGACACCGAAAGGAGGTGACGGCGATGCCGACGATGATGCGTGATGCCACCATCAGCTTTCCCATGCTCGGCGACTGGAGCATCGACCCCAGCGCGTCGTTCACGCTCTTCGGCCACACGTTTTACTGGTACGGCGCGATCATCGCCGTGGGCTTCATCCTCGCGATGCTCTACTGTGCGCGGCACTGCCGCCGCTGCGGCATCGAGCCGGACACGCTCTATGACTTTCTCATCTGGATGATCCCGCTGGCCATCATCGGCGCGCGGCTGTACTACGTCATCTTCCAGTGGAGCGACTACCGTGAGCACCCGCTCAACGCGTTCAAGATCTGGGAGGGCGGGCTTGCCATCTACGGCGGCGTGATCGCGGGCATCCTGACCGGCATCATCTGGTGCCGGAAGCGGAAGATCCCCTTCGGCGCGATGGCGGACGTCTGCGCACCCGGTCTGCTCATCGGGCAGTGCATCGGCCGCTGGGGCAACTTCATCAACCGCGAAGCCTTCGGCCGCGAGACCACGGCCTTCTCCCGCATGGGGCTCACGCTCCCCGGCCGGGAGACCGTGTACGTACATCCGACGTTTCTCTACGAGAGCCTGTGGAACTTCGTGGGCTTTCTGCTGCTACACTTCTGGTTTCGACGACACGAGCGGAAGTTTGACGGCGAGTTCATTTTGCTCTACGCCGTGTGGTACGGCATCGGCCGCGCGCTCATCGAGGGCCTGCGCACCGACAGCCTGTACATTGCCGGCACGGGCATCCGCGTCAGCCAACTGCTGGCCGGGGTGTCGGCGGCCGCCGCTGCCGTCGTGCTCGCGCTGTTTTACACCGGCAAGCTCCGCCACCCGCCGCGCTATGTTGACCGCGGCGCAGGCGGGCAGCCGGATGCATAAACCATTTGCAGTTTCATATTTCAAGGAGGTTTTTTCCCATGAAAGATTATCATGATATGCTCAACAGCCTGAAGAACAAGGTCGTCGACGCGGCCGGCAAGGCCGGTGAGACCGTGACCAATGCCGCCAACAAGGTCGTCAGCGACGAGATGCGCGACAAGGTCGCCGGCGCTGCCCACGCCGTGGGCGACCGCGCCAAGTACGCCTCGCGCATGACGCGCCTGACCGTGGACTGCAACGCCGAGC
>ERZ834433.1484-NODE-1484-length-18750-cov-18.378229_pt1 | contig 18750 bp, 10 predicted proteins | sample MGYA00519948_ERZ834433 | MGnify/ENA primary metagenome ERZ834433 (study PRJEB31850, sample SAMEA3708752) | human gut metagenome | biome: human gut; feature: human-associated habitat; material: faeces | place: China | collected 2014 ...
CGACTATTTTGATGAAGCCGTTAAGCGGAAGCGGTGCACGGGGGATGATGCTGGATGCGATGAACACCTATGGTGCCGACTCATTTGTGGGCCGGTTGGCTTCCATCGTGCAAGGTTCGACGGATACAACGTTTTACGTAGTTGCACTTTACTACGGAAGCATAGGTATACGCAACACCCGTTATACTATTCCATGTTCTTTGCTGGCTGATTTGGCCGGGGTGATTGCGGCAATAGCTTTGACATATGTATTTTTTACCTGACAGGTTATTTCCGATTATCAAAATGTCACTACTATACCAGGTAAATCGGATTAATATGGCAGGTATTTGAAAATACTATACCGGGTAATATTTTTTAACATATCATTCAGAAAGATAAATAAGAATAATAATAGCATTATGACAATATCATTTTACGCGGAAGACATCGAACTTCCGGCCATCAAGAAAGAGGCTGTCAGCAACTGGATCAGGAAAGTTGCCGAAACATACGGTAAAAAGACAGGGGATATCAGTTACATCTTCTGTTCCGATGAAAAGATCCTGGAAGTAAACCGCCAGTATCTGCAACATGACTACTACACGGACATTATTACTTTCGATTATTGTGAAGGCGATCGTCTATCAGGTGACTTATTCATCAGCCTGGATACGATACGCACCAATGCGGAACAGTTTGGTGCTTCATACGAAGACGAACTACATCGTGTGATTATCCACGGAATTCTTCATTTGTGCGGCATCAACGATAAAGGTCCCGGAGAACGGGAAGTTATGGAAGCAGCTGAGAATAAGGCATTGGGGATGTTGCGATAAGCGCTCATTGCTTTCAATTCGTACACTGCTTTTCAATTCGCCTTTCATAAAAAAGAAACCCCGGCGTAATCACTACGCCGAGGCACTCCATTAGCTTATGCTAATTAACACTAAATTATTAAGAGAGAGATTTAGTCAATTTATTAATAGTTTGGAGTTACTTCACTTCAGGAGTAACCAGTTCCTTAATTGATTTTGTATTTAGGTACAGGAAAGCCAAACGAGGAGTTCCTTCGTTCACTATCAACTGCAATGAATCCGATGTCAGGTAGCCGATACGCTCACGAGTTTTGTACACCTCAACCTTTCCATCATCTTCCTTGCTGAATCCTTCCACAATCAGATAACCATTATCCACTTTCCACGTTTTCAAATCTAAAGACGGAATATTGATAGTAGAACACTTACCACCTTTCTTGAACTCAAATCCTTTCAACTCACCCGTAGACTTGTATGTATAAGGATTGCACCATTTTCCGATAATCTGTTTTTCTACTTTCTTCTGTCCGTAGCTTAAAGCGAAACAAGACAGAGCCATAGCCGTAATCAATAATTTTTTCATCTTAAATCAATATTTATTTTTTTAGTAAATCGTATTTCTGATCAATTCCACGCTCTCGCAGATGAATACCTTCCTTCATCCAACGTGGTTCTTTTGTTCCTTTCAGGTAATAGTCAAAGAACTGCATCATCCGGATTGTCCAGTCTTTCTGTGCACCTCTTCCCAGTACGAAATGTCCTTCACCTTTGTAATTCAACAACCATGCAGGACGTTGTAAGCGACGCATAGCCAAATAAAGAGCACGTCCTTGTTCATATGCAACAGCCTCATCCTCATCATTATGTAATATCAACAAAGGTGTATGTATCTTATCAGCCTCCAAAATTGCTGAACTTGCCAGATACTTATCTTTTGCCTCCCATAAAGTCTTTCCCATCCGGCTTTGTGTCTCTTCGTACATGAAATAGCGTGGCAACCCACTTCCATTACGAATTCCTAAATATCCGGTCACCATATCCGTAATTGGAGCCGCTATATTGGCACAAGTGAAAAGATCTGTCTTTGTCACCAAATATGATGTTTGATAGCCAGACCAGCTATGTCCCTGTAAACCTATTTTCCCGGGATGTACTATCCCCTGCTCTATCAGATACTTCGTTCCACTCACAACAGCATCATAACAACTCTGACCGGGAGTCCCAACCGTGAAATGCACATCCGGCATAAACACAATATAACCATTGCTGGCAAAATACATAGGATTCCCTAACGCACTACTCAACAAAGGTGCATGATAAATATTCAACTCACCGGAATGAGTTTCATAAAATTGCACCAACGCCGGATATTCTTTTTGAGGATCATAATCTTCCGGAAGATAAAGCAACCCCTTATTTTCCTTATTCTCATAATTAGTCCACTTTATCAGTTTAACTGTACCCCATTTATAATCTGCTTGTTGAGGATTCGCATTCGTCACTTTAACGGGATTGGAGAAATCGGACTTACTCCACCACAAATCCCTAAATTCCGATACATTCTGACGATTCCAAACGCAATACTCATGATTGTCAGAAAAACGATGTATAGTATATACATAATTCCCCTCCATCAATTTTCTCAGACGGCCTTTCATATCAAGCTGATAGACACCCTCATCCATCGTGTCTTTATCCCAAAGGCTAACTATGACTTTTTCGTCTTTCTGAAAAACATCCTTATCTATATTACTCGTCATTTTACGAATAGATTTGCCATGCTTGCGACCATATCCTTTAGTCAGGCACTCCGGCTGACGTTCTCCTGTCAAATCAATCTTCCACCAGTCATATGCATCGTACAGAAACACATTATTCCCGTCAGCCGTCCACCCTGCTATTCCATAAGCGGGAGCAGGAGCCGGTTTATCATAACTTTCCATGAACATTGGATAACCGATAGCATCAGATATATTAACAACCTTACCGGTAGCACCATCAAACTTATTCCAGACTTGAGCAATCGGATCATACATTACTGCCCACTTGCCATTTACCGACCATTTGGGAGCTGTACGATAACTACGTCCGATCAACCGTTTTGCACCTGTATGCACATTCACTGAATATATATCGAACGGCAACCGATCCAACCACTCACGCTGCATCTTATAAGGAGATTCATCTGTGTAAAGCACATAGTTCAAATTCTCTGCTCCCGATGGTAAGAGTAAATCTACGGTAAATGGAGCAACTTCTGTGAGCTTCTTAGAAAAAATATCATAAATATACGTCACCGACTTATCTTGCCTATAACGTCCGCCCCTTTGTAAAGTCGGAACTTCCATTTCGTTCCACGTCCACAACTCTAATTCAAAACTCTTGTCCGGTTTCTTCTCCGATTCTTCCCTTCTACGGGAAATCTGCTGTGAGTCCCGAAGTTCAAGTATCAAAAAATTATGGCTTTTAGACAAGTCAATACGTCCGACAGACATACCATCAGGCAAAACAATTTCTTTCCGGTCAAAAAGCAAGTTACAACCCGGCTTCTTTAATGAAAAAGCATACCACAAAGAATCATTTACGCTAAACTCCCCGATCATCTCTTTTTCATTAAAACTATAAGAAGAGGGTTCACTCTTTACAGAACTCTGATAAAGAGTCTTATATGGACCAGCTAAAGGGCCATAGCATAGCTCGTTCCTGTCTGACTTTTTACGAATGAAAAGAATAGAACGTCCTCCGTCATATAATGTATGATAGCCGATACTGTCAATATGAAAAGCAACTTCTGTCTTCAGATGACGTACCACCAGCCTGTTAAAAGCCGGAACATGATTTACCGTATCTTTCGACACATTAGTTACAGAGATTGAGTAAGGGGTCCCTTCCACAGGACGAAAAGCCTCTTTATGTTTCCATTCGGTCTTTACTCCCGAAGGCAATGACAACAAAAATGTTTTCATTACTCCTGCCGAGTCTGCCAACCGATAAAAAGCTCCCTGGTCGTTATTATAAAACTCCAGACGCTCTATATCGCCATTCAGCAATATTTCCTTCCGCGTACGGGAATCGAATAAATGCAGTTTTTTTTCTTCCTTGCTAGCCGGATTATATTCCATCAACGATATACGGTAAGTCACCCATCTGCCTGTCGGTGAAATATCCGGTGCATCAATACGTTTCCAAGATGTACATGCTTCTATATCCAACGGTTTCTTTTGAGCCTCAACAGACAAGCTTCCCCCCAGCAACAATCCTGCTATAATCCCTATATATACAAATATCCGGTTCATCTTATCTTCTCCTGTCATCTTTAATCATATCCTTATTCAAATCGACATCAGAATCAGCCGAGTTGTCATGCAATAACAAGCGGGCAAAGTGACGCCACATCTTATGCTCGAAGAAATCCTCAGACTCACCGAAGAATCCATGTGTACATTTCGGCAATACAAACATTTCGAAATCCTTATCAGCCTTAATCAATGCATCCACCAGACGCAATGTGTTAGCAGGATTCACAGTTTTATCCATCGCACCGGTAAACAGCAACAAGCCGTGCTTGTAATTCTTTACCAACTCTTGATTCGGACGTACACGGACACTATAATCATACATCGTACTTTCTACTCCCAAACTATCTTTAGTCGTTTTCACCTTCTCATCTACACCGAAATGAATCTCAACAAAGCCTTTATTATAAATACGATTGTCATGATTACCTGCCGATGAAACAGCAGCCGAATAGAAATCAGGATAAGTACAAATGGCAGCCGCCGACATAAACCCTCCACCGGAATGGCCGTAAATACCGACTTTGGTGGCATCAATAAACGGATAACGGGCAGCCAGTTGCTCAATAGCATATTTATCATCCGCCAACGGATAATCACGCATATTGTTGTATCCATAGGTATGATAAGCCTTTCCGCGCATCGGAGTGCCACCTCTGTGCCCCACAGTGATTACAATGAACCCCAGTTGAGCCAAACGGGTATTATAAACATCATTAATCGTGAAACGTGTCGGCACATATTCGAAGAACGGTCCCGGATAAACATTCGAAATGATAGGATAAACCTTTGTCGAGTCAAAGTCGGCAGGTTTCCACATCACGCCATACAAATCGGTCACTCCATCGGCAGCTTTTACCTTAAAGCGTTCCGGTGCTTTCCATCCCATCTCATAGACAGGCTGCAAATCGGGCTTTTCCAACGTCATAATCACCTTTCCATTCCGGTTACGAACCACATTCACCGGTTCCTGCGAAACAGTAGAATAAGAATCTACCATATATCGGTAAGACGGAGAGATACTGACATCATGTGACGCATTCTCCGGAGTTAACAGACGAACAGCATTCGGACGATCCAGTTGAGCTTCATAAAGAATGTAATAATAAGGGTCAATGCCTTTCTCACGACCATAACCATAGAAATACATCTTACGCCCGATAGTATCAATCTTGGTAACCGGACCAGCTACCCATATTCCATCGGTCAGTTGGTTCTTTAAGTTTCCCGTTGCTGTGTCATACAGGTAATAGTGTCCCCAACCATTACGTTCGGAACGGAAAAGGATTTCTTTCCCGTCATTCAGGAAAGAAACATTACGCATCTGATAATCGAGATATGGTTTGTTTTCTTCATGAATCACTACGCGCACTTTTCCGGTTTCTACGTCTACCTCGCAAATATCCGACTGGTTCCATGGACGGTTATAACGTTGGAAATACAAACGCTTCCCGTCCTTTGAAATATACAATATGTCAATATACTGATCAGGCCAGCGATTAATATCGATTTTCTTCACTTCACGGGTATCGACATCTCCAATCAACAATTCATATTGGGTGACATGTGTATCGCCTGCCAGTTCGGCTTTATAAGTTTTCAGTGTCGGATATGGAGTAGACAACGAATTGATTAACCATAAATCACGCACTTTCCTGTTATCCTCACGAACAGCATAAAAACGATGGCTACCTGGAATCCAATGAGTAGATTCGGCTCCGAAGCGTCCTTCCAGCTTACCCTCATCTTCACGGTTAAATGTATAATTCGGCTCACCGTCCGTTGTCAGTTGTACAGGAATGGTATCTTGCCCTTTCTTTTGATTCCCAACAAAATACAAATTATCCTTGCTGGCATAAAGAAAATAAAGACTATCTGGAGAATACTTCATCCAATACGGATCACTATTTCCATAAGATGGTTTCTCATTAAGCTGCTTCAGTGCTTTCGTATGAATATTGTACGTATAAAGTCCACGGTCAAAATCAATACGAATCGTTTCGTTATCCTTCATGAAAGTGAAAGACAAATATGGATCTGCCGAAGAATAGGCTTTCTTGGTATATACTGCAATTTTACTCAATAATTCAGCCGTATCAAACAGAAGACGTTTTTCCTTTTTCTTCGGATTTACATAATAATACTTCTTTCCTTCACGTGTAGTAAACGAATAATAAAAACAGTCCGTACCATTAATAAACGTTGGCTTGACTTCTGTTGAATACTTTATTATAGGATTCTGTTCTAACAGACGGAACTTTTCCGCTAACTTATAATTCGCTTTCTGCTGTGCATCGGCAAAGCTACATATCAACAATGCAACCACCAGGCACACATATCTAAAGAGAGAGTTTTTCATAAAATCTTATCTATTGTCTTATTTGTTACGGTTAATATCTCCCCAATAGTCTGCACGAGTATCACCCAGCAAATGCTTGGCAAAGAAACGGTACATCTTCTTCTCAAAATACTTATCAGCAGAACCATATCCATGGCCGGCACCCGGAATCACCAGCATATCAAAATCCTTGCCGGCTTCAATCAATGCCTGCGCCATGCGATAAGTATGAGCAGGGTTCACGTTCTTGTCCATATCACCGGTGACGAGCATTAAATGTCCTTTCAAATTCTTGGCAATCTCCGTATTCGGCTTCACATTGAACTTGTATCCATACTCTTTTGTCTCATTACCCAAACTATCTTTTACTACTTTTTCCACTTCCTTCACACCGTTATAGCATTCTCCCCACCCACGATTATAGATATTGTTATCATGATTTCCGGAACAGGAGACAGCAGCTTTATAAAAGTCCGGATAAGTACAGATGGCTGCAGCAGCCATAAATCCTCCACCGGAATGACCGTAGATACCGACTTTTTTACCATTAATAAATGAATACCTCCGAGCTAACTGCTCAATAGCATATTTGTCATCAGCTAATGGATAATCACGCATATTACCATAACCAAACCGATGGTATGCCTTTCCACGCATAGGAGTATCTCCTCTGTGAGACACAGCAATTACGATAAAACCTAACTGCGCCAAACGGATACAACATCTGTCTTCTAAGGTAAATGAAGTAGGAACTTGACCAAAGTAAGGCCCCGGATATACCACAGAAATAATCGGATATACCTTAGTAGAATCAAAGTCTGCCGGTTTCCACATTACTCCATGTAAATCGGTTATATTATCAGCAGCCTTCACAACAAAACGTTCCGGTTTTTTCCATCCGGCTTTGTAGGCTAATTCAATATCCGGCTTTGCCAATTCAAGAATCCCTTGTCCCTTGTTATCTTTCAACATGATTTTAGGTTCCATATCCACTCTTGAATAAGTGTCAATATAGTATCTATTAGACTTCAGGAATTTAACCTGATGCTGACCGTCTTCCGTACTTAATGGAGTTACTCCTTCCCTATCAATATGCACTTTATAGAGCATGTAATAAGATGGGTCAATATCTTTTTCCCTGCCATATCCATATAGATATACTGTTCGCCCCAAAGTATCAATAGAAGCTATCTGACCTGCCACCCACTCACCGGAAGTCATCACATTCTTCAACTTTCCATTACCATCATAATGATAGTAATGCCCCCATCCCGTACGCTCCGAACGAAAAAGAATATCTTTACCATCATTCAAAATAGCGACACTACGAGCATGCGGATCACGATACGGTTTGTCAACTTCATGAATTATTTCTTTCACCTCCATTGTAGAGAGGTTGACAGAACACAAATCCACTTCGTCCCATGTACGTTTCGTACGTTCAAAAAAGAGGTATTTACTATCCTTTGTCACACACAAAGGATTTATGTATTGATCCGGCCACTTACTTATGTCTGTTTTTTTTACGGTACGCCCAATCACATCAACTATAACCAGTTCATTTTGGGTTACATTCTTATCACCAGGGAATTCATAACGATAAGTAGTCAGGGAAGGCCTGTCATCCAACGAATTTATCACCCAAAAATCTCTAAGCAGACGTTCATCTTCGCGTACTAAATAAAGATGCCTTGAATCGGGGCACCAACAGATATCAGACATGACTTCTCCTTCTTCGTCCGTTCCTCCATCATGCGCATAAGAATAATACCGAACTCCATCAGTGGTCAACTGCACTTCCGTCGTATCCATTCCCATCTCCCCATTACCTTTCACATACAGATTGTGTTTCTTCACATACACAAGATATTTTCTGTCTGGCGAATATTTCATCCATGAGTAACGATCAAATAATGACCGACTCTTTTCTTTCTTTTTCTCTACAATCTGGTGTGTCAGGCGATTATATTCATAGTTCCTACCTTTATAAGAAAAAGAAAAAGAAGCCAGGTTTTCAGAAAATTTGATATCACTCAACTCCAGTTTATTCCTGTCCACTACACCCCTAGTAATCTGTGCAATTCCCGATGCCAGTTTCCCTTTATCAAACAATGGTTCTTTTAACCGACGTTCAGGATCTACAAAATAGTAATCCTTCCCGACAGTCGTATGAAATTCAAACCAAAACTTATCTGTTCCATTAATTTCATTCGGCCAGAGATTTAGACTATTAGCAGTAAAATTACCCCCTAAACCGAAAGCCTGAAATTCATTTGCCAATTCATAGTTGGCCTGCTGTTGGGAAAAAGCATGCAGAATGCCTGACCAAGCAAATAAAACTATAAATAATATTCTTTTTCTCATATTCAAATAAACAAAGGAGAATCACATAAAGTATTCAAGACTCAATGCGATTCCCCGCATAATCTATATAGATCAAGTTATTTTAAAGGTCATACTGAACAATCTGGTTAGCATTTCCTATTTTATATAGTACATCCACTATTTTTCCAAAATTATTATCTCCCTCCTTCTCACTTTCCTCATTCGGGTATAATTGTTTTATTTTTACATCATTAACCAATCCTGATTCTTGCTTGTCCTTCTCTTCCACCCCATATATAAAGAAACTTCCGTCTTCCAAGGCAACCCCTAACTGACCGTTGTAAACTCCATATTTTGGATACAAATATATATCATTAGATGAAAGAGCAATCACCTTCTTGTCAAATGTATGAATCAATTTTGGAGCAGATGCCACACCTTTCACATATTGGCAATACCACAATTCATTCCCCATTGCAATAACAACATACTGCTTTTGTTCAAATACAGCCATATCTGTATACTCTTTATTTTTCAATGACGTCAAGTCATTTTCATAATAATCATATATATCCCATTTTTTATTCTTCATTCTGAAATAGCGCAATTGATAAGACATATCGTTACCCTTCATCAAGGCAACCCATGCTTGCATCATGTCGCCATTCACATTAACTGACGCAGTTTTCATTGTTACAATACTTTCATCACGCATATTCTGAAAGTTCTTAGCATCCTCTCCTTCAAATTCAACTATTTCTCCGGTATCCTTCACCGTATTATCATAAAATGTCGGATCATTGGAACTATTCTTCACCCCACCTCCATTTCGAATAATTACCAATGAGTTATCCTCTTCACGGAGAGCCAGAACCGCATCCATATTTCTGTCCTTAAACTTCTGTACAGGATATAAAGCACTGAATTTAGTATAATTCCACAGTGGAATAGACATATAGGCTCCAGCATGAAAATCATTTGCAACCGGCTTCGTGTGCATATAAATATATCCATTTTCATCACGAATAAATTTTGCAGAGTAAGACATGGCAGCTTCTACAGGTTTGAAGCCTCCCACCGGCAAATCCCCATAGAACTCATCCTCTGTATATACTTCACGCTCCAAAGTATTACCGTTCAGCTCCACCCAACGATCTTGCATCACTACCAGTTCATCATATACAGTCTCTACCTGTCCGAAAGTACTAGGATAACCCAAATGCTCAAAAACACCTTTGGGGTTGGTTCCTAAATCTTTGACTAAATACTTTTCGACAGAATGATATGCGATAGAATCACGTACCACTTTCTCACCCCAGATATTCACAGTTTCTGACACACCATACAAGGTCTTAATCTTGATAAATGAAAGTGTTGACTTTCCATCTACGTCAGACAAAACCACCCATCCTCTCTGATAAGGAGAACGAACCAAAATATCTGTTGAAGCAGAGTACTTAACCCCTGTTTTATTGTCGATGACGGAAAATGTGAGTTCAAACAATCCGATCTTATGAGAATTGAAAGTATACGAAGGTGCTTTTACATTCAACAATTCTCCGTCTAGTCTCCATTCGTAACTCACATCCGGATCTGTTTTATCAATTGTAAACTCAAACGTAGGTGTTATAACTAAGTCTTCATCTATCCCAACACTATAGTTTTTTTCAATATTACTAATAGTGCCTTTCAGTTCATTAATCGGTGTATAATCATAATTGTTTTTATCATCCAGGCAACTGCAAATGCTACTCAATAAAAGTAGTAATAAAATATAAACTGTTATCTTTTTCATACTTCTTCCGTTTTTTAATTATCCGGCAACAGGAATTTCCATTTTACCATACTCATCACTCATGGGTTCATCCGGATGTTGAGTATTATAATCTTTAATTCTATTTTTCAGACGCAGTGCATATTTACGCAATATAAACATATCTTTTCCGTCAAATACCACCCCGTCTTTTTTCAATTCTTCCAAAAACATTAAATATTTCTTTTCCGAATACCTCCCCAAATACCATTCTTCAACAATGTTGTAGGGATTATTCACATCACCGTCGTTTCTAGTCCACCACTCAGGTGCAAACAACAAATTAGATACGGAAATAATAGCACGTGAATAGACACTCGGACCTTGACGAACCTCACCACCGTCATTCACTTGCAACGTCAGCAGTTCAGCTTTCGTATCCAATTTTTCGTAATACTTCAGAACCACCAATATTTCTCCGGTTAGTTCTCCTGCTTTAATTACGCACTTCTCTGGCAATTCATATTGGGTAGCAGGCAAAGTCGTTCGTTCCGGATCTACACTGACCGTAAACTCCAAATCCTTATCCTGTACTTTTCCAGAAATGGTAACTCCTAATAATATCTTAGCATTTTCACCTTCATTGTAAAACTTAAAAGATACACCTGTTGTATCTGTTGTCATATTTTTCTCAAATGCAATATATGACACATCATTTGTATGGGTCAGTAATCCTTGCTCCTCACAAGAAGTAAAGAAGGAGACTCCCAACAATACAATGACTATATAAAAACTTATTCTTTTCATATATCTTCAATCTTTCAAAATTTAAATATTGCTTTCCGAATCAGGCAATGGCATCACCAAATTATCTTCAATCGCCGGATATTCTACGGACTGCTTTTCATCCGACCCTTCCAAGTTCCGTTTCAAACGCTTGTATAAAAAGAAAGTCTGTCCTTCGCCAATAAACTCGCGACGGGCGTCATCAACAATCAGATTAATAAAGTCTTGCTTCGTACCCGATTTGCTAAGGTCAGGAGAACTAATACCTCTCCCTTGTTTCACAGTTTTAAGATATGTCTTGGCCAATTCCTTATCTGTATCATAAATAGCCTCTGCAGCTATATAATATACTTCAGACATACGAATCATAGGCACCATTGTACTATTCACTTTACCAAAACCAGAACCTTCATCTTGTTTTTTATACTTCAATGAACGATAAAAAGAAGAAGTATTCGGTCCTAACTGATACTTAAGACGCCAGTCTTTATCGCTTTCGGTACCGAAGAATTTCGTTATCACAGCATCACTCAAAGCCAGATACTTTTCATCATCCGGTTTGGTAGCATTATCACTTGCATGATTAATCTCCAAATCCCAATCAGTCTGATCTGTAGAATATAATGCAAATATAATGTCTTCATACATCTTTATATTCCCATTCTCTATATTCATAGGTCCACTATAACTACTTGTTACTGCCTTATAATAACCTTTATCAGCATTAATATCTATTAGTAACTTCGCTGTTTCATAGGCCTTTTCCGATTGTCCTGCATATAAGTAAACACGAGCCAACTCCGCAGTTACGGCATGATAATTAAGATGGAATCCTCTGTACCACACAAAACGTTCTTCTCCGGAAGGAGACTTAGTAAAACGATTACCCGAAGTAAACTCTGATGACTTATCCACATCCTTCAAAATCTTTTGCGCTTCTACTAAATCAGCGATGATGCGTTCCAAACAGTAACCGACTGTTTGTCGATCGGATAAATAAGATGGATATTTGTCCACATAAGGAATAAAAAGCCTATCTCCCGGATTCATAGCCAAAGACGGCGCATATATACGTAACAAATCAAAATGCATATACGCCCGTAAGGCAATAGCTTCTCCTAAAATCATATTTTTCTCCTGCGTACGTTTGTAGAACAGCATTGTATCTTCCTCTGCCACCTGCTGTGCAAGGTTATTACAATTGGCTATGATATTCCACGCTGCGCTCCACATAGCATCTGTTGTAGGAGTAAGTTCAGAGTTCTTATACAAAAACTTCGATAATTTCTTCATAGCTTTACCACCACCGCTGTCGGGGGCTTTGTCCAAGTCATATACCTGTCCCCAGCCATCTATCAACCCCCAGCTCAGATTACTACCGTACAAATCGAAAGTCGCCAACTTCCGGTATATACCGTTCAGAGCTGTACGATAACCATTTCCTGTCTCAAACAAATATTCTTCCTTTATCTCATCCGCAGGTCTCACGTCCAGCCAGTCACTACAAGAACTGAACGAGATAGCTGCTAGACATGACACAAATATTATTGTATATATCTTTTTCATTTTTTCTTCTTTTTTTAGAACTGTGCTTTTAATGAGAATTCCACTTTCCAAGATCTCGGATAGCTCAATCCGCGTTCCTGTTTAATAGAGGACCAGTTTATCAAGTCGCTCGTAGAAGCTTCCAGACGAAGCAGATTCATGCGGAGATGTTTTTTTATCCAGTCACGGTTAAAATCATAGCTGACATTCAATGAATTCAATCGAACCAATGCTTTATCCTGCACGAAACGTGATGTTGGCAAAGTAGTCATCCCCCGGTCTTTAATATCTTTAAACTGAGCTATGTCACCCGGTTTTTTCCATCTGTCCGTCAATACGCGTAAATCGACATTCTTGTTCACTAAGTCCGCATTTTCCACATTGTTGACCAATGTTTGATTGTATTCCTGTCCACCCCACTCATAAAGAAATGAAGCAAACAGAGTCCAATTCTTATACGACAGGTTCAACCCGAAAGCACCACTACATTTAGGTTCTGTATTTCCAACTACAACCTCCTGCGCAGCATTCCACTTATCAGCTATAGAGCCATCACGGTTCAAAAAGATCTCTTTACCCGTAGTAGGATCAATGCCCAATGAACGTACAGCCCAAATTGAAGTCAGAGAAGCTCCTTCCTCATACTGTGGCAGTGGTACCGAATATTCCGCACCATGAGACAGCCCTAATGTTTCTTGATAAAGTGCTTCATTTTTATAATAAGCGGCCACTCTCTCATTATATGCTTTCTGAGAGTCGGAAATCTTCAGAATCTCATTCTTATTGTGCGCCATATTTCCCCATAACGCCACATTCCAGTTTCTGTCACGATAAATATCCGCACGAAGTTTTAATTCTACGCCTTTGTTGGCAACTTGTCCCATATTATCTTTGTAAGTAGAGAAACCGGAAGTTTGGGAAAGAGTGACATCATTCACCAAGTCAATTGTCTTATTATAGTAATACTCGAAATCAACAGTCAGGCGATCATGGAACGTTTTTGTTTCGATACCAACACTCAGCTTATCCGTCTTTTCCCAAGTCAAATCTTTATTACCTAAAGCTTTCAATACAGCCCCATAACCTGTTATATACCATTCATCAAATAAAGTTTCATACATCGTCGTTGCAGCATAAGCCGGGAAATTAACTTTACCGGTACGCCCATAAGAAGCACGTAATTTTAACTTATTGATATATCCGTTACTTTTGAAGAAATCATAGTTATGAATATTAACACCCAAACCTCCAGAGAAGAAAGGAGCCCACTTCTGATTCGCCCCAAACTCTGACGAACCGTCGAAACGTACAGAAGCGTCTACCAAATAAATATCATTCCACGTATAATTGGCAGAAGCTAATACGCTAACCCTTCGTGTGGTATTCTCAGTACGAGTAGGTTTCTTATATACTTCCGCCGCATAATTCAGAGAGTGAAACTCACCCGACGGAAATCCACGATAATGAGCATTGGTACTCTCAGTGGTACCTGAAGCTGCTTCCCAACCTGCTGAAACATTCAAATTGTGCTGCTTGTTAAAGCTACGTGTATAGTATAAAAAAGCATTGGAATTCCAATCCAAACTTTCTCCATTCGTCGTATACAAATCACCGGCAAGATTATTATCTTTTGAACCTGTAACACTAGTCTTACTTGAAAGCGGATCAATAAACTTCTCTGATTTGGAATATTTCTTCGTTACACTGAACTGCCCTTTAACCGTCCAGTAATCATTCAGGTACCAGTTAAAGCTCAAATTATCAATAACCTCATCATAAGAGTTCCAATTATAATTACCCAAAGTTGCTTCATATAGCGGATTATTATTGTCACGTCCGCTAATTTTCGAATATGTGAGTTTCTCCCGGAGTGTTCCATCATCTTTATAAGGAGAGTCATAAGGCTGTAGTCCGCTAAAATCACTAAACGAACCATACGGAGATTCTTTCGATTTCGTATGCCCGAAAGATACATAGTTTCTTACTTGCAAATTCTTGATGCGATAATCCAAAGAGAAGCCTGCACTATAGCGATTACGTTCTGTACCCTTCATCACACCATCTGCTATATTAAATGAACCGTCCACACCATAACGCAAATTAGGTGTTCCTCCCTCTAAGTAAATACTGTGCTTATGATTGAAAGAATTTTGAAGTGGAATAGACATCCAATCCGTATCTACTCCTTTTTGAATTAAAGCGTATTTCTTATAATAGTTGTTCATCCCTACCGCAGTCGATGGAATGTTAGCTTGTCCTTTATCAAATAATCCTGCGAGACGCTCTATTTCCAGCTTCTCCGATGCATTTGCCAAATTATAATCCCGTAAATCGGGCATTTCCAACGTTCCTGTAAAGTTATAAGAGACACGAACCTCTCCTGCTTTCGGAGCAACAGTAGTAATTACCACCACTCCATTAGCAGCACGTGAACCATACATAGCAGTAGCAGCAGCATCTTTCAAAACCGTCAAACTCTCAATACGGGTAGGATCCAAGTCATATACCTTCTCAATGCTTACTTCAAAACCGTCCATGATAAAAGTTGGTAAATTAGGATTATTCTCCAAATTTGATTTTGAAAGCTGATCTTTATCCAGTTCTTTAACGCCAAAACCGGAACGTCCACGAATATACATTTCTGGTAAAGCATTCGGGTCAGAACCAAATTGTACGTTATCTACCAAACGGAAAGAGGGATCGAATGACTGGATCGCCCCAATTATATTTGTCTGTGACACCTTACGCAAGTCATCACCCGAAATCTGAGTCGAACTACCCGTAAAACTGGATTTACGTACATTGCTATATCCGGTCACAACCACATCTTCCAATGTTTTGACATCATCCACCAATGTAATTTCAACCGTTTTCCGACGAGTAGCATCCACTTGGACAGTTTGCTTCTTCATACCTATAAAAGAAACTTCCAACACCACCTTATCACTTTTTACGTCCAAAGTAAATTCACCTTCAATATTGGTAGAAGTACCTGTACGAGTACCTTTAACAATAATACTAGCTCCGGGAATCGGCTCTCCATGTGAGTCTGTCACCATACCACGGACACGGTTTTCACGCTTTTGTTTTCGAATGACAACAATACCGTCTTTCATCACATAGTCAAACCCTTGAGGATTCAACACTAATTTAAGAGTTGTATCCCATCTCTCGTTCTTCACATCAAGTGATACCGAAGGAACACCCTTGAACATTTGTGAATTATATAACATATTCACACCTGTCTGTTTTTTCACTGCATCCAGGACAGTCTCTATAGAGACATTGTGCAGTTTCAAAGTCACCGTCTTGTCTTGTGACGGTAATGCCCATGCACTAAACGTACAGCACATTGCCACTAGAAAACATAGCAGCCATCGTTTTTCTCTCATAAATTAATAATTAAACTTTTGTGTACCTAATATTCTAACTATTCTAATATTCTATCTTTTCCATTCCTGTTCTTCCACTTTGTCATATATCAATATATTCCTGCCACTGATTTTATAAGTAAGGTCTCCTGTCAGTTCCAGTGCATCCAGGAATGAATTTATTGTTCCGTAGCGTTTCAAGTTACCACTATAGGTAATGTCGCGCAGGTTAGGGGTTTCGTAATAAACCTGTATGTCGTACCAGCGTTCGAATGTCTTCATTATATCGCCCAAGGGACGGTCATTAAAGATGTACATACCATCTACCCAACCAACATATTCTTCCAAATCCACCTTGCGTTTCGTTGAACTATTGGCAAATACAACAGCTTGTTCACCCGGTGAGAGAGTAACCGTTTCCGCATTTAATGTAGAGAATTTCACTTTTCCATGTACTAGGGTTGTATAACAAACAGGGGTATCGGCATAAGCATTCACGTTGAATTCAGTACCAAGTACAGTTATTTCCCCGAGATGAGTTTGTACCACAAATGGATGATTCTCATCTCCTGCTACATCAAAATAAGCTTCACCCTCCAAACGCACAATTCGACGTTTACCGGCAAAACGTACCGGATAGGTCAATTTAGAACCGGCATTCAAATGTACTGTCGTTCCATCTGCAAGGATTACAGTATTTTCACCTCCACGCGGTATTACCAGTTCATTTGATTTGCCAGATTGTTCTTCAATGTTTTTCTCCTCATGTTGTGTCGTGACGGTAGGCTGATAAGACAGCACTCCTTTCTTATATTTTACTTGAACGCCATCTACTACTACGCTTACTTCTTTTCTATGCACATCAATCACGCTGCCATCGGACAAAGTCAATTGTGCCTGCTGCGTTCCCGGCTGAATCAAAGTTTTCCCTTCTTTTTCCGATGAGATATAATTCGACATATAGAAAGAAAGAGCAACGGCTAAAGTAACGACAGCCGCAGCAGCGTACCACCCCACCCGACGAGAACGACTCTTCCGGCCTTTCGATTCCATCTGCCCGATACTCTGAAGAAAAGACTGATAAGCTTTCTTTGACGAATATTTTTGATATTCTCCAAAGGCGACTTTCAAAGTCTCCCCGCTCTGTAACTGCTCGTATACATTTCGTAAGTCCGGACATTCTGCCAACCGTTTCTCAAGATCTTTTTGTTCCACTTCATCAGCCTCCCCCAAAAGAACCTTTCTCATTAAAGCAGCGTCTTGATATACATTTTCGAACTTCTTCATCTTATTGCGTTTTTTTAATTAAACAATTGTTTAATTCATCTTTATTATAGATATACACAACTCATAAAAACGGGTGACAAAAAGATGACATTTTTTTGAGATAAAAGAATAATGAATCAGAATTTAGAGGTAGAAATATATCATAATGTCATTATATAGAAGAAAAAGATTTGATTTTAACAAATAGAATAAATTTTAATCAATCAATAAAAAGACAAAGAAGTATCAGAATGTTTTTTTATTTTTAGAAAAATAAAAAAAGAATTATGGAATGAATGGAATCCCCCAACCTTTCACGGAGGAATTTATAGCTGCGAGTCTTTTGGGTTTTGACAGTATTGATACTTATCTCCAGACGTTCCGCTATCTCTTCCCATGTATGTCCCTCAATTCTCATTAAAATAATCCGACGTTGTTCGGCAGGAAGTTCTTCGATATAGCAATAGAGTTGCCGGATAATTTCTTCTTTTACTGTCAGTGCATAAATCGTATCTTCGTCCACCATACTTTCTTCTTCCGCCAAAGAACTTAAAATAGTATCATGAATTTGATTATTACGTATATATAATAAGGCATTATTATAGCAGGCACGATAAAGATAATTGGTAAGTTCTTTAATATCAGAAAAGGTACGCTTCCCCTCCCATACAGAAATAAAAACTTCCTGTACCAAATCTTCCACCGCATCGGGGACTGGCAATATCTTGGAAACATAAACACATAAAGCAGTATAAAAACGATCGTAGAAATCGCCCCACATCTTTTTATCCTTCCGGTTTACTCCCGCTACTATGATGTCAATTTTATCGTTCATACTGTCACTTTTCCTGCGAAAAAAGAGAACAAAATTTATAAAAATCACCGTAACTACTTACTTTTGCGATATTTATGAATGCAAATATATTGTTTTTTTCAGAAACGCAGACCTTGCCGACTTACAAAATAAAAAATAAAATGCAACAGGGCACAAAAGGCGCAAGCTTTAAAGAGGAATATAAAAATAAGAAATACTTCGATTAGTAATAACATTATTTGCAATAAAATCATTACCAATCAAAATATGTTCGGGACTTGATTGTTTACTACTTTCTGATTGCTATGATATATGCTGTCATTCACAGTCGTCACAGAGGCGTAACCATCTTATTCACAGATATCTTATGTGAACAGGTAGTATCATTCTCACTCTTCACAGCCGTAAGCGTCTCCGCGATTCTATATAGTGTATTAAAATAAAAAGGCTAATGATCCC
>ERZ834433.1488-NODE-1488-length-18721-cov-4.224794_pt1 | contig 18721 bp, 14 predicted proteins | sample MGYA00519948_ERZ834433 | MGnify/ENA primary metagenome ERZ834433 (study PRJEB31850, sample SAMEA3708752) | human gut metagenome | biome: human gut; feature: human-associated habitat; material: faeces | place: China | collected 2014 ...
CATAACGATAGTATAATCTTTTTTCAGTTCCATCGCAAGGTCTTCAATCTTAGATGTTGAGATTGGATCCAGTGCGGATGTCGGCTCATCCATCAGAATTACTTCCGGCTCAACTGCCAGTGTTCTTGCGATACAAAGTCTCTGCTGCTGTCCACCGGAAAGTCCGAGCGCACTTTTATTCAGACGGTCTTTGAGTTCATCCCAAATCGCTGCCTGACGAAGGCTTCGCTCAACGATCTCATCCAGCTGAGATTTTTTCTTGATTCCGGCAATTCTCGGTCCATAAGCCACATTGTCATACACACTTTTTGGAAATGGATTTGGCTGCTGAAATACCATTCCAACACGATGACGCAGTGTGATCTCGTCCATTTCCTTGAAAATGTCCTTACCGTCAAGCAGAACATTTCCATCAATCTTACAATTTTCCACCAGATCATTCATACGGTTCAGTGTCTTCAGAAATGTAGATTTTCCACATCCGGAAGGTCCGATAAATGCAGTGATCTTATTCGCCTCGATCTTCATATTCACATCTTTGAGTGCATGGAAGTCTCCATAATGAAGATTCAGATGGCTGATATCAAATTTATAATCCTTTGCTTTTTTTACTTCCATTTTTATTAATTATCCTTTCTACATGCCAGTCAACGAAATGATTGACATAGAAATTATCAGTTGGCTTCCTCTTTCATTTTCTGTCTTTAGTTTCCTGAATTCTTCTTATTAATGTGTCGGCTCAATGCATTTGCGCCAATGCTGAACAGCAGAACAAGAATCATCAGGATTGCTGCTGACAGGTTTGCAAGATTCGGATCCTGTCCATTGATCTGAAGTCCCCAGATCTGCAATGACAATGTCTCTGCCGGACGGAAAATATTCAGCGGGCAGGTTGGGGATGTCAGATTCCAGTTGTTCCAGCGCAGATCTGTTCCTGATCCTGTTGTATACAGAAGTGCTGCCGCCTCACCAAATCCTCTTCCTGCTGCCAGGATGACACCTGTCATGATTCTTGGGATACACGCCGGGATCAACACATGATAAATGGACTGCCATCTTGTTGCTCCAAGTCCAAGACTTGCCTGCAGGTAATGTCCCGGCAAACCATTGATCGCGTCCTCTGTCGTTGTTGTGATAACTGGGATCGCCAGAATGGAAACTGATAATGCTCCTGCGAGAAGACTTTTTCCAAGTCCGAAAAACACAAGAAATACCAGATATCCAAACAATCCAACAACAATGGACGGAAGCGAAGAAAGTGTCTCAATACAGATTCTTAGAAATTTTGTAAGAAATCCTTTCTTCGCATACATTGCCAGATAGATTCCGGCTGTCACTCCAAGCGGAATGGAGAATAACAACGAAATAAATACTAGATAAATTGTATTGAACAACTGGTTTCCGATGCTTCCTTTTCTCGCAAAGGCAAACATCTCCGGTGTTGCTCCTGTAAATCCTTTGATAATTACATAAGATGCAAATCCAATCAATAATGTAAAGAAGAACACTGCGATCAGATAAAACACGCCGGTCATTATTTGATTTATTCCACGCGCACGTTGCACTCGATTCATCTATTTGCTCCCCCTTACTCTTTGTCTTTCTTCGGTCTTGAAAAATAATGGATCAGCAGGATGAATAACAGAGATAATAAGAACAATAACAATGCCATTGTCCAGAGTGCTGTCTTCATCTCACCGCCCTCCGTTGCATTTCCCATCTGTGCTGCGATTTCTGTAGTCAAACTCTTTGTTGTGGAGAATAATCCCTTTGGAAGAGCTGTTGTCTGTCCAATTACCATTGCAACCGCAAGTGCCTCACCGAATGCTCTCGCAAGTCCGAGAATAATTCCTGAAAGAATTCCTGAACCTGCTGCCGGAATGACAACTTTATAGATGGACTGCCACCTTGTAGAACCCAGTCCGTAGGCTGCCATACGGTAATCTTTTGGCACAGAATGAATGGAATCTGCCGCCACATTACTGATGGTCGGGAAGATCATCAGTGCCAAAACAATCCCCGCTGCCAAAACAGAATGTCCAACCTGTAAATGAAATACTTTCTTAATTGCTGGAATCAGGACTGTAAGTCCAACCCATCCATAAACAACTGATGGAATTCCTGCGAAAATTTCAACGATTGGTCTGTAAAACTTTTCTCCGAATTTCGGCGCGATCTCAATCATAAAGATTGCAGAACCTACTGCAAATGGAGTCGCGATCAGAAGTGCCAGACCACATGTACACAGAGAACCCACGATAAAGATCAATGCTCCGACAGTTCCACCACCCTGTGCATTATCTTCCGGGTTCCAGTCTGTCGATCCTAAGAATTCAAATATGGAATGACCAAATATCGTAAATGTACCGGATCCCTTATATATAAGAAAGGCTCCGATACAGATTGTGATGGCAATAACAAGCAAACCGCCCGCTGTCATCAGTCCTCTCCATGCATACTCTTTTGTAAACATGTTTTGTTTCTTCATATTTTCACCTTTTATCAGTGAAATGTACTGCTGTTCTGAATTTTCCAGGAACACACAGTACATTTCGTAGCTCTTCACTTTATGCTATTAGGTTACTGTTCACACGATGTGCGACCAGCAACGCTATTAGTGCTCTGTTACAGTCATCTTAGATGCAACACCATAACCAAGTTTCTCCATCTGAGCACCATATTCATCACCTGTGATATAATCAAGGAATGCTTTTGTCACTTCATTTGGTTCACCCTTTGTGTACATATGCTCGAATGTCCATACAGGATATTTTCCGCTGTAAGTATTCTCAAGTGTTGGCTCAACATCATCAATTGCTACTGTCTCAACACCTGCATCTCCTGTCAGATAAGAAAGTGCTACATAACCGATTGCTCCGTTTGTACTCTTCACATTTGTAAGAAGAACTCCGGAATCATCTGTTTCCATGGATGTGTTAGAAGCTTCTTCGTTTCCGTCCAGTGCATATTTCTGGAATGTTGCTCTTGTTCCTGAAGACTCAGGACGTGTTACAAGAACGATATTCTCATCCGGTCCTCCAACATCTTTCCAGTTTGTTGTCTTTCCTGTGAAAATGGAGATCAGCTGCTCTTTTGTCAGGCTCTTAACACCTGCTTCTGCAACATCTTTGTTTACGATCGGTGCCATAGTGACAACACATACCTGATGATCTACAAGCTCTTTTGCTACTGTCTCATCCAGTTTATCTTCTGCTGCCACATCAGAGTTACCGATATCTACCGTTCCTTCTGATACCTGCTTCAGTCCTTCTCCCGAACCGCCTGCATCGATTGTGATAGATACATCCGGATGATCATTTAAGAACGAATCTGCTGCATCATCAGCAAGTGGTTTCAGTGCTGATGAACCGGCTGCTGTGATTGTTCCGCTTAATGAGCTGTCACTGCTCTCTGTATTTGTACCTGCTGCATTATCTGAAGTTCCGTTTGATGAACTTCCACATCCAACTGCCATTGTTGCTGTCATACCTGCTACTGTAAGTAATGCGATAAACTTTTTCATTTTCATGTGAATTATCTCCTTTACATTTCATACACATTTCTAATCCCGCTGCATTTTCTTTTTTTATTTTCTGCAGCCATTTATGCTTCCCTCAAGCACAGTACATATGTTACGTAAGAAATGTAAAGTCTGAAATCAACCAAATGTTAAGTTTATGTAAAACAACAACGGGTGTTTTTCGGATTTGTGCAGATCCTGGACGGAGTATTTTTTTTATATCAGGAAAATACTTTCCTGATATAAAAAAAAGAGAGGCCTCTCAACCTCTCTCACAAATCATCTCTTTATCTGAAGCAAACACATAAGGACTACGCCCAGAATCAGACCACCGAGAAAACAGACAATATATCCAAGAACCACCTTTCGATTTCCCCTTTCACAGCTTGTCTTCCTGATGTCATTATATGAAGCTTTCTGCGAAAATATTCCTTCTAATCTTCAAGTGTTCCCCTTGCCCAACGAATCAGCCATAGAATACTCCAGGTCAGCAACACTCCCATGATCACACCGACAATATTGATTCCTGCTTCATCCCACTGACAGTGTCTTCCTACGATCAGAACCTTGTGTGCCTCATCTGCAATTGCCAAGATCGTACAAAGTCCGAATACCGCACACGCCGCTTTCCAGGCTTTCATCACATTCTTCATTGCCAGAATCAATAATCCGGATTCTATGAAATAAACGATAAAGTGTGCCCATTTTCTCAGATACATATGCACATAATCCACACTGTCCTGTGGAAAAAAGTGCTGTTGGATCCATTCTGCCATCGGCAGACTGGTTGCCGCTGTCTGTGGTCCATTCTGGCTTGACAAAACCAGAAGAAGGATCAGCCAGATGATTGCCGGCAAAAATGAGATCATCGTCAATTTCCTGTTCTTCGCTCTATTCGTTTTCTTACTGCTCTTCAAAAATCTACTCCTAACTGATATACTGCTTGCTTTTTCGCTCATTATACCATGTAGAAATTCTTTGTCAAATTTTCATTTCTTGTCTTACTTATACGTTAAACAAGTAATTCGCAATCCCATACATCTACGCCACTGTCCTGGAACACGCCATGCAGACGTTCATGCAGCTGCTCCTTTGTCACATCTTTCTTTAGAATCACCTGAATGAATCCGCCTCCACCGGCTCCTGATATAAACTTCCCATCGATCAGATCTTCACATACAAGAAGGATCTGATCGATACAGGTATTGGTTGTACCGGCATCCAACATACAGGATAATTTCCAATGTTGGTTTAAAAGCTCAGCAAATTCGTCAATATCTCCCTGCTCCAGTGCAAAACGCATTAACACGGCGATGGCCTTCATCTCCTTTAATGCCTTCAATGATTCTGGTCTGCTTCCGATATAGCCACCAACCACATCACGCAGCAGATTTCTTGCAAGACGCCTCTGACCAGTATAAATCAATGCGAAACGTTCTTTCAGTTCTTTCTTTCCCTCTTCCGGCATTTCTATCTTCTCTACAACAAGATTCTGGGCAATCCCCGGTTTTGTTGAGATCAGTTTAATTCCTTCTGTCAGTCCGCCAACCTGATCCTGCCATCCGCCTCCGGTACTCATGATCTGCTCCATACCAAGGACAACATCATAGATCTCTGCATCTGTACGCTCCTGACCAAGAAATTCAAAGATTCCCTTTACGCACGCTCCTGATAAGATACTGCTTGTTCCAAGTCCTGATCCTTTCGGTACTCCATAAACCTGGGTAGAAAGATAGATTCCTCCTCCCATCCGCTTTAAAATCTCCTGAAGATCTGCTTCTTCCTTGACCGGGATAATTCCACAGGCGATCAAAGCTGCTTTATGCAGTGCAAATGAATCATATGGATTATGACAATCCTGGATCTCAGCTGCACTGTCTACAGTTGTATAGACTCCGATATCCTTACTTTCAAATTCCACATGAAGCTCATCTAATCTCTTCACCGTGATCTGTACCGGATAGATTCCTCTTAATTTCATTGCAGCATTAAGAACTACTCCACCCTTTTCATTACAATGTGGTGGTGTATCCGTCCAGCCTCCGCCCCAGTTCACGCGGACCGGAAGGGCGATATCGACCTGATCTTTTACAATTCTATATCCTGCACTATCCGGAAGTTTCTTCTCTGCTTCTTCATAAATTACCTCCCGGATTGTTCCAAAACAGTCATTCTCAAGTGCATCATAATGCAGATCATCATAAATCGTTCTTGTCTTTTTCATATAACAGGAGACTGCATGATAGATTCGAATCTTCAATGAGAAATCTGCTTCTGCCGCATCTTCCATCAGTAACTTAAAGATTTCTTTCGATATTCCACGCTTTCCAAATATCTTGAGTGCATCCGCATAATACATTCCCTGCTCCAGTTTTCTGATGAAACACCTTGCAAGAATACGGTTTTCAAGAAACCTCTCCTGATCACAGGATGCCTCAATATCTGCTGCATTAAAACTGGAATAGAGGCTCATGCGTTCAGTCTCGCGCCATCTGGAAATCTCTTCTTTTGTTGCAGTACCATGTGCCATCTTGTAAATGATTTCAGCCATATCAAGTGCATCTTCCCAGTCATCACACACCGGATAAAGATCTGCAAACCACAGATAGGTCTCTTCTCCTTTCCAGAGTTCTTCTTTCGTCACTTTATTCTGAGCCATAAACTGATTCAATGTCGTGCCGAGAAATGAAACCTCTCCCGGATATTTTCCTTTCGGATTATCTGGTACACCATAAATCCTGATTACTTTTTTCCCACCTGTCAGTTCGATTCCGTGCATAACAATCTGTTCTGGAATCTTCCGGTCCATAATGCGCACATGGGAAAGAACGGTTCCGTCGCCGACCTCAGAATTACCAAGAATATAACAATTCTCCAGATATGCTTCTTTTCCTATCTTCGCACGGCTTCCTACATAAGCATTATGCGCTGCAAATCCTTCTTTTTGCACTGCTGAATTCACCTGCATCTTCCAATCCAGGAATTCGTAATCCTGCACATCTTTTGTTACAAGACTTCTCAATTCTCTTGTTGTTCCGAAATGAATAAATTCCGCCGGTGACAGACACAACAGCTTCATTGAGAAATGATGGATCGCATTCCAGATCTGTGTCCTGCATTCATGCAGTGCCTCATTGAGCTGTCCTTCTGCTGCCTCTTTATAGAAATCTTCTAATGTAGAATCATTTGCAAGCGGATATAAAAAATCCCCATAAAAGCTGATCCTTGCTTCTTCATTACAAAACTGCCTGAATTTCTTCTCGTCTACTTTGCCCCCTGTTGAAATCAGACGGAACAGTGCCTGCAACAGTGCGCTGCCAAACAATACCGCACCTGTATCAAGATCTACATTTCCTGCTTTATTAACAGCTCCCATCTCTCGCAGACGCTCTTCTGTCTGTTTATGAAGAAAACACTTTACATAATCATGTCCGTCATTCAGAAATACGCCATGATTCTTTCCTGTAGCTACCGGCTCTTTAATGGAAATTGCTGCTGCTCCGTCAAACTGTGCATCAATCTGAAGTGGATTAAACAGAAGCAATACATCACCTGACAAAACAAGCATTCCCTCCTGAATCCTGGATGGAACCCCTGACATCCCTACAATAAACTCATCAAACAAAGTGGAACTTCTTCCATCCGGCAATTCTCTTGGAACCGGTGAGAAAAGCTTGCCGATTGCAGAATACTGCGGCACTCTCTTACTGTCACCACCTGAATGAATCACAAGAATTCTACGATTCTTAAAAGGATTCTCTCTCTCAGGCTCCTGGTCTGCAATATAACGCATCACCTGAAAGGTAGCGCCTCCTGATCCCACACGTTTTCCCTCCGGATCTGGAAGAACCGCATACGTTGTCTCTTCCGGAAGAAGACCTTTTTCCAGACGGTTCTCGATCTGATTCCGATAAGCCGTTGCCTGTGCTTCATTTGATGCTGTCAATATAATATAATCCCATTTGATAAAGCTTTTTTTCTTTAAACTTCTTTCATAATCTTCCCAGGAATCCAAATAGGACTGGCGCAGGAAGAGATTGTTCATCTTCTCGTATTTCATTTTCTTACCCCTTATCTAACCTTTTCTTTTTTCTTATCTTAGTTAAACGTTCAAATGACATCCAATGCTAGGATAACACACATTTTATAAAATTGAAAGTAATTGCAACCCGAGTAGACATTTTTCTATATCAGAACAGTAACCAGAACACGACTTTTTCATATACAAAAAAGAGCTGTGAAAAACGAAATTATTTTCTATTTTTCACAACTCTTTTCAAAAATCAGTTTAAAATGCTCTTATTGCTGTGTAAAATCATTATTCGCTGTTGGTGCTACCGCACTTTCCTGAGCACTGATAGACTGAACTGTCTCAGAAGGTGTATACGTTTCTGTCGGATACAAAAATGTATGCATCTGTGTACTCATGTCATTCAATGTAACCGGAACTTCATAGAACACACCATCAATCTTACCGGAATAGAATACCTTTGGAAATGCATCCATTGCTTCCACCTTATATTCTGTGATTTTACTTAAAAGACGAAGTACTTCGCTCTCTAAATAGTTTGTATTAATTTTATCAAGCATGCTCTTGGCAATATCGATTTTTTTCGCTTTGTCAAGCTCCTGTGCTTTTGAGAAAATCTTAAAGAGAACCGTTCTCTGTCTTTCACTTCTCTTATAATCTCCTCCTTCTGTATAACGGATACGGCTAAATGCAACCGCCTGTGTTCCGTCTAATGTATAAGTGCCTGCTTCTGTAATGTGTGCAGAAGATGTTCCCCTGATTCCATTAAGCTCATCAATATAACCATTGATATACTTTGTTTCTTCTTCTGTAATATCCTGCTCGATTCCATCCATATCATCAACCAGTTCTGCTACATTCATGAAGTTAACTGTAATATATTTCTGAATATCCAGATCAAAGTTTGTATTTAATGTATCCATTGCAAGCTCCGGTCCTCCGAAAGAGTGTGCATGTGTGATCTTATCCAGACCATGACCTTCAATCTGTACATAACAATCTCTATAGACAGAAGCAATATACACTTTTTTATTTGTATTATCTACATTTACCACCATCAGGGAGTCTGATCTTGTTCCCTTACCAAGATTATTTTCCCTGGAGTCAACTCCAAAAATAGCAAATGTCTCCTGATTAACTTCCGGCTCTTCTACTTCTTCCGGCTCTTCTTCCTTTTGTACTGCCTGCTTTGTCTCTTTCTTTGGTTCTTCCTTTTCTTTCTTCTTTCCACAACCGGAAAAAGAAGCAACTGCAAGTGCAACGATCATAAGAACTGCAAGTATTCTTCTCTTTTTCACCTGAATTTTCCTCCTTCTCTTTGTCTTATCTCCATATTTGCACAAAATGGCTATGTTTCTTTAACAAACACAGCCATTTTAGCACACTTTAATTTAGAAAGCTATAGAAAATCCTCAGTTCTCGCCCGAAAACGGTTCTTTCTGACATTTTTCACCGATTTTCTCACCCATCTTTACCAATGTCTCTGCACCGGTTGCACTGTTTCTCACCAGATCTTCATCCGTCTGCACTTTTCCCGGCTCTGTCAAAAGAACGACTGTAGACCCGCCAAACTCGAACATTCCTTTTTCTTCTCCCCGGTGTACAACAGATACTTTCTTTTTATGATTCTTAATCCGTCCAACCATAAGAGCACCGACTTCCATCTGCAAAACGGTTCCCAGTTCTTCTGTCTGTACAAGACAATATTCCCTTGTATTCATCTTGTAAATCGGAGCATAGTCATTTGCCACCGGATTTACTGTATGGAATACTCCTCTGATCTTTCGCTGTGCAGATTTCACACCATCTGCCACATAACAATATCTGTGATAGTCATCTACCGTGAGACGGATTATATAAGCTATTCCACCTTCATAGCGTTTCGCAAGCTTTTCATCATTCAGAAGACTACGGACTGTATACTGTGTCTGTTTGATAAGAAAAAGTCCATCCCTTTGAATCGGACAAACTATCACTTTCCCGTCACAAGGACTGATCAGTACTTCTTTTCTTCCATCAATCGGACGTTCCTCCACTAAAATCTTACGCGTAAAAAAGTCATTATAAGAAGAATAATGTTTCTTTTCATAGATTGACAGATCAATCTGATTCTTTCTGACAAACGATGGAATCAACAGCCTGGACACTCTGCTGTCCAGCACTTTTCCGCCAAGTCGGGATACCCTGGAACCAAGCAATGGTTTCAGCATCATTCTTGTCAATGTATGTCCATAGATATATTCCAGAAATCTGTCCTGCCCTGTTGTTTTCTCCATCCTGTTTCCGTTTCTGTCTGCATAAATCATAATCTCTCCTCTTACATGAATCTTCGTCTCAATGTCCAGACTACTGCAACCGCTACTACTCCGACTAATGCAGAAAGTGTCTTATTCCCCGGCTTTTTTAATTTGAAATCCATAACGAACAGAAGTCCTACAAGAAGAACCATCGCATGCAGTGCAATTCTGAAATCACAGTGTAAAAATGGGCGAAGCACAACAAGAATCGGTAATGCGATCGACATGGATGTGATCGGCAATCCCTGATAACACTTTCTGTTCTCTGTTGTCTCATCCTGCCTGCACTCTTCTGTTACATTAAACCATGCCAGACGAATCAATCCTGCCAACACATAAAACATAAGAATAAGAACACCGACAATCCCATTCATTCCCATACAATAACAGATGATCGCCGGTCCAACTCCAAAACAGACAATGTCGCACAGTGAATCAATCTGGATTCCAAAACGTTTCTCTATTTCTGTTCTATCCTTCTTTGTTCTTGCAATCTTCCCATCAAACATATCACACAGACCGGACAGTGCAAGACACAATACTGCAAGATCCAGATGTCCATTCAATGACAGCATCATCCCACCAATCGAAATCCACAGACTGATATATGTAAGTATAACTGTGTAATCATAAACACCTAACATTTTATTTCCCCCTTATTTTTATTCTTATCAGAAGAACTCTCCATTTATTTATGCTTTCTTCCTTAAATTTCTTCCTATTGTAAAATTCGCCACGATCGTGAAAATTGCACTGATCAATAATTCTGTATAATATCCAAGTCCTCTGCTTAAAATCATTCCCGGAATCAAAAGTGCACTTCCGAAAACTGGTTCAAAAATCATCGAAAACAGTTTTTCACTGATTCCCATACCGCCCGGCAGTGGCAGCATATCCACAGAAACTGAAATCACAGACTGCAGAAGAATGATCACGAATGCATTCGTTCCGGACAGTCCAAATGCCTTATATACAAACCAGGTTGCTGTAAACAGTGCGAACCTCTGAAATAGTGTGATTGCAAATACATTGACCAGCACCATCATATGATCTTTCAGATAAACCGCTGTTGTATGATACTGATCCATTGATGCATTCAGTTTCTCAATTCTTGTACTCTTATGTCGCATCAGATGCATTTTTTCCAGCAGTTCCATCCCTTTTACAAGAATAGAACGTGCAAGCACCGGATGAAATACAAGGAGCAGCATAGAAGCCACACAAAACACATTTAAACCTGTTCCAAGATAAAAAATATGACGGATATCATACATATGTGTTCTGATAAATCCCCTGCCGAAGATCATAAGTCCAAGACCGATCACAACGAGAACCATCTTATAGGTAATCGTGACAATCATCAATACAAGCGTTGATACCGGGATTGGAATTTTCTCTTTCTTCATATAATAAATCTGCGCCGGCTGTCCTCCTGTTGCGGATGGTGTGATACAGCTGAAAAAGAATCCTACAGAGGAAAACAAGAAACATTTCCATTTCTTTAGATGAATACCAAGCGTATGCATCATATAAAATATAATAATTGACTCTCCCCAGATAAAGATAATCACACAGGCAACACCCGGAAGCAACCAGTATAAATTCACTGTTTTCAGAATTTCTGCAATCTCACTTAAATCCTCCCCATGGAATACTCCATAGATTGTTGCCGCAAAGACAAGAAAGAGAAAAAGTACATTAAATATCATTTTCTTTTTATTTTCCATTTTCTCCTCCTGCTTTACGAACCAGATTTCTGTAAATTTTCCAACCGTTTGTCCGGCAGCTCACAAACCAGGTCAGCTCCGCTACCGCAACTCCACCGATCACATCCACAATTACATGCTGTTTTGTTACAAGCGTAGAAACAAAGACCAACACTGCAATCATTACAGATACGATCTTATACCACACCGGTACTTTTTTATCTCCCCTGATTCCAATACAACAGAACCAACTTGCCATACAATGGATTGATGGAAATAAATTCACCGGTTCATCAATCTGATATAAAAAACGCATGCCCTGAACAAAAATTCCGTTTCCGACAAGTTCTGGTCTTACATTTGTTGTCGGATAAAACACAAAAAACAGAAAACAAATGATTCTTGCATACAAATCAGCCGTAAAGAATCTGTATTTTATCTCTTCCTCCCGCAATGATACAAGCAGATAATTAATTACCCAGAAAATGTAACATCCAAAATAAACAAGAATAAATGCTGGGATCATTGGGATCTTTGTATCTAATGCAAGTGACAGGTTATGGTACTCACTGGTATCTGTCAATCTCGGTGCTCCCCAGTAGACAGCTGAATTCACCAGAAAAACAATTACCGGCGGGAGTAAGATTTCTATTATTCTCTTTCTGTCCAAATCCCCTGTCCTTTGTCTCACTTCTTGTTTTCTCCATTCTTTTCCCATTTTATGATGTAACCGGATTGCTCCATTGCTATGCAATTCCCGCAATCCTTGAACATTATTTTATTCCACTTTTTCATAATAACAATAGGCTTTGGCATTTATTAAAGAAAAAAGTGCCATTCTTTAAGGAACAGCACTTTTTTCTTTAGAATTTCTTTAGAATTTACCATAAATGCATTTCAGGGATTACATCTCATCTTCCCTGTATCCAAAATTTTTCATCATATAATCGCTGTCTCTCCAGTTCTTCTGAACCTTTACCCACAGCTTCAAATTTACTTTGCAATCCAGCAGACGCTCGATCTCAAATCTTGCAGTACTTCCGATTTTTTTCAGCATACTTCCCTGCTTTCCGATGATGATCCCTTTATGGGAATCTCTCTCGCAGATGATTGTAGCATCAATATGACACACTTTGTGGTTCATCTTCATCTGATCGATTGCTACTGCGATTCCATGAGGGATCTCCTCATTCAAGCTGTGCAATGCTTTCTCGCGGATAATCTCTGCCACGATCTGGCGCTCCGGCTGGTCTGTGATTGTATCTTCATCATAGAACTGCGGTCCGTATGGAAGATATTTCATAATTACATTTACAAGCTCATCCGTATTATCGCCTCTTCTTGCAGATACCGGAACGATTTCTGCAAAATCACATTCCTTGCGATATGCATCAATAAAAGTAAGAACCTCTTCCTTCTTCACCATATCAACTTTATTGATAACAAGAATAACCGGTGTCTTTACCTTCTTTAACTGCTCAATAATATGCTTCTCACCTGCACCGATAAATGTAGATGGCTCTACAAGCCAAAGTACAACATCCACTTCATTCAAAGAACGCTCTGCAATATTCACCATATACTCACCAAGTTTATTCTTTGCTTTGTGAATTCCCGGTGTATCTACGAACACAATCTGACCTTCCTCTGTTGTCAGAACAGTCTGGATACGGTTTCTTGTTGTCTGTGGTTTATTTGATGTGATTGCAATCTTCTGTCCGATCAGACGATTCATCAAAGTAGATTTTCCAACATTTGGTCTTCCGATCAGTGTGACAAATCCTGATTTAAAATTATCCTGCATACTTTTTCCTTTCTTTTTCCATCTTAAAGTGTCTTTATTTCAAGGAACATCTCTTTCTGCTCCTCAATCTTCTCTTCACTTCCGATCACGCAAAGTTCATGTGCATCAAGTAATGCTTGAAGTACATCGGCAAGTGCACGGATGTCTGACTGCTGTGCATCAAGAATCTGATCTCTCTCTTCCCTGATCATCTCAGCAGATACATGGTTCATATAAAGATTCATTGATCTGCTTCCCTTTGCTGCCGGATTCATCGGACGGTCAATATTACTGATCGTTCCGATAATAAACTTGTTCATGTCTCTGTCATCTACATTGAAGTTCTTCAAATAATCTACAACCCCTTCGTAGATTTCCATTGTCTTCTCCAGATTCGGATCACGGTAAGATACCAGATATCCCTCTCCAATACGATTGAAGCTGCTCATGCATCCATAAGCTCCGCCCTTCACACGGACATTCTGCCACAGATAATCATAGCTCAAGATGACTTTCAGAATCTGAAGTGCTCCTGTATACTCAACACCACGGTCGATAAAGTTACCTGTTCTTGCAACATACTGAACTTTTGAAGATGTCTTGAATCCCTCGTTGCGTTTCACACAATGAATTTCACACGGTATCTCAGCTTCCTTTTCCTCTATATGAAGTGTGTCTGCAATCTTTGCAAATGCTTCTTCCATCGGTGCAAGACCATCCGCTGATGAAGTATAACTGATGATCAGATTGTCCTTGCGGAAAATCTGCTGTGCAATCTGTCTTAAGTTTGCAATCAGTTCTGCTTTCTTCTCCTCAAAGTTTTCCTCCAGTTCCTTTACAACCTCATAGTAACCAATTCCATCTGTATCATCCTTGAACTTCGCCATCGGTGAAGTATAAGACAGGGAACGAAGGGCTGCTGTTGTGTGCCCGGATGACAGGAAGGACATCTGCAGTCTGGATTTCAACATTGCTAAGATTTCTTTCAGACGCTTCTCATCCCCAAGATCAGATTCCATCAGAATCTCACGCATCATAGAAAACAGAACATCCATCTTCGGATACAGTGCTTTACCTTTGATTTCAAATGTTGCACGGAATTCTTTCTCCTTTACCTTTGTTACGTCTGTGTAAAGCTCAAGAGAAGTTCCGATTCCTCCTGTGTGTACATTGATCTCATTAAATAATTCACTGTATTCATAATTCTTTGTATTAATAATTCCAAGCACACTCTGCAGAATGCTGATATATGGAAGTTTCTCCTCCGGAATACCGGACAGGTCAAACAAAAGCGCTGTGTATCCAATTCCATTCGTCTCAACTTCATGGTGTACCAGCTTCACTCCGCTTGTCTCAAGCTCTTTATTATAAATCGGTGCAATCTCTCTGGAAATATCTTCGCGTCCGAGTACAGGAATCTTCGCCAAATCTTCCGGTGCCGACTCTTCTTCCTGATATTCTTCCAACTCTTTCGTTGCTTTCACAAGTGCATCGATTTCTTCTTTTGACAAACTGTCTTTGTATGCCTGAAGCTTATCTGCAAGTTCCTTATCCATTCTTGCAGTACGTCCACGCTCCGGCTTAATGATCACGATAGAACCATGTGTATTATCCAGGAGATATTTCTGGATCAGTTCTTCAAAGTATCCTGTCTCCACCTGTTCTTTCAGGAATTCAAATGTCGGAATTGCCTGCATGTGGATAAATGGTTTCGTCTCATCATACAGCCAGCTATCAAACAACTGCAGTCCATACATCAGTCCACGCGGATAATTTCCGAAATCAGCCTCGCGGAAACGGAATTCATGATAGTTGATTCCTGCGCGAAGTGCTTTCTTATTGATTCCATTTTTCACAATATCTTTCAATGTATCTTCAATTACACGAACGAATTCTTCCTTCTGCTCTACATTCGCATTCTTAGAAATCACAGAGAAGATCGGCTGATAAACTCCGTTGTCATAAGATCCTGAGATATCCTTGCCGACCCCTGCATCGAGAAGTGCTTTCTTCAGCGGTGCGCCCGGTGCGGACAGAAGTGCGTAATCCAGAATCTCAAATGCCAGATACAGTTTCTCATCCAGTGTAGTACCAATCACTTTATTATAAGAAAGATAGGTGTTATCCTCCTCACTCTCTTCACTCGCGATGGAATACTCCTGAACGACTTCCTTCATCTCTGTAAATGGCTTCTGCAGATGAATCTCTGAATCCACCGGTTCATTCTCAAAATCTGACAAATACTTCTCGTCGAGCCATCTTAATTTCTCTTCCATATTCATATCACCATACAGATAAATATAGCTGTTAGATGGATGATAATACTTTCTATGGAAATCTAAGAATTGCTCATAAGTAAGTTCCGGAATCACCTCCGGGTCTCCACCGGACTCTACGGAATACGCATTATCCGGGAACAGAGAGTTCAGAACCACGCGGTCAAGTACGCCTTCCGGAGAAGAGAATGCTCCTTTCATCTCGTTGTATACAACACCGCTAATTGTCAACTCTCCATCTGGATCATCCAGCTTATAGCTCCAACCTTCCTGGCGGAATGTCTTGTCATTCTGATAAATATTTGGATAAAATACTGCATCCATATAAACATGCATCAGGTTCTGGAAATCCTTGTCATTGCAGCTTGCCACCGGATATACTGTCTTGTCCGGATAAGTCATCGCATTCAAAAATGTATTCAGAGAACCTTTCACAAGCTCTACAAATGGATCCTTCACCGGAAATTCTTTTGATCCGCACAGAACAGAATGTTCCATAATATGTGGAACTCCTGTACTGTCTGACGGTGGTGTACGGAATCCAATCGTAAACACCTTGTTCTCATCATCATTTTCCATAAGGAGTACTCTCGCTCCACTTTTCTTGTGCTTCAGAAGTGTCCCCTTTGACTTCAGATCAGATAAATCTTCTGTCTGGAGTACTTCATACGCATTCAAATCATATATACTCATTCTTCTTCTCCTTGGTTTTTGTTCTTATAAATATCAAATTTTTCAAAGATTGACTATTCTTTAGTATATCCGATTTCACTGGTAAATACAAGGAAAGCCAGTGGAAAGAAAACTTTTTAAAATCTTTTTGTTACTATAACAAAAGGATGAATCCCCTAAAATCTTCATCCCTTTATTTTACCTTTATTCTTCTGTTCCTATCAAAACCTTTTTTCCACGAAATGCAAATCCACTTTTTCTGTTTGATGTAATTCTATATTTTTCGGCTAAATCCACGATCAGTCCAAGAACAAATCCGTGGTAGAATCTCTCCGGTTCCTGTTCTTCGGACGGCTTATTCCCGGTATCAAAACTGCTGCTTCTTATAAAATCAGCCAGTTCTTTCCAATAGTCGTTTACATATGTCTCTTGTAGCGGTGTATCATACTCATCCAGTAACACTAACGCATTCTTCCATAATAACGTCTCAAATAATCACACATATACTGTATCGCAATTCCTGCAACATCATCCCCCATATCCACTGAGACCGAATCGTAAAACTCCAGGTCTCTGCCACTGAGAACTCCCGTCTCCTTCAAAAATTCAAAGTCTGCATACAGCTTTGTAATCTTATGGATAATCCCCATTCTGGTTTTCTCATAAGTTGTTCCTTTAATATCTGCAAAACTCATAAAAATCACCGGATAGGTTCCCTGAAGTTCACGGAATTTTTCTTCTTTCCAGATGTCCAGTCCTTCAAAATACTTCTTGCAATCTGAATGATTGACTGAAAAGAAATAGTCTGTCATGCTCATAAGCAATGTTTTTCCGAATCTTCTTGGACGGGTGATTAATGTAACACTATCCTAATTCTCCCACCATTCTCTGATAAAATCAGTCTTATCAATATAAAAGCAGTTGTTTTTTCTGATCGATACAAAATCCTGATTTCCGACTGTAGTTTCTTCTCCTTTTCCACTTATAGGTTTCATCTATATATATTCATTTCATATACACATTATCTATTGGAAAACTTCATTCAAAAACGATAAAATTTATCTATAAAGACTTTGGTTATGAGTGTATTATTCCCATCGTTTGTTTTTTGGAAAGCATACGTTTAATAAAATAATCTCTCTACAACAGCCATCCGCAAAACCAACAATAAGGAGAACGATTATGGAAATTATTAAAGATTTACCGAAAGTATTTGAAGAATTCGCAGAGCAGCGTCAGAAATCATTTCTCGCTGTAAAACAGTTAAAAGACAAAGGAATCCCTGTGATTGGATCCTACTGTACTTATTTTCCAAAGGAGATTGCCATGGCAATGGGCGCAGCAACAGTCAGCCTCTGCTCTACATCTGATGAGACGATCCCAGCAGCAGAAAAGGATCTGCCACGTAACTTATGCCCACTAATCAAATCCAGTTATGGATTTGCAAAGACAGACAAATGTCCTTTCTTCTACTTCTCAGACGTTGTTGTCGGAGAGACGACATGTGACGGTAAGAAGAAAATGTACGAATACATGGGCGAATTCAAAGAGGTCTTCATCATGGAACTGCCACAATCCCAGAAAGCTGAAGTACTCGACCTTTGGAAGGCTGAGATTCTCCGCTTCAAAGAATATCTCGAAAAAAAATTCGAGGTAACGATCACGGCGGAACAGGTTCGTGAAGCAGTTAAGCTTGAAAATGAAGTCCGCACATCCTTGAAGAATCTTTACGGAGTTATGAGACATGATCCTGCACCGATCAAAGGACATGACCTTTTCCGCGTTCTGTACGGAAGTGGTTTTAAGCTCGACCGTACATTGATTGCCGGAGAAGTTGACGCACTGACAGCTAAGATTGAGGAAGAATATGCGGAAGGAAAACGTGAAGATAAGAAACCTAGAATCTTGATCACCGGATGTCCGATCGGCGGTGCAACGGAGAAGATCATCGACGCTGTTGAGAATAACGGCGGAATCGTTGTTACATTTGAAAACTGCTCCGGTGCAAAATCCATTGATCGTCTGATCGACGAAGATGCTGAAGACATTTACCAGGCAATCGCAGAGCGTTACCTCTCTATCGGATGTTCTGTTATGACTCCAAACCCGAACCGTCTGGAACTTCTCGGAAGGCTGATCGACGAGTACAAAGTAGATGGAGTACTTGAAATGACGCTTCAGGCATGCCACACTTATAACGTAGAGTCACTTTCCATCCGCCGCTTTGTAAATGAGGAAAAAGGAATTCCATATATGAACGTTGAAACAGATTATTCCCATACTGATGTCGGACAGCTGAATACACGTATTGCAGCCTTTATCGAAATGTTATAATCTGGTAACTGTTCAGAGCCAAGCAAAATTTCAAAAAACAGCTATAAAATTCTTGCATTTTTAAGAATGTTTTTGAAATTTTATTTGGCGGATACGCCACACC
>ERZ834433.1489-NODE-1489-length-18694-cov-2.776222_pt1 | contig 18694 bp, 17 predicted proteins | sample MGYA00519948_ERZ834433 | MGnify/ENA primary metagenome ERZ834433 (study PRJEB31850, sample SAMEA3708752) | human gut metagenome | biome: human gut; feature: human-associated habitat; material: faeces | place: China | collected 2014 ...
TCATGACTTATACACCCTTTTTATTTATGTGTCCTTGACATAGGGTATAGTTTAATTGTTGGTCTTCTTTTTTTGTATTTAAAAATTGTAAAAACAGGTTAAGGAATATGCCGAAAGTACCGATAATATTTCTGAAACCATTTTAATGAGAATAGGAAAAGAGTTTAAACGGAAAGAGAGGCGGTCAGCAATGCGTGTAGAGGCATACAGTGCTGTGAACCGGATTTATCAGAGTGGGGCAGCTTCTTCTGCAAAGAAGGGAGGCAGTACTGCTTCATATAGTGATAAACTGGAAATTTCAAGAACAGCAAAGGATTATCAGACAGCAAAAGAGGCAGTAAGCCGGACATCGGAAGTAAGAGAAGACAAGGTTGCACAGATAAAAGCGGCAATGGAGGCAGGAACATATCGTGTGAGTGCGCAGGAAGTTGCCGGTAAGATGCTTGAGAATATTGCAACATTAACATTTTAAGGAGATTCTTTCATGGCAAGTTTAATTGATACACTTATTGATGTACTTGGACAGGAAGATGCAGAGTATAAAAAACTGCTGGAGTTATCCAATAATAAGACAAAGGCAATTGTCGGTGCGGATATTGAGCGGTTACAGGATATTCTGGTTCAGGAACAGGCACGTATTGATGCCATTAATAAACTGGAACAGCAGCGTATGGAAAATGTAGATGATATCTGCAATGTACTCAATTTAAGAAGAACAGACATTAAATTAGAAGATATTTTAGAAGTGCTAAAGAAGCAGCCTAAAGAGCATGATGCACTTGAGGCAGTTAATGCACAGCTTAAACAGACATTAAATGAGTTGATGAAAATCAACGAGAATAATAAATTACTGACAAAAGAATCACTGGATATGGTTGAGTTTGAACTTAACATTGCAAAAAATGCAGTGCTTACACCACAGACAGGAAACTACAGTAAAAACGCTTATGACGAGGAGAGAATCCAGACCGTCAGCGGCTTTGATGCAAGACAGTAATATTTAATTTTAGACTTTATACAGGTTTTCCCACGGAGGGGAGGACGGCCGGCTTAAGGATAAGCAGATGAGGGCAGAAATGGAGAAACAATGGCAAACGGAATGGGAAGTCTGTATATTGGCGTTTCCGGCCTGCACAGCGCGCAGACAGCTTTAAATACAACAGCACATAACCTCGCCAACATTAATACAGAGGGGTATACAAGACAGCAGATTACGTTTGAAGATATGACGTATCTGACTGTTGGTACGAGAAGTAATACAATTGATAAATACGGACTCGGTGTTTCCGTCAGTGAAATCCGCAGAATCCGCGATACGTTTATCGACAGAGCGTATCGGACAGAGAACGGCAGACTGGGTTACTATGAAAGCAACTTAAAAGCCGTAGAAGAAGTAGAAGATCTTTTTGGTGAAATGCAGGGTGTTACCTATCAGGACTGCTTGAAAAATTTATATTCCGCAGTGAATGAATTAAGCAAGAATCCTGAAAGCACCGTTGCACGATCCTCTTTAATTCAGTATACATCAGCATTTGTAAACAGATCCAATAAAATCTATGAGAGTTTAAAAGACTATCAGACAACGCTGAATACCGAAGTACAGAATTCCGTAAACCGGATTAATGAACTGGGGCAGACCATTTTTGCATTAAACAAGCAGATTCAGGGAATTGAATCCGGTTCGGGCGAATATGCCAACGATTTACGTGACCAGCGTGATAATGCACTCGATGAACTCAGTGGATATATTAAGATGTCTTATTATGAAGAAGCAAACGGACGTGTCATCGTCACATGCGAAGGCATTCCGTTTGTCAATGAGAATAATGTGACAGAGATGTCCACAAGAACCATGGACAGTAATTCGCTGCTGATTCCAACCTGGCCTTCCTTTGAAAAGGATGTATTTGACATTACACAGCCGATTTCAAATGGCAGTAAAAATGATATGGGTTCATTAAAAGGTGCAATTATTGCGCGGGGAAGTGTCAATGTCAAGGCTTCCGATGTACCGGTAAAGCCGGATGAGAGTGATTATGACCTGACAACGGCAGAAGGACAGGCAGCATACGATGCAGCCAATGCCGCATATCAGGAAAAGCAGGATTATTACAATACATACATTGAACCGTCTGCTATTTTAAGTGCGATGGCAGGGCTGGATAAGCTGGTAAACGGGATTGTGGAGTCCATCAATGATGTTTTATGTCCTGAAAAAGAAATTACGCTGGATGCACCGCTGACAGACAGTGAAGGCAATGAAATTGCCGCAGCGAAGTATACATATAAAGCATCATCCAATGCAGTTCTGTATACAAGACACGGACAGGCAGTACAGGGAACGGACAATGGTGACGGAACATACAGTTACACATCGGAGGAAGCCCTTTTTACAGATGAAACACTGACACAGAAAGAACAGGTAGATTCTTATGTATATTCTGTTTTGGATATGGATAAGACAGATTATGGTATGGACGATGATAAGACCATCGGTGAGGAATTGATTTCCCGTACCAATACCAAGCGTTATATCGTGACAACCGATGCGAACGGTGGTACGATTTATGTCAGAAACAATCTGGATGTGAAGGGCAACCAGTCTTACTATACGATCGGCAGCCTTGAGATGAACGAGGAAGTTGCACAGAATGTCGGTAAGATTGCACTGACGACGAAACAGGGAAAAGAAGATTTTGATAAAGCACAGGAACTGGTGGATATGTGGGAGAACAAATTTGCTTCTTTAAATCCTGAGGTCTATGCAAAGTCAGATTTTAATACATATTATACAAATTTCATCAGTGAATACGCAACGATGGGTCGTGTGCTTGACAATTACGTGGGCAATCAGGAAACCATGGTAAACGGATATGATAACCAGCGTTTACAGTTGCAGGGTGTATCTTCTGATGAAGAACTTGAAAAGATGATTAAGTTCCAGCAGGCATACAATGCAGCATCACGGTATATTAATGTTGTCAGCGATATGTTAGAAAGCTTAATCGTTTCACTTGGAAATGCATAAAATGAAGTTTAAACAGTTATCTGCACCGGGGCGAAAGCAGATGACCATGGCAGCGGATGCTGCCCGGTAATAAAACCGCCCGGAAATGAGGAAAATATGGCATCAACATTTTTTGGATTAACAATATCATACAGCGGTCTGCAGGCAGCATCCACATCGCTGAATGTTACGGGACATAACGTATCCAATATTAATACAAAGGGATATTCAAAACAGCAGGCATCCACAGAAGCTGCACAGGCATTACGTACGTTCTCGACCTACGGTATGCTCGGTGCCGGTGTTAAAGTAACAGGTGTCAGCCAGCTGCGTGACAGCTATTACGATGAAAAATACCGTAACAATCAGGCAAATTATGGTGAATATGAAGCAAAAGAAAATTATATGGATCAGATTGAAGATTTCTTTGATGAATGGAATCTGAACGGTTACTGTAAGGAATATCAGAAGTTCTTTACATCGGTAGAAGAAGTTATTAAAGCACCGGGCGAGGCTTCGACAAAGAATCAGCTGATTAACAATGCAGCGAGCATGGCGCAGTATTTTAATACATTGTCTACGAATCTTAGAAAGATTCAGGAAGATGCAAATAACGAAATCAAGGATGCGGTAGAGCAGATTAATTCCTATGCACAAAACATCGCTTCTTTAAACAGACAGATTAATCAGATTGAAGCCAACTACGGCGATGCAAATGATTTAAGAGATAAGAGAAATGCGCTGATTGATGATCTGGCACAGATTGTCAATGTCAGCATCAATGAAGAAGACATCGGAAACGGTCTGACAGATTTCAGGGTATCCATTAACGGACAGACACTGGTTGCAGGATACGATTACAATAAGCTTTATACAGAAGCCAGAGCAGATAAGAGAAATGCTTCCGATGCTGCCGCTTTATATGATGTAAAGTGGGAGAGCGGACAAAACTTCAATCTTTACAGCCCGTCTCTTGGCGGACAGATGAAGGCACTGGTAGATATCCGTGACGGCTGTAATGGTGAGTTTGAACAGTACAAAGTAGATGAGAACGGCGATTACATTCTGGATTCAGACGGTAACAAAGTATTGGAATCTGTATTAAGAAATGAACAGAATACAGATTTTAAGGGGATTCCGTATTACCAGTCCCAGTTAAACCAGTTCATTTCCACATTGTCGGAATCGGTTAATAACGTTTTAAAGAGTGGTCTGACATCAGACGGAACACAGCACGGCATTTCATTGTTTGTAACACAGACAAACACAGATACGATGACGGCTTTAAACATTACAGTCAACCCAGAACTGGTTAAAGATGCCGATAAGCTTGCAACAAGAAGTTCTGCGGCGACCGGACAGGCAGAAGCGGATATTATGGAACAGTTAAGAAAGCTTCAGAGCGAAAAGATTTTTGACGGTGGTACAGGCGCTTACTTCCTTGAAAGTATGGTCAGTGATATGTCCATTGATTCAAGCAATGCAACGAATATGTTAGATAATTACAACAACCTGCGCACAACAATTCAGAATCAGCGCTTATCAATCATGGGTGTTGATACCGATGAAGAAGCGATGGATATGATGAAATTCCAGCAGGCATATAACTTAAATTCAAAGATGATGTCTGTCATGAACGAAATTTATGACAAGCTGATTAATGGAACAGGACTATAAGTTTTAATGATTAGGTTTCATTCCGGATTGGAGAAGATATGAGAATTACAAATCAGATGATGATTAACAGCAGTATGGCAAATATCCAGGTGAATAAAAAACAGGTTAATACACTGGATACCCAGCTGTCTACACAAAAAAAGATTAATAAGCCGTCAGAAGACCCGATTATTGCCATTCGTGCGTTACGTCTTCGTGCCAGCTTAAATGAAGTAACACAGTATTTAAAGAAAAATATCCCAGATGCACAGCAGTGGCTTTCAACAACACAGGGCGCGCTGACACAGGGCGAATCTGTTATTAATAAGCTGTATGAATACTGCAATCAGGGTTCATCCGATTCTTATGCATCAGAACAGAGAAATACGATTGCAGAAAGCTTAAAGGCTTTAAAAAAGACTTTCTACGATGAAGGAAATGTAGATTACGCCGGACGTTACGTATTTACCGGTTATAAGACTGATACGACACTGACCTATCAGTCCGATGCACTGGCAGCTGAAGCAGATTATACGATTACACAGAAGTTTGGCAGAGATGATATTTCAAGCAAGACCGTCTATACCAATGCGTACAGCAATGCAGATATTTTAAATCTCAATGTATCTTACGATACAGATGGCAATGCTGTGATGCCAAATGTGGAAAGTGTCTACAGACTGCGCCTTGGCTATTCAGATGTGAAAAACACCGGATATAGCTTAAGCTATAACAATACAGATATCAGCTTTGCCGCAGATGGCACGGCAACCGTTACAACGTATCAGTTAGATGGCAATGGTAACAAGCAGCTGGACGCAGACGGCAACCCGATTACAACGACAACAACGGTCAATCCGGATGCCAACGGACAGTACAGCATTACAGATTCTACCGGTACTGCACTGACATTTACAAATACAACGGATAAAAACTACATTCCGGGTGATGATGAAATTGCCTTTAATGCGACAACAGGCGAAGTGCTGCTGGGTGAAAATGTTTATAAGCAGGTTTACACCTCAGACAGCTTTTCATTTACGTATCAGAAGAATAACTTCGTTAAAGATGATTTGAATCCTACCATGTACTATGACTGTGTGGATAATAAGACAGGAATCGTCTATGATAAGGTAAGAGAAGATGTAGAATATAACATCAACTATGCACAGAAGATTAAGATTAATACAGAGGCCAACGAAGCATTCGATATCAACCTCGGAAGAGATATTGATGATCTTGTGACATCCGTTCAGAATGTACTCGATTTAGAAAGCCAGATCTCACAGGTTGAGGGCATGTTAAAGGAAAGTCAGTACAGCGATGAGGATTCACAGAAAAAGTTAAATTCTATGCTGAATGGCTTAAATAAGCAGAAGACACTGGCAGAAGATGAAATGACAAAGGCATTTGAAAGCGGCATTTCACAGATGCAGGGCTATAAGCAGACGATTTCCCTTGCCAATGCAGATGTCGGTAACAGACTTACAAGACTGGAGCTGACACAGGGAAGACTTACAGAACAGTTTACCAATGTCACAGAAAGCAAGTCTGCCAATGAAGATATTGATCTGGAAGATGTTGTTGTAAGCTATACATCAGCCCAGCTGGTATACAACGCATCTCTTCAGGCTGCAAGTAAAGTTGTACAGCAGACATTGTTAGATTTCTTAGGATAAAAATAAAAGCAAAATAAAAGACTGCTTGTGAGAATGTGCGCAGGCAGTCTTTATTAGAAAATGGAGAAATGCAAAAAATATGCTTGATAGCATATGTTTCACACGGCTATTTGTTTTTGAGCGAAAACAAATAGCCATTATGGCAGATGAGAAATCGCCGCTTCGCAACAAGTCGCTCAGAAATGGAGTAAAATATGCAGATTAATACAAAATGGTTTGGCACAGTGGAAATTGATGCTGCCAAAGTGATTACATTTGAAAAAGGGCTGATTGGGTTTGAGGACTGCAGCCGGTTTGCAATTGTATATGAAACAGAAGATAAGAAAGAAAAACCAATTATGTGGCTGCAGTCGTTAGATGAGCAGGCACTGGCACTGCCGATTATTAAGCCGGAATATATTGTGGATGAATATGCACCGGATGTTGAAGATGAACTTGTTTATAAACTGGGAGAAAATGTAAAAAGTGATGATCTGATGATATTTGTTACGATGACAGTACCGTCAGATCTTACAAAGATGACCTGTAATTTAAAAGCGCCGATTATTATTAATACGGCGACGATGAAAGCAGTTCAGGCAGTTGCAGTCAATGAAGACTATGTTGTTCGCTTTCCGGTTTATAATCTTTTAAAAGAAAGAAAAGAAAAGGCGGGTGAGTAGAAATGCTGGCATTATCGCGGAAAAAAGACGAAGCAATCATTATTATGATAATATTGAAGTAAAAATTCTTGAAATCAAGGGCGACCAGATTAAAATCGGTGTTTCTGCACCGAAGTCCGTTCCAATCTACCGGAAAGAAGTCTTTACACAGATACAGGAAGCCAATAAAGAGGCATCAGAGTCTGTAGATATGGAAAAATTAAAGAAGTTATTCTAAAGATTCAGGTGCAAAAAACCGATAATACTAATAAGAAATGAGATAAACTGCGGTTACTGCGCAGTTTAAAAGCGGTGAAAAAGGATATTCACTGGGGAACAAGGAAACAAAGTATGCGTTATCACACGGAGGTGGATAAAAGTGGGATTAGAATCAATTAACAAAGCATCGGCAGCAACACAGAGTGTGCAGACGACAGCACCCGTAACGACAAATGTCCAGGCAGCAGGCAGCAGCGCACAGACAGCAGATTATACAGCGGCACAGGCAGTACAGCTTTCGTTTGGACAGGACAGTACATCTCCTGAAAGTCAGGAAAGCAAAGCAACCCTTGCAGATGTCAAAGACATCAGCAAAGTCTTAAACAGCAATACGGTTGCGGAGTTTGGTGTGTATGAGCCGATGAACCGGATCACCATTAAGATTAAAGACAAGGAAACAGGAGAAGTATTAAAAGAGATTCCTTCTGAGAAAATGCTTAAAATGTTTACAAAGGCCTGTGAACTGGCAGGACTTCTTGTCGATGAAAAAATGTAGTAATTACAAGTAAAAAACATATAGACCTATAGAAAGGGGTAGATGATATGCCAATTCGTTTATCAGGTATGCAGTCCGGTCTGGATACAGAAGCATTAGTATCTGCAATGGTATTAAGCTATCGGACCAAAAAAGAAGATTATCAGAAAGCACAGACAAAGCTCTCATGGAAACAGGATAAGTGGAAGAGTATCAATACAAAGATTACGAACTTTTACACGGGTACGCTTGCAAGCAATAAGCTGACAAGTGCGTATAATTTAAAGAAAGCAACGATTAATAATTCATCTTATGCAACCGTATCAGCTTCTACATCTGCGGTCAGTGGCACACAGAGTTTAAAGGTGACAAAGCTTGCTTCTACAGGTTATCTGACCGGTGGAAAGATTAGCGGCAGCAATAAGGCTAAGCTGACAGGCAGCAGCAAGCTCAGTGAAGTGGATGGTATGGGTTCTGTTGCGGATGGCGCCAGCATTTCTGTGACAGCAGAAGGAAAGACATCAACAATTGATTTATCTTCTGATATGACAATCAGCCAGTTTGTTGTTAAATTAAAAAATGCAGGACTGACGGCAAGCTTTGATGAGAATAACCAGCGGTTCTTTATCAGCTCGAAGTCGTCCGGTGCGGATAACGATTTTTCAATGACGGCTGCCAACAGCAACGGTAAGAGTGCTTTGGAAGCATTAAAGCTTCAGGCAACTACAGCCGATACAGTTGCAAAGGATATTGCAAAATATCAGACAATTGCAGGCACGGATAAGAATACTTACATTGCTGATACAGCTAAGAGCAATTATGATGCAACAATTGAACAGTATAATACAGCAATTGAGAAGTTAAAGACATCGAATGCAGAACTGGAAGAAAAGAATAAAAAACTTGCATACCAGAAGCAGTATGTGGACAGCTTTATTGAAAAGGCAAATTATACAGGCACAGGTGATGGAATTTATAATCCGACGACACTTGATGAGGCCAGAAAGTATTTGTCTGACAGAGAGTCAGAGTTAGAAGCTAAAAAAACAGATGGAACCATTACGGATGATGAAAAGTTAGAATTGGAAGCAGTAAAGACTGTTTCTAAAACAGTGAGTGATGATACACTTGTATTTACAAGAACACAGAAGACAGATGACGATGGCAATGTGTCATATACAAGTGATGTGGATTCATTGCTTACAAGTACAGAAGCTTCTATTACATCAAATAACGAAACAATTGCGGCGAATAATACATCAATCAATCAGTATTATACGGAAGCGGGCGTAGACAGCACCAATGCAGCACAGGTAGACAGCACCAACGGAAAGATTCTGTTAAGCTACAGTGATGCAATCACAGGCAACAATTCACTGGCAACAGGCTATCAGGCAGCAGCTACCACGCAGTATGAGTATGCTGTGAGCATGGTAGAAGCCTACAATGCATATACAGCAGGTACAGCTACAGATTCTCAGAAAGAATTGCTCGGACTGTCCACCTCGTCATCAACAGATACAACATCAGCAGTCCGTATTGCCGGAAGCAATGCGCAGATTGAACTTAATGGTGCAGTATTTGAAAATACGACCAATAACTTCTCAATCAATGGTTTAACGATTCAGGCAACAGCACTGACAGGCAGCGAAGCGGTAACGATTACGACAGATACAGATGTCGATGGTATTTATGATACAATCAAAGATATGTTTTCTGAATACAATGAACTTATCAAGACATTAGATACTGCGTTGAATGCAGACAGTGCCAAAGGATATGAACCATTGACGGATGATGAAAAGGAATCTATGTCTGATGATGAAATTGAAAAATGGGAAACAAAGATTAAGGATTCCCTGCTTCGTAATGATGGAACATTAAGCAGCGTGGTTTCTTCTATGAAAAATTCAATGCTTGCAGGAATTACAATTGATGGAAAAACTTATAATCTTTCGGATTTTGGTATTTCTACAGGAAGTTATTTCTCAACGTCAACAAATGAAAAGGGCGTATATCACATTGATGGTGATGAAGACGATTCAACATCAAAAGGTAATACAGATAAATTAAAAGCAGCCATTGCCAATGATTCGGATACAGTCATCAAATTCTTTTCACAGCTGGCAAATAACCTGTACAGCACACTGAACAAAAAGCTGGGAACATCAAACAGCATGAGCAGTTATATGTCCATTTACAATGACAAGGAGATGGCAATACAGTATTCAGAATATAAGACAAAGATTTCAGACCAGGAAACAAAGATTTCAACGTGGGAAGATTATTATTATAAGAAGTTCTCAAGAATGGAATCTGCACTGGCTTCATTAAATTCACAGGCATCTTCTATTTCTGGATTATTTGGTTGATAAATATAGCATGCAGGAGGAAAAATCGTGGCAGTAAATAATGCATATGCACAATACAATAACAATAAAGTCCTCACCGCATCACCGGCAGAACTGACATTGCTCCTTTATGAAGGGGCAATTAAGTTCTGCAACATTGCGATGATGGGACTGGAAGAAAATAATATTCAAAAGACACATGATAACATCAAAAAGGCTCAGGCAATTATCGAAGAATTACAGTCCACGCTGAATCATTCTTATAAGGTGGCTGAGGACTTTGATAACGTATATCATTATATTTATAGTCTGCTTACAGATGCCAATATCCATAAGGATAAAGAAACGTTAGAGAAGGCTTTAAATGAAATCCGCGGTATGCGGGATACATGGAAACAGGTCATGAAAAGCGCAAAAAGTGTGTAACTCATTGAATGTGGAAGTATGTACACGAAAAATGAGGAGCAGATATGGATACAGAAAATTATCTTCAGATTATGATTGACAGTCTGGTACAAAAAGAAGAATTGCTAAAGCAGATTGTAGATTATAATGAAAAACAGCAGGCAATTATTACGGCAGCAGAATTTGATGATCAGGCTTTTGAGCAGAATTTAAGCGATAAAGGCGAACTGGTAGAAAAAATTCTTAAGCTGGATGAGGGCTTTAATTCCGTCTTTAACCGTGTAAAAGACGAAGTACAGCACAATAAAGCAAAGTTTAGGCAGCCATTACAGCGGTTAAAAGAGCTGGTGTCGGCGGTTACGGACTTGGGTGTCCGGATACAGGCACAGGAGCTGCGCAATAAACAGCTGGTCGAAAAGCGGTTTGCGCAGATGCGTAAAGAATTAAGTAATGCCAAGCGTGCAACCAGCAAGGCGAATGCGTATTATAAGAATGCCAATAAGCTCAATAATTACGAATCGCATTTTTTAGACCAAAAAAAATAAAAAAAGTTTATATCCGGGCTAAAGTATTCTAAAATACACCCGATATAATAAATGTAAGTAATCAAGAAGATTACTAAAAACAATCACGGCGGCATGGAAGCCGCTACATATTCAAGGAGGAAGAATATTATGGTAGTACAGCACAATTTGACAGCAGCCAACACTAACAGACAGTTAGGAATCACGACTTCAGGACTTCAGAAGTCTACAGAAAAGTTATCATCAGGTTATAAGATTAACCGTGCAGCAGATGATGCAGCTGGTCTTTCAATCTCAGAAAAGATGAGAAACCAGATCAGAGGTCTTAATAAGGCATCTGACAATGCTCAGGATGGTATCTCTTTAGTACAGACAGCTGAAGGTGCTTTAAATGAAGTACACTCTATGCTTCAGAGAATGAGCGAACTTTCAGTCCAGGCAGCAAACGGAACAAACGCTACAACAGATAGGGCAGCACTTAATGATGAAGTTAAACAGTTAAAGACTGAAATTAAAAGAGTTGCTTCTACAACACAGTTCAATAAGATGGATATCTTAAAAGGTGATTTCTCTTCAACAGAGAATAAGACACTTCAGGTTGGTGCTAATCAGGCTCAGACAATTACTATTGAAATTTCTGCGTTAACAGCAGTTGTTGATGTTGCAATAAGTGATGATTTGACAATTGGTACTGCATCAGCAGCACAGTCATCTATTTCTCATGTTCAGAGTGCTATTGAGGCCCTTTCAAAGACACGTTCTAAGTTAGGTGCTCTTCAGAACAGACTGGAGCATACAGTAGCTAACCTTGATAACATTAGCGAGAATACTCAGTCAGCTGAATCACGTATCAGAGATACAGATATGGCTGAAGAGATGGTTCAGTACTCAAAGAACAACATCTTACAGCAGGCTGGTCAGTCTATGCTTGCACAGGCAAATCAGGCAAATCAGGGAGTTCTTTCATTACTTCAGTAATTTTAAGTACTATAATAAAAGAAAGGAGTCGGCTTCGGCTGGCTCTTTTTTCTTATAAAATAATATATAGGTAGAGGGAATGCATGAATACGGTAGAATTATATAAGAAATTGCTACAGCTAGGAGAACGGTTATATAGAAATGATAGCAGTGCGTGGGAAGACTTGCGGGCACTATTACCGGAATTGAGTGAATTTGTATCAGAGGCTGTGGCAATGTCAAAAGAAATGGAAAATGCAATATTAAATTGTTTTCCAAGATTGTTAGATGCAATAAAAAATATTGATATATTTTTAGCGGCAGATACAGTATATCATGAAATATCAGAAATTGTAGCGGTATACATAAAAATAATAAATGGAATAGATGTAAAAGATTATGTTAAAAGAAGCTCACAGAGAATATGTATAAATACAAAAGAGATTTATAATAAAAATATAGAATGTCTGTCATCACTAAAAAAACTTAATTATCAAAAAATAGAAGATTATTGTAGAGATTTTGATTTGAATGATACAGAAATAGCAGTAGATGAGTATGGCAATATTGCGGTATTAGAGAAAGATAGATGGTGGCGTATAAATAGTTTTTATAATAGTGAATATGTAGCAGAATTGGCATTAGAAGAAATAAAACGGCAAAATTATATCAGTGCATTGTATATATTTGGTATGGGAAATATGGATACTGTGCAATATTTGGTAGAACATGCTGCCTCTGACACAATGATATTTATTTATGAACCAAATCCTAAAATATTAGGAATAAACTGTTATTATCATGACTGGACAAATATATTTAGTAAAGAAAATGTATTTTTATTTGTAAAGGATTTAAATGAAAAAGAGTTACAAAAATGTACATTTATATATATTGATAATGTGACTTATTTGTATTCATATGTATATATACAACCAGAGTATGGGAAGGTATATTATGACGAAATAAATGATGAAATAGAAAAATGCAAAAAAACAGTATGTAATGCAGTTTATTCAGATAATACGATTGATAGATATGCAGAAATGTTTAATTATAATCGTATTATGAATCTGCCGTATATCTATAAAAGTGTAATGATATCTGATATAAAATCTGTGTTTGAAAGTGAATTAGATATGGCTAATACAGTGGCGGTATTAGTGGCAGCAGGACCGTCATTAGATGATAATATAGAAGAATTAAAAAAAATAAAAGACAGAGCTTTTGTTATAGCAGTAGATTCAGCAATAATGATGTGCGAAAAATATGGGGTAAAACCAGATGCAATTGTAACAATAGATCCTCAGAAACAGGAGATTTTATTTGAAAATGAAACGGCAAATAATGCACCGCTGTTCTGGGGATTGCCAAGTGTATATAAGCAGGTTAAAAGACTGCAGGGAAAAAAGGTATTTTGCCATTGTGACAGCTGCATACCAAAGGAAATTTCAGATAGAGAAAAGTATATTAGTCCAGGAGGAAGTGTTTCTAATTTTGCTTTTTCAATATTGAATTATTTGGGATTTCATAAAGTGATAGCAATAGGCTTAGATTTGGCTTTTTTGAAAGAAAGAAAACACACTTCAGTTATTTATGATGACGGAGGAATTAATATAAAACAAAAAGAGGCTTATACATTTGTTAAGGGGCAAAATGGAGAAGATTTGCTGACTTACAAAAATTTTATACTTTATAAGGAAGACATTGAAAAAAGGATAGCGGAAAGAAAAGATGAATTAGTATTTATTAATGCATCTAAAGGAGTATATATTGAAGGTGCTCAACATATGTCATTTATTGAAGCAATAAAAAAGTATATACCTGTTGAAAAAACATATTTTGAAGCTTTAATAAACAAAAGTAAAGGAACTTTTGTAAATGTAGGTGAAAGCAGTATAAAAGACTCTGTTGAAAGTTATGTAAATGAATGCAATGCAATATATGATAATTACAAACAGTGTTATCAATTATACGATGGACTGAAAAAAATAAGTGATAAATTGCAGATTACAGAAATAATGCAAGATATAGATGAATTATATATGAAGTCAGAACGGTGCTTTACCGGAAAAATGATTGCAGATGCATCATCTATGGAAGCTGATAAAATTATACAGACAATGTATAAAGAAAGTACAAATCAGGATACGTATTCCAAAGAAGATATAAATGCTATTGCGGATAAAGGCATGAGAATGGCAGAAATTTTTATGAAGAATGCTAAGAAAACCAAGGAACTTTTTGAAGAAAGTTTAGAGACGTTTAATAGGTAAGAACATAATATCAATATGAGGGAAGCAGACACAGATATGGAATTAGGGAGCAATTTTGAACTGGATTTAACACAATCAGAGTATAAAAAGGATAATATATTTAATTATTTAAATGATTATTATACTGTTTATACGGATAGTGGCAGAAGTGCAATCAGATTATTAAATAAGGCGTTAAAAAAAGGGACAATACTGCTGCCTGACTATATCTGTGAATCAGTGCTTGATATCTTTAAGAATGATTTTAGGATTTGCTTTTATAGAATAAATAAGGATATGACAATTGATATTGATGATTTGAAAAGCAAGATGGATTCGCAGGTAACAGTTGTCTATCTGATGCATTATTTTGGAAGTGTCCAGAACAATGAAGTGTTAAAGTATCTGGAAAACACAAAGAAGAAGCGCGGATATACCATTATTGAGGATACTACTCATAGCATCTTTACTAAAAAAAGAACAGTAGGTGATTATTGCGTGTGTAGTCTTAGAAAGTGGTTTCCGATTACAGATGGTGGCGTACTTTATACAGAAAAAAACGTGACAGATACATTTGATATGACGGAGTATCAAAAAAATTATTTCGTTGATTCTTTAGAAGCAATGATATTGAAAAAATATTATATACAGTACGGTGTGGATTGTAATTCGATATACAGAGAAATTTTTGCAAAGTCAGAACAACGGCTGGATATGCAGACAGAGATATATCAGATATCTGATATATCAAAGAGTATATTAGAATGCATATCAATTACACAGCTTCAAGAAAAAAGAAAGAAGAATTACTGGCAGTTAAAGGGAAAGTTAAAGAATATCCCAGTAAAAGATGTATTATCGACAGACAATTTTGTGCCACTTGTATATCCGGTATATGTTGAGAATAGAAATCAATTCCGTCAGTATCTGATGGAAAATAAGATATATTGTGCAGTACACTGGCCTTTAGCAGGGACAGGGCTGGAAAACGATTCAGATGCGGTAAAGATATATGAAAACATCATTTCACTTCCAATTGATCAGAGATATGAAAGTATGCACATAGAATATCTGGCACAGGTAATAGAAGCTTATTTTAAAGAGGAAAAGCAGGATGGAATTAATTAGCTTAAAAGAAAAGGAAAAGTGGAACAATTTGGTAATGGAATTCCCACAATGGGATATTTATTATCTGAATGAATATGCTCATTCGCTGCAGCTTCATGGTGATGGTATACCGTACTTGATATATCATGAGAAAAATGGTGCAAGATTATGCTATGTAATGATGCAAAATGATATTTCAGAATTTGCTCCATTGAGTGAAGTGATACCGGCACAAAAATATTACGATTGGACAACACCATATGGGTATGGTGGTCCGTTGATACAAGGGAATATTTCCGAACAATGGATAAAAGAATTTATGCACGAATTAACTCAAAAGTGCATGCAGAGTGGAATTATATCCCAGTTTTTTAGGTTTCATCCATTATTGCAGAATCAGAAGATACTCGAAAGTGTCAGCGATGTTATTTATATGAAGAAGACAATTTATATTGATACGGAAAATTCTGATGTTATTTTTAAGAATATGACACCAAACAATAGAAACATGGTACGCAAGGCGAAAAAAAACGGAGTTTCTATTGTTACAGATAAGGGAGAACGACTGGAAACATTCATTAAAATATATGAAGCAACAATGAAAAATAATGGCGCTGACAGCTACTATTATTTTGAAAAAAAATATTTTAAGGAATTGATTGATACAATGCCTGATTCAATACAGTTTTTCTATGCAGAATATCAGGGAATACCGGTGAGTGCATCTATATTTTTATATAACCAGCATTTTATGCATTATCATTTATCCGGAACACTGCCGGAATATAGAAAGCTAGGGGCAGCTAATCTGGTATTAAGTGAAGCGGCTTATTGGGCGGCAGAACATAATATTAAAAAATTTCATTTAGGGGGAGGATTAGGCATAGAAGACAGCCTGTTTTCCTTTAAAAAGCATTTTAACAGAAATGGAGAAATCGATTTTTGTATTGGAAGAAATATTTTTGATAAAAGCACATTTGATGAGCTGGTAAAAATCAGAGAAGAAAATGATTCAGATTTTAACAGTTCAAGACCATTTTTAATAAAATACAGAGGGTAATATCATGAATAATCAGAAAAAAGTATTTATTATAGCAGAAGCAGGAGATAATCATAATGGGAATTATGATACAGCGTTAAAGTTAGTGGATAAAGCAGTTGAAGCCGGTGCAGATTGTGTCAAATTTCAGACGTTTGTGACAGAGAGAGTTATTTCTAAATTAGCTGAAAAGGCCGATTATCAAAAGGAAAGTACGGGCACTGGTGAAAGTCAGTATGAAATGGTAAAAAAATTGGAATTGTCATTTGAACAGTTCCGGCAGATAAAAAAATATTGTGAACAGAAAAAAATCATGTTTTTATCTACACCTTTTGATTTAGAAAGCATAGAATTTTTACAGGAAATAGATATACCTTTTTGGAAGATTCCCTCAGGAGAAATTACAAATTTACCATATTTAGAAAAAATAGCACATACAGGAAAAGATATTATTATGTCTACAGGAATGTGCACGATGGAGGAAATACAAAAAGCAATTGATATTTTGAAGAAGAATGGTGCAGGAAAGATTACACTGTTACATTGTAATACAGAATATCCGACACCATATGGAGATGTCAACTTGCGGGCAATGAAGACAATGGCAGATACATTTGGAGTAGAAGTAGGTTATTCTGACCATACAAAGGGAATTGAAGTACCGATAGCTGCGGTTGCAATGGGAGCTGTTGTGATTGAAAAGCATTTTACGCTGGATAAGAATATGCCGGGACCGGATCATAAGGCTAGTCTGGAACCATATGAATTAAAGCAGATGGTGCAGTCAATTAGAAATATTGAGAAAGCATTGGGAAGTTCTGAAAAAAAACCAAGTGCTTCAGAAATTAAAAATATAGATATTGCTCGAAAAAGTATTGTAGCAAAGAAAACAATTAAAAAAGGTGAAGAATTGACAGAAGATAATCTGGATATTAAAAGACCGGGCAATGGCATCAGTCCGATGTGCTGGTATGATTTGTTGGGAACAAAAGCAGTAAAAGACTTTTCGGAGGACGAACTGATAACAAGATGAAAAAAATATGTGTTGTGACTGCGACAAGAGCAGAATATGGTCTTTTACGCAGAGTGATAAATGAAATATATCAGGACAAAGAATTGGAATTGTGTCTTGTGGTTACAGGAACGCATCTGATGAAAAAGTATGGATATACAATTGAAGAAATAGAAAAAGACGGTTTTCCAATTGCACAAAAAATTGAAGTTTCAACACAGGGCAATTCAGAGAAAGAAATCTGTTATACCATGGGTGAAATGACCATGAAATTTGCGGATATGTATGAACAGCAAAAGCCGGATATGCTCATTGTTGAAGGCGACCGGTATGAGCTTTTGCCAATATGCAGTGCAGCAATGATGTTTGGAATACCGATTGCCCATATTTCAGGTGGAGAAGTCACAGAAGGTGCAGTAGATGATGTGGTTCGGCATTGTGTGACAAAGATGAGTTATTTGCATTTTCCGGGCTGTGAAGAATACTGCAAGAGAGTAATACAGCTGGGGGAATCACCGGAAAGAGTGTTTAATTATGGTGATGTTGGAGTTGAAAATGTAAGAAAGATGGAATTTTTATCAAAGGAACAGCTTGAGGAATCTTTAAAAATTTCCTTGAGAAAGCCTTATGCAAGCGTTACATTTCATCCGGTTACACTTGAAAAAGATACGGCGGTTGCTCAGGCACAGGCACTGTTAAATGTTTTAAAAAAGCATAAAGAGATGAACTTTATTGTTACAATGTCCAATGCAGATTTGCATGGTGCTGAAATTAATGATGTTTTTATGCAGGGGGCAGAGCAAAATGACAATATATTTTGTTATGCGTCTTTGGGTATTGTACGGTATTTAAGTCTGATGCGGTATGCAGAGTTTGTAATAGGAAATTCATCCAGTGGAATCGTTGAAACACCGTGTTTTGGAATTCCAACGGTTAATATAGGTGACAGACAAAAAGGAAGACTACGTGCTGACAGTGTTATTGATTGCGGAACAGATGAGCAAAGTATTTGTGCTGCGATAGAAAAAGCAAGGTCACAGGCATTTAAAGAGATCGCAAAGAATGCAGTCAATCCATATGGAGATGGAGAAACATCTAAGAAAATTGTTGAGATAGTAAAGAAATTCTTAATAATGGACTGTATTAATTTAAAGAAAAAATTTTATGATGTCAGATGAAGATTGAGATAAACATAATAGACATTTAAGGCAGAGAGGAGTAATATGCGCAATTTAGCAGTAATTCCGGCAAGAAGTGGCTCGAAGGGGTTAAAGGATAAAAATATTAAGGAACTGTTGGGAAAACCA
>ERZ834433.1495-NODE-1495-length-18610-cov-81.962059_pt1 | contig 18610 bp, 18 predicted proteins | sample MGYA00519948_ERZ834433 | MGnify/ENA primary metagenome ERZ834433 (study PRJEB31850, sample SAMEA3708752) | human gut metagenome | biome: human gut; feature: human-associated habitat; material: faeces | place: China | collected 2014 ...
ATAATCCGGATGTGAAGTGTTCTCACCATGAGCACAACCATGGGGAAGGACATACATGTGGTGAGCATGGATGTGGAAGCCATAGCTGTCATTAAGAAAAATATATAAATACGTCAGTGAAATAATACAGGTTGGTGCAGTTCTCTTAGATGAAGGATTCAACAGAAAACGAGGTATTAAAGATGATAAAAATTATATCAGACAGTACATGTGATTTGTCACAGGAAGTTTTAGAAAGATACGATATAGATATTATTCCGCTTCATATTGTAAAAGGAGATGAAGAGCTGGAGGACGGACCGCAGATAGACATTCACGCATTGTATGAGTGGGCTGATAAAAATAAGACTACACCAAAGACTTCAGCTCCATCTATAGAAACAGCAATGAATGTAATGCGACCATATATTGATGAAGGCAGGGAAATCATATGCTTTTCCATATCAAGTGAGATGTCGACATCATTCAACGTGATCAGAATGGCAGCAGAAGAACTTGATGCAGAGGATAAGGTTACGATAATAGATTCAAGAAATCTGTCCACAGGAATAGGCCTGCTTGTTGTTGAGGCAGCAGTTATGGCAGCAGATGGTAAATCCCGTGAGGAGATAAAAACCGGAATTGATGAATTGATCCCGAAGGTAAGAGCAAGCTTTGTTGTAGATACACTTGTGTACCTTTACAGAGGTGGCAGATGCAATGCGGTTTCTGCGCTTATCGGAGGAGCATTGGCGCTTCATCCCATGATTGTTGTAAAGGATGGTAAAATGGATGCAAGCAGGAAATATAGAGGTAAGATCGGTAAAGTCATAAAGAATTATGCAAAAGATCTGGAAGAGGACCTGAAAAACGCAATACCGGATCGTGTATTTATTACACATTCGGAATGTGATGCTAAGACAGTTGAAGAGGTAAGAGATTATATAGCCTCTCTTGGCATTTTTAAGGAAATTATAGAGACAAGAGCAGGTGGTGTGATTTCATCGCATTGTGGGCCTGGCACACTCGGAGTGTTATTTATTGCAAAATAATGGAGTTTCATATAGTAAGTACTTTGAAGCTGTTCGGAAGCCGCTTTTTCCTTATCCGCATCGTACCGGCTAAATTAAAATATAAACATTTTATAAATTATTATCACTCACTATTGACGAGTGCTAATAATAGGTGTATAACATAGTCAAGAACAAAGGAAAGGAACAAAAAGCAAAGGCTTTGAGTTCTTGAAACATCCCGGTTCCAAAGAAACAGGTTGACACAGATTTTATAGATTAAGAAGGAGAGATGACTTATGTTGATGCCTAGTATTTTTGGAGAAAACTTATTTAACGATGATTGGATGGATTTTTCATTTCCTGATGTTGACAAGGTGCTTTATGGTAAACACGCAAAGAACGTTATGAAGACTGATGTCAAGGAAACAGACAATAGCTACGAAGTAGATATAGATCTTCCGGGCTTCAAGAAAGACGAAATAGAAGCTAAGCTGGAAAATGGTTACTTAACTATCAGCGCAGCTAAAGGACTTGACAAGGAAGAAAAGGAAGAAAAGGATGGCAAGTATATCCGCAAGGAGCGCTATTCCGGTGCTATGAGCAGGTCTTTCTATGTAGGTGATGAGCTGAAGCAGGAAGATATCAAGGCAAAGTATGAGGATGGTATTCTTAAACTTTCAGTTCCGAAGAAGGAGCAAAAGAAAGTTGAGACCACAAAGCATATTGCTATTGAAGGATAAACTTAATTTAAATCATGTTATGAGAAGTCGCACAGGCCTATGGCCTGGGCGGCTTTTTAAATAAAAATACAAAGGAGCAGTATGATGTTTGCATTAGAGGGAAAGCATAAGAAATGGAAAATGTCGATAAAGAATGCTATATTGTAATTTGTCTTTCAATCGGATATACTATAGCTTAATTATAGCGGAATGAGGGAAAAATAATGTCAAAAGATGAATACTTAATTACAGATGCCCCCTTAAAGGCATTGACAGTTTTTGCAATGCCCATGATCTTGGGCAGCTTTTTTCAACAAGTATATAATATGGCTGATTCAATCATTGTTGGTCAGTTTGTAGGCTCCTCTGCACTTGCGGCAGTTGGAGCCTGTGCTGCGCTTACGAATGTGTTCATCTGTATAGCGCTGGGAGCCGGTGTAGGAGCCGGTGTACTTGTGAGCCGCTATTTCGGCGCCAGGGATTACGGCAAAATGAAAACAATAGTATCAACATCACTGATTAGTTTTCTGGTTTTAAGCGTACTTCTGGGTGTCTTTGGCTTTTTCTTTTCACATTCAATGATGAGCTTGCTACAGACACCTGCAGATATACTGGATGAGGCAGTGCTGTATCTTAGGGTTTATTTTGTGGGATTTCCCTTTTTGTTTATGTATAACATACTTTCAACGATGTTTACATCGATTGGCGAGTCAAGGATTCCGTTGGGGCTTTTGATATTTTCCTCTGTGTTAAATATATTTATGGACCTTTGGATGGTGGCAGGCCTTGACCTGGGTGTGTTCGGTGCTGCCCTTGCAACTCTAATTGCTCAGGGAATATCTGCAGTTTTTTCACTTTTGATTTTCTTTAGCAGAATGCGCCGCTATAAAAGTCACTTTGAATGGTTTGACAGACATGAGCTTCATTCTATGCTTCGGATTGCTGTGCCTTCGGTTCTCCAGCAGTCTACGGTGTCAATTGGCATGATGATAGTACAGGCAGTTGTGAATCCATTCGGTACACAGGCGCTTGCAGGATATTCGGCAACGATGAGGGTAGAGAATGTATTTTCACTGATATTTGTATCTATTGGAAATGCAGTTTCACCGTTTGTTTCCCAGAATCTCGGAGCAAAGAAGACAGAACGTATCAAAAAAGGCTATCACGCTGCGCTGGTGTTAGACCTGTGCTTTGCAGTGCTTGCTTTTATAGTAATTGAAACACTGCATACTCAGATTTCCTCATTATTCCTGGGCAAAGACGGAACGACCCTGGCATATCAGGTATCAGGGGATTATATGAGATGGCTTGGTTTCTTTTTCATTTTTATGGGTATCAAGATGGCCACCGATGGTGTGCTTCGTGGACTTGGCATCATGCGTCCGTTTCTCGCTGCAAATATGGTAAACCTTGCAATCCGCCTCTCGGTTGCCTTAATCTGCGCGCCGCGTTTCGGTATTGCATTTGTCTGGCTTGCTGTACCGGCCGGCTGGCTTGCCAATTTCCTGATTTCCTATGTGGCTCTCAGAAAATCCTGGCCGGCGGAATAAAAGGTATTCTATAATTTAATATTGGATCATAGAAGACCTTTATATTGTATAATTTGCAAAGCTTTACAGGCTCTATAATTCAAGCTTCAGATAAATCTCATCCCTCTCATCCTGTTCGATTCCCAGATAATGCTGGGTAATCTCATATGATGAGTGATTATAGACATCCATGAGCAGAGCGGGAGGCGTGCCATTTTTCCAGGCGTGATAGCCAAACGTCTTTCTAAGCGAATGACAGCTGATGTGCTCATCCTGCACTGTTTTGCCGGCAGCAGTCTTTACAATACGATATGCCTGCGTCCTGCTTATAGGCTGGTATCTGCAGGTATTCTTGGTAAAAATAAATTCATGGTCATTTGGATTACGTTCATTGAAATAATCTTTCAGAGCATCGGTGGCATTGTAGTTTAGAGTGACATAGTTATTCTTGCCGGTCTTTTGCTCATTGATAAGAAAATGAGTGCGAAATTCATGATGTTTGAAATTGTAAACGTTGTCCCACTTTAATCTAAGCAGGTCACTGATTCTTAGTGCTGTGTTTAATCCCATCACAATTAAACAGTAATTGCGGCTGTTTGGACGGATGTCCTTATAGTACATCCTGAAAGCCGTGAGTTCGTCCTTGTTTCGGATTGGCTGTGTAGTTCCCATTGAATACTCCTTTATAGTAGAAAATGTTATCCGGCACGTACAATATGACAGACTTTCACCCTCAGAATATCCAAAATCCACAACACAATAATGGTAAGTTCAAAATAGAAAAAATGCAACATTTTGTAGTAAAATGTTGCATTTTTTGCTTTACACCTACTATATCGGACGCCATTTTCAGAACTTAACCCCCGAAAAATAATTTTTTCAATAATTTTCTTTTCATTTTTCTATCATTTTTTTGTTAGTCTTACCGGATTTAATCATATCTGTGCCAAAGATAAAGTAATTCTTGATGAAATATGACTAAATTGGCGTAAACATTTGATGTTTTTTAATCCACTTCCTTTTTGACCCATTATCAATCCACGAAAAATGCAACATTTTACTACAAAATGTTACATAATTCGGAAAAGCATGGACTAAGCTATTCCCTAGTGCATGGAGGTAGAAAATGCTCAAATTATCATTAAAGGAAGGGCAATATGTGAACATCGGAGACGATATCCGAATCGTGTTCGCGGGCGGAACCGGAAAGCACTGTCGATTAATGATAGATGCCCCAAAAGAACTGAATATCGCAAGATCCAACAACGAACCGGACCCGGCGAAGCGAAAAGATACATATTATCCCGACCCTGAGATTTCCAATGAGGCACAAAAAGAAATACAGCGCATCATCTGGAAGGAAAAAGCGCGTCAGAAAAAGACGCAAAGCAACTAACCATGTTAATAGGCGGCTGTGGCATCTGCCACACCCGGGAAGCCGCTTGTTATAGAAAACCGCAACTGCTTAAATAAAAATATACACAAAGCAGCTGCAAAACCCTCGGGAAAAGGATTTCCAGAGGTCAAACATAATAACCCATGAATATGGGACAAGGAGGATTATATTATGGTAGTACAACACAACATGCAGGCAGCAAATGCCAACAGAATGCTCAACGTAACAACAAGCGCACAGTCAAAGAGCACAGAGAAGCTTTCATCAGGTTACAGAATCAACCGTGCAGCAGATGATGCAGCCGGACTTACAATTTCTGAGAAGATGAGAAAGCAGATTCGTGGTCTTGACCAGGCATCTACAAACGCTCAGGATGGTGTTTCATCAGTACAGACAGCAGAAGGTGCCCTCACAGAGGTTCACTCAATGCTTCAGCGTATGAACGAGCTTGCAACACAGGCTGCCAATGGTACAAACTCAAAGGATTCAGACCGTCAGGCAATCCAGGACGAGATTGACCAGCTTACAACAGAGATTGACCGTGTATCAGAGACAACAAAGTTCAATGAGACATATCTGTTAAAGGGTGAGGCCGGAACAAAGACAATAAACATGAAGGCTCATGACGCAGGTCTTAAGGGAACTCTTACAGATAACGGAGATGGAACTGCTACATTTGTTATGGACACACTTAATGCAGGTGATAAGGTTAGTATTGGAGGAAAGAGCTATACAATTGGAGCTACAACAGCGGATGCAACAGCTGGCGTAAAATCAAATGATGCAACAGTCATTACAGCTAAAAAGGCTTATGAACTTGCAGGAAAAGAGCTTCTTGCAGCTAACTCAATTGGTGACACAGAAGGAAGTGCAAAAGTAGGTGTTGATGATGCTGTAGATACAGCAGTTACTCTGACTAATGGTACAGGAACATATAAGATTCAGTTAGGTCAGGCAAAAGTTGCCAACAGCTTATCATTCAGCCTTCACGTAGGTGCAGATGCTGACATGACAAACAAGATTCAGGTCAACATCGATGCTATGGATTCTGCAAGCCTTGGTATCAAAGGACTTAATGTAAAGGATGATTCCGGAAATGCTGCAACATACGCAGTAGACGCTATTTCAGATGCTATCTCAAAGGTATCTTCACAGCGTTCATCACTCGGTGCTGTTCAGAACCGTCTTGAGCACACAATCAACAACCTCGACAACGTAGTTGAGAATACTACAACAGCTGAGTCTCGTATCCGTGATACAGATATGGCTGAAGAGATGGTTAACTACAGCAAGAACAACATTCTTGCACAGGCTGGACAGTCTATGCTCGCACAGGCTAATCAGTCTAACCAGGGTGTACTTTCACTCTTACAGTAATCATCTACAATTTAATGTTGTACAAAGCGAAAAGAGCTCGAAAGGAGCTCTTTTTGTTGTGTTGCATTAACATTTTGTTTATAAAAGGGTAAGAAAGTAAACACAGCATTTTCACAATTGCCCTGTATACTGACACTGTAAACAAAAGAAATACTCATATTAATCTTTTTCATATTTTTAGCCGGTGCACTCCACATGTACCGGCTTCCTCTTTATATTTGGAAGGCTAAAAGTGTTTATATAAGAGATGAAAAATCAGTTGATTTCGTAAAGTCCCTCACTTATAATGATATTAAGGCAGAGAGCCTTTTGCGGAATCTTAGAAGTGTTATGCACAATACAAAAGGAGGGATGCCGACTTGAATACAGAGATAGCAAATGCTGTGAATGCAGCAGATGATAAAGCACAATATGATGAAAGAGCTAAGAGACTGCTTGGTCATAAAAGTATTCTTGCACATATTTTAGTTGATACGGTAGAAGAATTTCGAGGTATGAATCCCAGAGATGTAGTAGAATATATTGAGGGAGAACCTAAGATTGGTGTAGTTCCAACAGAACCAGGACTTACAAATATTAATGGCGAGCGTGTGGTTGGAATGAATACGGAAAACACAGAAATCAATGAAGGAACAATTAATTTTGATATTGTGTTTTATGTGCGAATGAAAGATGGATTATCGCAGATTATAGTAAATGTGGAAGCACAAAAAGATATGCCGACCGAATATCATATATTAAACAGAGCTATCTTCTATGCATGCCGTCTTGTTTCATCACAAAAGGAAAGAGATTTTGTTAATAAAAAGTACGATGACATTAAGCAGGTTTATACGATTTGGATTTGTATGAATATGCCTGAGGATAGCACAGATTATTATTACCTTGCCAATAAAAAGGTACTTGGTAATTGTAGGTGGGAAGGAAAGCAGGATCTGCTTAATATTGTTTTGATTGGTTTGGCGAAAGAGCTACCCGGACAGGACAAAAAGCATGAATTACACCGGCTGCTGGGAGCTTTGTTATCAAAGAAACTTTCACAAAATGAAAAGCTAAACATAATTGAAAAAGAGTACGATATTCCATTAGAGGAAGCTTTAAGAAAGGATGTGAGCGTTATGTGTAATCTGAGTCAGGGAATTGTAGATGATACAAAAGCAGAAATCATACTGAATATGTTCAAAAAAGGCTATACATTAGAGCAGATTGCAGATGTAACAGAAAAGAGCATATCTGAAATTGAGAAAATTGTAAAGAAAGAGCCTGCAATGGCGTAACTATCATTATCAAAAATAAAACGTAATTTCTTGCATATCTCCATAGTATATGTTACGATTTTACTGTTGTTAAGACGAATCTAAAGGATGATGCTTGCACGCATCATCCTTTTTAAATACAGGAGAAGTAAATGGATATCAAAAGACAGGAAAGAGCGCCGATTTATGAGGCTCTTGAGGAGTTTAAGAAGAAAAGAGTAGTGCCGTTTGACGTGCCGGGACACAAGAGAGGCAGGGGAAATCCTGAGCTGGTGCATCTGCTCGGGGAAAAGTGCGTAGGGCTTGATGTCAATTCAATGAAGCCGCTTGACAATTTGTGCCATCCGGTTTCGGTAATCAGAGAGGCGGAGGAGCTTGCGGCGGATGCCTTTGGAGCGGCAAATGCTTTTCTTATGGTAGGCGGCACCACCTCTGCGGTGCAGGCCATGATTTTGTCCACCTGCAAGGCAGGAGACAAGATTATACTTCCGAGAAATGTTCATAAAAGCGCTCTCAATGCACTCGTGCTCTGCGGAGCGATACCGGTTTATGTCAATCCGCAGACGAATGCGAAGCTTGGTATTTCGCTTGGAATGGAGATTGACCAGGTGGCGAGGGCTATCGAGGAAAATCCGGATGCAAAGGCGGTGCTTGTAAACAATCCGACGTATTACGGAATCTGTTCTGACCTTAAGTCGATAGTTGCGCTGGCTCATTCGAAGGGAATCAAGGTGCTCACGGATGAGGCACATGGTACACATCTTTACTTTGGAAAGGGGCTTCCGATATCAGGAATGGCAGCCGGGGCAGACATGTCTGCGGTATCGATGCACAAATCGGGAGGAAGCCTGACACAGAGCTCGATTCTGCTCACCGGAAGGGATGTAAATGCTGATTATGTGAGGCAGATTATCAACCTCACACAGACCACGAGCGCATCTTATCTGCTATTGTCAAGCCTTGATATATCAAGAAGAAATCTGGCACTCAGAGGCGAGGAATCCTTTGCCAAGGTGGCACAGATGTCGGAGTATGCAAGGCAGGAGATTAATTCCATAGGCGGCTATTATGCGTATGGGCGTGACCTCGTAAACGGCACGAGCATATATGATTATGATGTGACAAAGCTGTCCATCTATACGCTCGATATAGGGCTTGCAGGAATAGAGGTGTATGATCTGCTGCGTGATGAGTATGATATCCAGATAGAGTTTGGAGATATCTGTAATATACTTGCGTATATATCAATCGGTGACAGAATACAGGATATAGAGAGGCTCGTAGGTGCGCTTGAGGATATCAAGCGCCTTTACAGCAAGGACAAGACCGGACTTTTGTCGGGAGAGTACATAAATCCAAAGGTGGCGGTATCGCCGCAGGAGGCATTTTATTCGCAGAAGAAATCAGTGCGCATTATGGACGCGGTAGGCGCTGTAAGTGGTGAGTTTGTCATGTGTTATCCACCGGGAATCCCGATTCTTGCACCGGGAGAGCTTATCACGAAAGAGATTGCGCAATACATTGTCTACGCAAAGGAAAAGGGCTGTTCAATGCAGGGAACAGAGGATCCTGCGGTTGAATATCTTAAGGTATTGGAGCAGTAAACAGGAGGAAAAGCTATGCAAATGTGGTTTTCACAATATCATACTGTCAATGTCAAGCTGGATGTAAGGATACAGGAGCAGCTTTTTTCAGGGCAGAGTGATTATCAGAAAATAGATGTGTTTAAATCATATGAGTTTGGCAAAATGGTCGCGCTGGATGGCGAGATTGTTTTTTCGGACACAGATGAGTTTATATATGATGAGATGGTCACACATGTGCCGATGGCGGTCCACCCGAATGCAAAAAGGATACTTATAATAGGTGGTGGCGATGGCGGCGTGGCAAAGGAGCTCATCAAATATCCGTCTGTCGAGCATATTGATGTGGTTGAGACAGACAAGATGTTTGTCGATGTATGCAGGCGGTTTTTCCCCGAGGTAGCATGTGGACTTGAGGATGAAAGAATTTCCATGTTTTATGATGATGGTCTGCGATTCTTACGCAGAAAGCATGATGAATATGATCTGATAATCAACGATTCCACAGACCCGCTCGGACATACGGAGGGACTTTTCACAAAAGAATTTTACGGAAGCTGTTATAAGGCACTAAAGGATGATGGAATCATGGTTTATCAGCACGGCAGCCCTTTTTATGATGAGGATGAGCTTGAGTGCCGGAAAATGCACAGAAAGGTGTATAAATCATTTCCTATAAGCAGGGTATATCAGGCACATATTCCAACTTGTCCGTCAGGCTACTGGCTGTTTGGGTTTGCATCGAAGAAATATCATCCGCTTTATGATCTGGATGCAAAAAGATGGGATGCACTGGGGCTTAAAACCTGGTATTATACAACACATTTACACAGGGGAGCCTTCATGCTTCCGAAATATGTGGAGGATTTACTCGAGGAAGAGGAAACAAAGTAAAACAAATTAGAAAAACTATATCATAACCAAAGCGAATCAGGAGGAACAAAAATGAGCAGATTACTTATTATCGGATGTGGTGGAGTTGCGCAGGTGGCAATCAGAAAATGCTGCCAGAACAGCGAGGTATTTACCGAGATTATGATTGCAAGCAGAACCAAGTCAAAATGTGACGATTTAAAGGCAAAGCTTGAGGGAAAGACAAGCACAAAAATTGAGACTGCAAAGGTTGATGCCGACAATGTGGAGGAATTAAAAGAGCTGATTAATGCATACAAGCCGGATGCGGTTTTAAATGTTGCGCTTCCGTATCAGGATCTTACAATTATGGATGCATGTCTTGCGTGTGGTGTTGACTACATCGATACGGCCAACTATGAGTGTGAGGATACTGAGGATCCAAAGTGGAGAGCAATCTACGAAAAGCGCTGCAAGGAGCTTGGATTTACAGCATATTTCGATTATTCATGGCAGTGGGCATATCAGGAGAAATTTAAGGAGGCAGGGCTTACAGCTATTCTTGGAAGCGGATTTGACCCGGGTGTGACCTCTGTTTATTCTGCATATGCGCTTAAGCATTATTTTGATGAAATACATACAATAGACATTCTCGACTGCAATGGCGGTGACCATGGATATCCGTTTGCGACAAACTTTAACCCTGAGATAAATCTGCGTGAGGTTTCTGCGAACGGCTCATACTGGACAGATGGACACTGGGTAGAGACAAAGCCTATGGAGTGGAGAGCGCAGTACAATTTTGACCAGGTCGGAGAAAAGGATATGTACCTGCTTCACCACGAGGAGATTGAGTCACTGGCGAAAAATATTCCGGGAATAAAGAGAATCAGATTCTTCATGACCTTTGGACAGAGCTACCTCACACATATGAAGTGTCTTGAGGATGTAGGTATGCTAAGAACAGACCCGATTATGGTGGACGGAAAGGAAATAGTGCCAATACAGGTGCTTAAGGAGCTGCTTCCTGACCCTGCATCATTGGGACCTCGTACAGTCGGAAAGACAAATATCGGATGTATTTTTACAGGTGTCAAGGATGGCAAAGAAAAATCAATCTACATCTACAATGTATGTGACCATCAGGAGTGCTACAAGGAGGTTGAGTCGCAGGCGATTTCTTATACCACAGGTGTGCCGGCAATGATTGGTGCCATGATGGTGGTAAAGGGACTCTGGAAGAAGCCGGGAGTGTTCAATCTCGAGGAGATGGATCCGGATCCATACATGGAGGCTCTTAATAAGTTCGGACTGCCGTGGCAGGTAGTGGAGAATCCGGTTCCTGTGGATTGCTACAAGACTGAGGATGAGTCAGTACATATGGATTAGTCCGGAGGCCGGTATGAAGATAAATGAACTGAGAACACCCTGTTATGTGATAGACGAGGGAAAATTAACTGAAAATCTTTTGATATTAAACGGTGTCATGCGAAGGACAGGTGCAAGGATTCTTCTCGCACAGAAGGCATTCAGCGCATTTTATGAATATCCTCTTATCGGCAGATATCTAAGCGGGACAACTGCAAGCGGGCTTTTTGAGGCCCGTCTTGCACATGAAGAAATGGGAAAGGAAAACCATGTATTCTGTCCCGCTTTTTTACCGCAGGAGATGGATGAGCTGGTAGAAATATGTGACCATATTGTATTTAATTCAGTATCGCAGTATCTGCTTCACAGGGAGAAAATCGAAAGGGCTGATAAAAAAATAAGTGTCGGACTCAGAATCAACCCGGAGTGCTCTACACAGGAGGGGCATGAGATATATGATCCATGTGCGCCGGGCTCAAGGCTTGGGATAACGAGAGAGGCACTCGATAGGGCTATTGAAAATGGGCTTGATTTATCACGTATAGAGGGCTTTCATTTTCACACGCTCTGTGAACAGGATTCGGATGCGCTCGAAACGACCCTTGTAGCGGTAGAGGAGAAATTCGGAGATTTGCTGTATGGGCTTAAGTGGCTCAATATGGGAGGCGGACACCACATTACGAGAGCAGACTATGACATTGAAAGGCTTGAAAGGTGCATTACGCACATGCGTGACAAATACGACCTGGAAATCTATCTGGAGCCGGGAGAGGCGGTTGCGCTTGATGCAGGCTATCTGGAGACTACAGTGCTTGATATAGTTGAAAATAATGGCATAAAGATACTCATTCTGGATACCTCCGCAGCCTGCCATATGCCGGATGTGCTTGAGATGCCGTACCGCCCGCCGCTTATGGACAGTGGCATGCCGGGTGAGAAGAAATATACATACAGACTGTCCTCATGTACCTGTCTGGCAGGTGACGTGATAGGGGATTATTCATTTGACAAGGAGATAAAAACCGGTGACAGACTGCGCTTTTGCGATATGGCAATCTACTCGATGGTCAAAAATAATACCTTTAACGGCATGCCGCTTCCGGACATTGCCGTAATGGATGAAAATAAGGATTGTAAGGTTATCAGGAGATTTGAATATGAAGATTTTAAATGCAGGCTGTCCTAGGGCAGACGGCTTCTATATGCCGGCAGAGTATGCTCCACACAAGGGCACCATCATCATCTGGCCAAAGCGCCCGGGCTCATGGATTTACGGTGCCAGGCGGGCAAGAGAGGCTTTTGCGGAGGTGATATGTGCAATAGCAGAGTCTGAGCAGGCATATGTGCTCGCTGAGGCGGATGTAATAGACAATGCAAGGTCTGTTGTGGAAGCTGTCAGAAAGCAGAAAAATTATCAGGAAAATTTCCCGGTGAAATATATACAAATGGAGTCAGATGATGCCTGGGCCAGAGACGTGGGGCCGACCTTCGTGAAAAATGAGGATGGCGCTGTCAGAGGAATCGACTGGTGTTTTAATGCCTGGGGCGGCAAAGTGGACGGACTGTACGCAGACTGGACAAAGGATGACAGAGTAGCGGCTTTATTTTGCAACAAAGCCGGATATGACATATATGATGCGCATCCGTTTGTCTTAGAGGGTGGAGCCATCCACACAGACGGAGAGAAAACTGTGATAGTGACGGAAAGCTGTCTGCTAAGCAAGGGCAGAAATCCGGAATTATCGAAGTCTGAAATAGAACAGAAATTAAAGGATTATCTTGGAGCCGAAAAAATCATCTGGATTCCTTATGGAATATACAATGATGAAACAAACGAGCATGTGGACAACGTATGTGCATTCACAAGCCCGGGACATGTGGTGCTGGCATGGACTGATGACAAGGATGACCCACAGTGGCAGATGTCCTCAGCGGACCTTGAAATATTGGAAAATGAAACTGATGCAAGAGGCAGGAAAATTGAGGTTCACAAGGTTTACATTCCAAAGAAGCCGGTGTGTATCACAGAATATGAGCTTTCGGGATTTACCTTTGAAGAGGGTGAGGATGAGCGCGAGGCAGGAGAACGCCTGGCGGCAAGCTATGTGAATTTTTACATCACAAACGGCGGTGTGCTCATTCCACAGTTTGGTGATGTGATGGATGAGCCTGCGCTTAAGGCAATCGGAAGCCTTTTTGAGGGAAGAAAAGTGTATCCGATATATGCTCGCGACATAATTGTTGGTGGCGGAAATATACACTGTATCACACAGCAGATACCGCAGTAATTTAATTTAGGATGAGAAAGGTGAATAGTATGAGAGAGGTTACAATTGCTGCAATCCAGATGAGCTGCAGCCGTGACGTAAAGGAAAATATTGAAAAAGCAGCAAAGCTTATAAGGGCTGCGGCAGAGGCAGGAGCACAGATAATACTTCCTTCGGAGCTTTTTGAGAGACAGTATTTCTGTCAGGAGAGGCGCTATGATTATTATGACTATGCAAAGCCGCTTTCTGAAAATGATGCGGTGCAGAGCATGAAGGCACTTGCAAAGGAGCTTGGAGTGGTGATTCCTGTGAGCTTTTATGAGGCGGGAGAGGGCAGACAGCTTTTCAACTCAGTGGCGGTGATAGATGCCGACGGAGAGGTGCTTGGAATATACCGAAAGACACATATCCCGGACGATCATTATTATCAGGAGAAGTTTTACTTCACACCGGGAAATACAGGCTTTAAAGCTTTTAAGACAAGATATGCAACAATTGGAGTTGGTATATGCTGGGATCAGTGGTTCCCGGAAACGGCAAGAGGAATGGCTTTAAAGGGCGCTGAGATACTTTTTTACCCTACAGCCATAGGCAGCGAGCCGATACTGGAATGTGACAGCATGCCACACTGGAGAAGGTGTATGACCGGGCATGCAGCATGCAATCTGATGCCGGTTGTGGCGGCAAACAGGATAGGCACAGAGGAGGTTGTACCGTGTGCGGAAAACGGAAACCAGAGCTCAGCACTGACATTTTACGGTTCTTCGTTTATCACAGACGCAACCGGAGAGGTTGTTGAGGAGATGGACAGAGTATCGGAGGGCTTCATACTCCACAGTTTTGATCTGGATGAGCTGGAGAGTGAGAGAAAGAGCTGGGGACTGTTCAGGGACAGGAGACCGGAGATGTATGGGGAGAATTAGATTAGATTACCCTAATGATTGCAAATTAATTTAAAGCTAATTTAAAAACACAGGATACAGCAAAGGCGCTATATCCTGTGTTTTTGACTATTTATTGTTTCAACAGTACTTTGATGTCTTCCTCCGGTGTGGTAATAGGTGCAATCCCATAGTTTTCTACCAGGAAGTTCAGAATGTTAGGAGAAAGGAACGCCGGTAGAGAAGGACCGAGACGGATATTTTTTATACCAAGATGTAACAGTGTTAAGAGGATGCAGACTGCTTTCTGTTCATACCAGGAGAGTACAAAGGAAAGCGGAAGCTCGTTTACGGAACATCCAAATGCATCCGCAAGTGCTATTGCAACCTGTATCGCGCCATAAGCGTCATTACACTGTCCCATATCCATCAGTCGCGGAAGACCACCAATTTCTCCGAGATTTAGATCGTTGAAACGAAATTTACCACATGCCAGTGTCAGGACGATACTGTCAGAAGGCGTCTGTTTTACAAATTCTGTATAGTAATTTCTGCCCGGTTTGGCACCATCACAGCCGGCAACCAGGAAGAAATGACGGATAGCTCCTGATTTTACGGCCTCTATTACCGTATCCGCATGGGACAGGATTGCTGAATGACCAAAACCGGTTGTTACCTGTGTGCCGCCATTTATGCCTGTGAAGGTCTGATCATCCTTGTAACCACCGAGCTCAAGTGCTTTTTCAATAACAGGAGTGAAATCCTTCTGTTCATCGATATGAACAGTACCCGGGAAGGCAACCACTTCTGTTGTGAACACTCTGTCGATGTAGCTGCTTTTTGGAGGCATCAGACAATTTGTGGTGTAGAGAATAGGAGCAGGAATATGATCAAATTCTTTTTGCTGATTCTGCCATGCTGTTCCGAAATTTCCTTTCAAGTGAGGGAATTTCTTTAAGAGTGGATATGCATGGGCAGGGAGCATTTCACCATGAGTGTAGATATTGATTCCCTTTCCTTTTGTCTGTTCAAGCAAAAGCTGCAGGTCCTTTAAATCGTGTCCGGTTACTACGATAAAAGGTCCCTTTTCCACCGTAAGCGTAACATCTGTTGGCTCCGGTGTTCCATAGGTTTGTGTATTTGCCTTGTCTAGAAGTGCCATGCACTTTAGATTGATTTCACCTACCTTGAGAACTGTTGGAAGCAGTTCATCCATACTTTCTGCGTAACCAATCTTGAACAAGGCTTCACAGAAAAACTGATTTACCTCGGAATCTTCAAAATTCAGGACATATGCATGATAGGCATATGCAGCCATTCCGCGAATACCAAAGAGAATAAGTGACTTCAGGGAACGGATAACTTCATTAGCATTCCATAGCTGTTGCATATCATATTCGTCAGTTCGTCCACAAGGAGACTGACATTTATTACAGTTGCCAACCAGAGAGGCTTTTTCTGCTCTGACCTTTTGTATCATATCTTCGATTGCTGCATTATCAAAGCTTACATTTGTAATTGTGGTAAATAAGCCCTCGATAATGGTCTGCCAGGTCTTTTTTGAAACAGCTGATGTGTCATCGACTGCTCTCGCCAGACCAATCAGTGCGCCTGTCAATTCATCCTGTAACTGTGCAGTATCTGCTTTTTTTCCGCAGACACCTATATTTCCGGTACAGCCGGTGCATCCGGCCGTTTGTTCACATTGAAAACAAAACATATTTTTTTCCTCCATCAGTAGTTTTTTATGTTTCTGATAGAATAATAGCGTTATAAAAACAACTTGTATGTTTGATTTCCAACATAAAGAATATTTTTGAAAAAAATTTATCTATTACAATTAGAATAGTTTTTTCTTAATCCCTTAACAATAATAAACATAGTCACAAATTCAGCCGCCGGAAAAGCAAGCCACACACCTGTCATGCCAAAGGCGGCTGAAAGTGCGAATGCGAAAATGCTTATAGCGATAAAACCACGCATGATAGATGCCGCGAATGCATATTTTACGGACTCAACGGCACTTAGGATAGCAGAACCTACTATATTAATTCCGGCAAAAATAAAGCCTGTAAAGTAAAGGCGCAGTCCGCTCTCGGCATACGAAGCAAGCCTGGCATCGTGCTCGCTGTTGAAAACAGATGTCACAAAAGGTGCAAAGGTGCATATGAACAAAATGAGCAGTGCAGCAATTAAGAGAGATGAAACGACAGCCATCCTGAGTATTGAGCCTACATTTTTTCTAAGCCCCCTGCCGTAATAGTCGCTGATAAGAGGCTGTGAACCCTGTGCTATTCCGTTGAACAAAGCTACAGCTACCAGTGACGTATTGGCAACCACACCGTATGCTGCCACGCCGATATTTCCTGCAAGCCTCAGGATAACCATATTGAAGACAACAGTTATGACACCTGATGATATTTCAGCAACAAAGGAAGAAACACCAACCTGGCAGGAGTAAAAGAGTCTCTTGACAGATGGAACCGTCGGCTTAAGCTTTACGGAGCATTTGTCTGAGCAGAAATGAATACAGCATATCAGGATGCCTATAATCGGTGAAATAGCGGTAGCTAAAGCGGCTCCCTCCATACCAAGTCCAAGCGGGAACATGAGTATGTAATCAAAAACAATATTAAAAAGGCTGCTGAAAAGTGTGGCGCACATGGCAATGGATGGTGCGCCATCATTTCTTACGAAAGCGTTGCACACATAGTTGCACATGAAAAACGGCGTAAAAAGCATGAAAATACGTGTATAGTTTTTACCGGTATTTATAATTGCTGAATCTCCGCCGAGCAGCCCTACGAGCCTGTCCGGGATGAAAATACCAATCAATATGAATATAACACTTATCATAATACACCACAGCAGGGCATGAAAAAAATAGCTCTCGCTTGATGTATTGCCCTTATTTTTTTCTACGACATATCTGATAGCGGAGCCGACTCCGATCATTGCGCCTATGGCAAAAATCAAATTGTATACAGGCAGCACAAGATTGAGCGCTGTGATACCGTTTGAGCCGACAGCCTTTGAGATAAAAAAGGTGTCGGCAAGTATATATAATGACATACCCACCATGCCGAGTATGTTTTGTGAGACGTATTTTATAAATATTTTTTTCATAATAGCTATATTGTAAATGCATCTGTTATTTAAATCAATGACAATTTTTTGCGGCCGGGATGAAAAAGTTCAAAATGAGACATTTTGACTATTGAAATAAATTTCTCAGTACATTATAATGAACATGTTGAAAAAAATTGGGATTACTAAAGGAGGATAATTATGGAAAACAATAAGCTTTCAACAGGTTTAACCGTATGGTTATGGATTATTTTCGTGCTGAATATTCTTGCAACAATTGGTGGAATCGTCGTTGCGTTGGGTGCTTCAGTCGTAGGAGCTACTTTAGGATTAGGTTCGATATATGTCGTACTGTGTTTCATTAGCGTTATACTACAGATTATCATAACTGTTTCTATCGGTATTCTGCTTTTCGCACACAAAAAGATTGGTTTGGTGCTTATTATTGCACTTGCAGCTCTGGGATTCATTGTAAGTATAGTTACATATGCCATTGCAGCACAGCTTAGTGCTGGTAATATTGTCAAGTCAATTATTTCAGCCATTCTTATGCCGGGTATTACATATTTATTTGCAAAGAACGACATTGCAAATGGCACAATAGCTTAGAGCAATAAAAAATAAGATGAAAATTGAATAATGTTTTATTAATCCGCTATACGATAGGTGAGTATAGCGGATTTTTAAGTTTGCGCGCCATGGGCGCGCTCTAACGGGTGCAAGTCCCGAACACTCCTAGATATTGGGAAGTGTATAGCCGAACAGCAAGGGTGTCTACCGTGAGGTAGAATCTGAAGGAAGCTGTAAGCAAATCTCTGGTACGACGAACAGAAATCACATATAAGGCTAGGCTACGAGAGATAAGTTGGCTTAAAGCAAGAAGAACAAAAAAGCAAGTAAATGTAGAAAATCAGGCAATAAAGCTTCTGTCAAAAGAAGAATTAATCAGGAAAATAGAGGTGATTAAAAAAGAACTGAGATCCTATACCTGGCGAGACTTGGAAACAAATGGTAAGTTTGCTAAGAATGATAAACTCTCATTCATTACGGATGACATGCTTATAGCAGGATGCGATATAGGCAGTGAAACTCATTATATTAGGGCAATCGATGTCAGATGAAGAGAATTAAGTAATGGGGCATTCGAGTTTAGCAATACTTCAGAAGGCTTTGCGAATGCCAAGGCATGGATGCTGGCACTTGCGGCAAAAATGGTGCTGCAGCTGACAATTTAACATTTTATCCAGAAAAATATATTGACAAAAATGTGCAAATTCAATAAAATTATTAACCATAAGGGCAC
>ERZ834433.1541-NODE-1541-length-18065-cov-6.654414_pt1 | contig 18065 bp, 17 predicted proteins | sample MGYA00519948_ERZ834433 | MGnify/ENA primary metagenome ERZ834433 (study PRJEB31850, sample SAMEA3708752) | human gut metagenome | biome: human gut; feature: human-associated habitat; material: faeces | place: China | collected 2014 ...
ACGCCGCCGCCCGCCATCGAGCAGAGTTTTACACCTAATTGGGGATAAAACAGCTTGTCGCGGGCGGCGGTGTCGCCCTGATCGGCGTGACCCTGATCCCCCTGCTGTCCGGCCTGCTTGGCTGAGCGGCGGCAGGACCATCCCACCCGGAGGCTCCCGTTTCACGGCGGGAGCCCCCGAAAGGAGGTGTGACCACCCGTGATAATTGAAATGATCCAGGAGTGGTTCAAGGAGCTGCTGATCGACGGCATCATCTCCAACCTCTCCGGGACCTTTGACACCGTGAATACGAAGGTGGGCGAGATCGCCGGCGAGGTGGGCATGACGCCGGCCGGCTGGAACGGCGGCATCTTCAACATGATCCGCGGCCTCTCTGAAACGGTCATCGTTCCCATCGCCGGTATCATCCTCACCTTCGTCATGTGCTATGAGCTGATCCAGCTCATCGTGGAAAAGAATAATCTCCACGATTTTGACACCTGGCTTTTCTGGAAGTGGATCTTCAAGACCTTCTGCGCGGTGCTCATCGTCACCAACACCTGGAATATCGTCATGGCGATATTCGACGTGGCGCAGAGCGTGGTCAATCAGAGCGCCGGCGTTATCATCTCTGACGCGGGGATCGATATTTCCGGCGTGGTGGGCAATTTGGAAACGACACTGGCGGATTGGAGCATCGGTTCTTTGCTGGGCCTGTGGTTTCAGAGCATTTTTGTGGGCCTCTGCTCCCATATCCTCACCATTGCCATCTTCCTTGTGATCTACGGAAGAATGATCGAGGTGTATCTGACCGTATCCGTGGGGCCGATCCCCTTTGCCACGATGGCCAACCGGGAGTGGGGCCAGACGGGGCAGAACTATTTGAAGTCCCTGCTGGCCCTGGGCTTCCAGGCGTTTCTTATCATGGTCTGTGTCGGCATCTACGCGGTGCTGGTGCAGAATATCGCCGTGGGGGATGATATCACCGTGGCGATCTGGGAGTGCCTGGGCTATACGGTGCTGCTGTGCTACACGCTGTTCCGCACCGGCAGCCTCGCAAAGAGCCTGTTCGGGGCGCATTGACGGGAGGCGGCCATGAAAAAATACAAGGTCATCTATGCGGATCCGCCCTGGGCCTATAAGGTCTGGAGCAAGAAGGGCGCGGGGCGCAGCGCCGAGAGACATTACCCCACCATGGACATAGCGGCCATCAAGGCCCTGCCGGTGGGGGAGCTGGCGGATAAGGACTGCGCCCTGTTCCTCTGGATCACCTTCCCCATGCTGCGGGAGGCCTGGGGCGTCATGGACGCCTGGGGCTTCACCTTCAAGACCGTGGCCTTCGTCTGGATCAAGCAGAACCGGAGATCGGACGGCCTGTTCACCGGCATGGGCTACTGGACGCGGGCCAACGCGGAGATCTGCCTGCTGGCGACCCGCGGACGCCCGAAGCGGGCGGCGCGGGATGTGAAGCAGGTCATCCTCTCCCATGTGGAGCGGCACAGCCAGAAGCCGGAGGAGGCGCGGCGGCGGATCGAAGCCCTCATGGGGGATGTGCCCCGTATTGAGCTGTTCGCAAGAGCCTCACCGCCCGGTTGGGATGTGTGGGGAAATGAAGTTGCAAGCGATATTCGGCTTGCGGAAAGGATGTGAACCATTGGCATACGTAACGGTCCCGAAGGACCTGACAAAAATCAAGAGCAAGATGCTGTTCGGCCTGACGAAGCGGCAGCTTGTGTGTTTCGGATCGGCGGCGCTTGTTGGAGTGCCGCTTTTCTTTTTGAGCAAGGGCAGCATGGGCACGACGCCGGCGGCGCTGTGCATGATCCTTGTGATGCTGCCCTTTTTCCTGTTTGCCCTGTATGAGAAGAACGGGCAGACCCCGGAGGCGCTGCTGGGCAATCTGATCCAGTGCAAATTTACCCGTCCGAAAAAGCGTGTCTATCAGACAAACAACGCCTATTCCGCTTTGGAAAAGCAGGCGGAGCTGGAGCGGACGGTGGGGCGGATCGCCTCCGGCGCTGGGAAAAGAGGCAAGGGCCGGCGCAGGCTCACCCGGCAGGAGCGAAAGCAGATCGAGGCCGTCATCCGGCAGGCCAGGGGGGACGGCAAGAACCACACCGTACAGGCAAGCCTCCCCTTCCGCAATATGCACCCGGACGGCCTGTGCCGTCTGGACGACCGGCATTTTTCCAAAACCATCGCCTACGCCGACGTCAGCTACCGTCTGGCGGGGCCGGACGATCAGCGGGATATCTTTGAACGCCTCTGCGACTTCTATAACGGCTATGATCCCTCCATCGGCGTGCAAATGACCCTGAGCAGCAGCCACAAGGCCGGCGGCGGGGACCTGTTCCGCATGGCGGCCCAGGGGGACAATCTGGACGGGATCCGCGCCGAGGCATCCGGCATCCTGCAAACACAGTATGAGCGCGGCAGCAACGGCTATGTGAAAAGCAAGTATGTCACGCTGACCATCGAGGCGGAGAGCATCCAGGCTGCACGGGCACGGTTTTCCCGCATCGAGGCAGACACTCTGAACCGCTTTAAGGTCATGGGCGCGGCGGCAAAGGTGCTGGACGGCAAGGAGCGGCTGGCGCTGCTGCACGGCCTCCTCCATCCCAAAGGGGAGCCATTCGCCTTTGAATGGGACTGGCTGGCGCCCTCCGGTCTGTCCGTAAAGGATTTTATCGCGCCTTCTTCCTTCGAGTTTGGCGAGACGCGGCGCTTCCGCATGGGCGAAATGTACGGCGCGGTGTCCTTCCTGCAGATTTTGGCCCCGGAGATCCAGGACCGTATCCTCACGGATTTCATGGATGTGGAGGGAAACCTTCTCGTCACCATGCACGTCCGCGGCATCAACCAGAACGAGGCCATCAAGATGGTCAAGCGCAAGATCACCGATCTGGACGCCATGAAGATCCAGGAGCAGAAGAAGGCCGCACGGAGCGGCTACGATCTGGATATCCTCCCCTCCGACCTCTCCACCTACGGCGGCGCGGCGAAAAATCTCTTGCAGGATTTGCAGAGCCGCAACGAGCGAATGTTCAATATGACCTTCCTCATGCTGCATCTGGCACCCACGAAGCAAAAGCTGGAGATCGCCGTTTCGCAGTCGGCCAGCGTCGCCCAGACCCATAACTGCATCCTGACCCGGCTGGACTTCCAGCAGGAGGATGGCCTTGTGTCCTCGCTGCCGCTGGGCCTCAACCGTATCAGGATCGAACGCAGCCTTACCACCTCGGCGCTGGCGGTATTTATCCCCTTTGTGACCCAGGAGCTTTTTATGGGCGGGGACGCCATGTATTACGGGCTCAACGCCCTGTCCGGCAACATGATCCTGCTGGACCGCAAGCAGTCCCGATGTCCCAACGGCCTTGTGTTCGGCACGCCGGGCAGCGGAAAATCCATGAGCTGCAAGCGGGAGATCACCTATGTCATGCTGACCACAAAGGATAATGTCATCATCTGTGACCCGGAGGATGAATATTCTCCGCTGGTGAACCGGCTGGGCGGCCAGGTGATCCGGCTCTCTCCCAACAGCCGCGACTATATAAATCCGCTGGATATCAACCTCAATTACAGCGAGGAAGAAAACCCGCTGGCGCTGAAAAGTGATTTCGTACTGTCCTTCTGTGAGCTTATCATGGGCAGCAAGACGGGGCTGGAGGCCATCGAGAAAACCGTCATTGACCGGGCCGTGCAGATGATCTACCAGCCGTACTTCGCAGACCCGCGGCCGGAGAATATGCCCGTGCTGGGCGATCTGCTGAACGCGCTTATGGCGCAGGGCATCCCGGAGGCGGAGCGTGTGGCCCAGGCGCTTGACCTGTATGTAAACGGCTCGCTCAACTTCTTCAATCACCGTACCACCGTGGATATCCGAAACCGCCTTGTCTGCTTCGATATCAAGGGCCTCGGCAAGAATCTGAAAAAGCCGGGGATGCTCATTGTCCAGGACGCGGTGTGGAATACCGTCACGGTGAACCGCTCCATTGGACGGGCCACCTGGTATTTCGTGGACGAATTTCACCTGCTTTTGAAGGAAGAACAGACGGCGGCATACAGCGCCGAGATTTGGAAGCGTTTCAGAAAGTGGGGCGGCATCCCGACCGGGGCGACGCAGAACCCCAAAGACCTGCTTTCCTCACCGGAGATCGAGAACATTCTGGAAAACAGCGATTTCATCTATCTGCTGAACCTGTCTGCCGGCGACCGCAAGCTGATGACGGAGCGGCTGAACATCTCCGCCGAACAGCTTGCCTATGTGACCAACGCGGACCCCGGCAGCGGCCTTCTGTTCTTCCAAAATGTGATCCTGCCCTTCAAGGACGAGTTCCCGAAGGATACGGAGTTGTACCGGCTTCTCACGACAAAGCCCAGTGAGGTTTCCCACGATGGGGAAAACGGATAAGGAAAGGATGGGACAAAACCATGAAATATGTCATCGAAAGCAAGACCTATGAAAAGCACATCAACGACGAGGTACACCTTTACGGTCTGCTGCACCAGCTGGCCTTCCTGGCCGGGAAGGTGAAGGACGAACGCGATATGGAGAACCTTCTGGATACGGCAAAGCGCTACGGCGAGATCGCGGAGGAAAAGTTCGCCGCCTGGCGTATCCCCGGCCGTTTCCTGGTGTTTGGCGACCGCTCCGACCTTGCGGAGCTGAAGGCGGCGGAGCTCACGCCCTTGACCGCCGTGCTGAAAGAGCACGACGCAAAAATCAGGGAAAAGCAGCGCGCCGCCACCGCCGATGATCCCGCCTACATCATCTCCGGCGGCGCCTTTCGTATGCTGGTGGGCGATCTCTTTGACCTGCTGGCGCAGTACAGCTTTCTCCGCAACCGTGTTGTAGAAGTGAAAACAGAAAAACGGCTTGCGCGGCTGCAAAAGAATCTCTCCGGCGAGAATCCGCGCATCCGGAGGATGTACCGCAGGTGGGGCTTTGCGGAGGATCAGGGTGTCACCTGCTATGACATTCTGGAGGCAACGCTGCGGCGCACGCACCTGACGCCCTATGACCCGGAGGAAGCGGCGGAGGACGGCATCGGCTGCGGCCGCTGCTGCCCCCTCTGCGGAGATCATTCCTGCGAGGACGACTATGACTGAGCTGACCCATGTGAGCCTGTTTTCCGGCATCGGCGGGCTGGATCTGGCGGCGGAGGCGGCGGGCTTCCGCACCGTCTGCCAATGCGAGTGGGCGGACTATCCCTATTCCGTTCTGGAAAAGCACTGGCCGGAGGTGCCGAGATTCCGGGACATTACGACTTTCACAAAGGAGGCATTTTTTGAAAAAACAGGACTTGAAACCGTTACCGTCCTCTCCGGCGGATTTCCCTGCCAGCCCTTCTCCACCGCAGGACAGCGGAGGGGCTTTGCGGATGAGCGCTACCTGTGGCCGGAAATGTGCCGCGTTATTACCGAGCTGCGGCCCCGTTGGGTGCTTGGGGAAAATGTTGCTGGCTTCATCAATATGGGGCTCGACAAAACGATCTTTGACCTGGCAAAAGCGGGATACGCTGTTCTCCCATTCGTATTTCCGGCTTGCGGCGTCGGCGCATGGCATGAGCGCCAGCGAACTTTTATCGTCGCGGCTGATGTTTCCCACGCCCCTTGCCTCCGACAAGAACACCTGCAGGGACGCGGCCAACCTGGATGTGTACCTCTCCGACAACGGGATCTTCCGCAAGGTGAACAAAAGCGGCGCAATCTGGAGCCTGAGCCTGTCGGCGGCGGTGTTTTATCTGACCCCGGCAGCGTCGGAGGGCTACCGCTCCACGCTGAAACCGGCGGCGTTTCGGAACAGCGCCCCGTCTGCCAACCTCTCGGCGCAGGTGATCCGGCAGGAGCGGCCGGTATCCGAGACGGCGGCGCTGAACCCGGACTGGGTGGAATGGCTCATGGGCTTCCCCTGGAAATGGACGGACGTATCCTCTGGGACGCCGAGCCGGAGGGCGTCCCCCGCATCACCGAAAACACCGCGGACCGCGCCCTCCGGCTGAAAACCCTGGGCAACGCGGTCTGCCCGCCCCAGGCATATCCCATTTTCAAGTATATCTCCATGATCGAGACGGGCGAGTGTGGGAGCATTTGCCCCTACGGAAAGGCAGGTGGTGACGCATGAAGGAATGGAAGGCCGCCGAGAAGGAGGCGCAGAAGATGACCCGCGACGGAGCCATTTCCGTCAACATGGTCACAGGCGAGGCGAGCCATGTTTCAGACCGTGCGCCGGAGCAGGACTATTCCCCCTCCGGCGATTCCACGGTGCTGGCGAGGACTGTCCTCCACCATCTGGACGACCGGCGCGTCCGGAAGTCTCAGAAGAAAAAGCGGCGGAACCGCCGCAAAGCCTACCGGGAGGGTACGGCGGCAAATAGCCGCCCATCCTCCCGTTTGCAATTCACCGAGGAGGAGCGCGCCGCGCCGGAGCTGCAAAAGGCGATCCGAAAGTCCGACAAGGCGGCGGACAAGCTGGACGCGGCAAGGGCCGCCATCCCCAAAAAGCGCGTCCTGGGCACGGAGCGTGTCTTTGACGAGGCTTCCGGCGCCGGGCGTACAAGACTGGTATTCCATGAGACGGATAAGCCAGCTTCGATCCGGCAGCCGGGGCCGAACCCGCTGGCGCGGCCTTTGCAGGAGGTCGCCCACGCCGCCCACGCCAAGGTGCGGGAGGTGGAGCAGGAGAACTCCGGCGTGGCCGCGGGCCATCTCACCGAGCGCGGCATGGAAAAGGCCGTGGGCTATGGGAACCGCAAGCTGCAAAACTGGCGGGCGGAGCGGCAGGTGAAGCCCTGGCGGGACGCGGCAGAGGCGGAGCAGGCGGCGGTCAGGGCCAACGCGGAGGCGCTTTACCAAAAGGCGCTCCATGATAACCCCCAGCTTGCGTCCGGCAGCCCCATCTCCCGCATCTGGCAGAAGAAGCGGATGCAGCGGCAGTACGCGGCGGCCTACCGGGTGTCGCGCGGCGCGGAGGGTGCAAAGGCGGCGGCGCAGACAGCGGCCAAGAGCGCAAAGAAGGGCGCGGAGGCAGCGAAGAAGGCCGGCGAGTTCATAGCCCGGCACAAGAAGGTGTTCCTTATCATCGGCGGGATCGGCCTTGTGCTGGTACTGCTGCTGGGCCTGCTGCAATCCTGTTCCTCCATGTTCGGCGGAGGCGTGTCCAACATTGTGGCCTCATCTTATCTCTCCGAGGATGCTGACCTGCTGGCGGCGGAGGCCGCCTACTGCGCCAAAGAGGATGAGCTGCGGCGATATCTGGACACCTTTGAGCAGACCCACGACTATGACGAGTATCACTACGATCTGGACGAGATCGAGCACGATCCCTATGTGCTGCTGTCCATCCTGTCGGCGCTCCATGAGGGACAGTTTACCATAGACCAGGTGCAGGGCGACCTTCAAATGCTGTTTGATAAGCAATACATCCTCACCGAGACGGTGGAGGTGGAACGGCGGTACTACATTGAGACGGATACCTGGACGGACGAGGAGGGTAACACCCATACGGAGAGCTACCGGGTCTATTACGATTATTATATCTGCACCGTGAGGCTGGAAAACTTCGACCTCTCCCATCTGCCGGTCTACATGATGGATCAGGAGACGCTTTCCATGTACGCCGTGTATATGTCCACCCTGGGCAACCGTCCCGACCTGTTCCCGTCCTCCGGCTATGTTCCCAAGTATGTGACCAACCCGCCCGCCAAGTACGAGATCCCGGCGGAGTACCTGTCCGACGAGCGCTTTGCCACGCTTATTACGGAGGCGGAGAAGTATCTGGGCTTTCCTTATGTGTGGGGCGGCAGCAGTCCCCAGACCTCCTTTGATTGCAGCGGCTTTGTCAGCTATGTCCTGACCAGCAGCGGCCTGTGCAATACCGGGCGGCTGGGGGCGCAGGGCCTCTACAACATTTCCACGCCGGTATCCGAGCCGCAGCCGGGGGATCTGGTGTTCTTTGTGGGCACCTACGACACGCCGGGGGTCAGCCATGTGGGCTTTTATGTGGGGGACGGGATGCTCCTGCACTGCGGGGATCCCATCCAGTACACCAGTCTCAACTCGAATTACTGGCAGTCCCACCTTTATGCCTACGGCAGACCGCCGTACAACTGATGGAGGTGGAGCCGATGCTGACCGTAAAACCGATGTCCCTTGCCGACGCAAACAGGTTTGTCGCAGAGCATCACCGCCACCATAAGCCGGTGCGAGGGCATAAGTTCTCTCTGGGCTGCATGGCGAACGGCCGTCTGGCGGGCGTCGCCATCGTGGGGCGGCCGGTGAGCCGATACCTGGACGATGGGCTGACCCTGGAAGTCAACCGCCTCTGCACGGACGGAACGAAAAACGCTTGCAGCTTCCTCTATGGCGCGGCGGCGCGGGCGGCGAGGGTCCTGGGCTACCATAGGATCGTCACCTATATTCTGGACACGGAGAGCGGCGTCAGCCTCCGTGCCTCCGGCTGGCGATGCGCGGGGCTGGCGGGCGGACGGGAGTGGACCGGCAGGCGTCGCCCGCCCGAACCGCTGTATCCGGCGCAGATGAAATACCGATATGAAAAGGCTTTGAGATGAGGTGAGTATATCAATATTGTTTCCTATGGCGGCGGCGCGAACAGCACCGCCCTTCTTGTTGGGCTGCACCAGCACCATATCCCTGTTGATCTGATCCTGTTTGCGGATACGGGTGGCGAGCATCCCCACACCTACGCCTATCTGGATATCATGGATCGTTGGCTGAAGGATCACGGTATGCCGGAGATCACACGGGTCTATAAGACCACGAAGGACGGCGGGCGGCTGACCTTGGAGGATGAATGTCTGAAAAGCGGCACGCTGCCCTCTATCGCCTACGGCTTCAAGCGGTGTTCTCTGAAACACAAGATCGGACCGCAGGAAAAGTTCTGCAACAACTATCCTCCGTGCCGTGAGGTCTGGAACAGTGGGAAAAAGGTGGTCAAGTTCATCGGCTATGACGCTGGCGAGCACTACCGCAGCGACAAGGTCCTTCTGCGTGATCTGGCAGACCCGAAGTACAGCAAATGGTATCCCCTGATGGAATGGGGGTGGGACCGGGAGGCGTGTATCCGGGCAATCGAGGCGGCGGGCCTGCCGCAGCCGGGAAAGTCCTCCTGCTTTTTCTGCCCCAGTATGAAAGCGGAGGAGATCATCGACCTGCGGGAGCGTTACCCGGAGCTGTTCCGGCGCGCGCTGGCATTGGAGGATAACGCACGGGCCAACCTGAAAACCGTTCGGGGGCTTGGGCGCAATTATTCATGGAAAGAACGATTTGGAAAGGAGCAATGCAATCATGGCAACGACTGAGAAGATCCGCAAGGATATTGAGAAAACGAGGGAGAAGATCGCCGAGCAGCAGAAGCGCCTCCGCGCGCTGGAAGCCCAGCTCACGGAGGAGGAGAACCTGGAGATCGTCCGCATGGTGAAGGCTGTCCGCATGGACAACAGGGAGCTGACCGCCTTCCTGCGCGCCTACGCCAGCGGCATGATCTCCCTGCCGGACGGGCTGATGGAGACGGAGGAAAGCGAGGGTGCGGAAGATGAAGCGTAACAGAGCTTTTCACCGTTTCGCCGCCGTGTTCCTGGCGCTTTTCTGCATGGCGGCCACCTCCACCGTGGCCTTCGCCGGCGGCGGGGACGGTGAGCCCTACTACACCGGGGAGGAGACCACGGGCGGTTATGAGCCCCAACCCCTGACCCCGGAGGGAAACATGACCCTGGTGGACGATATCGCCGGTGAGAGCGCCGGGGACAAGCAGTTCATCACCGTGGTCACAAAAGGCGGCAACTATTTCTACATCATCATCGACCGGGCGGAGGACGGCGAGAACACCGTCCACTTTCTCAACCAGGTAGACGAGCGCGACCTGCTGGCCCTGATGGACGAGGAGACGCCTGCCGCCCCGGTGTGTACCTGTAAGGAAAAATGCGCGGCCGGCGCGGTGGATACATCCTGCCCTGTCTGCAAGACCAACCTCTCCGAGTGCGTGGGCAGGGAGAAGGTCAGGGAGCCGGAGCCGGAACCGGAGCAGCCGAAGAAAAAGAGCGGCAGCGGCCTGTTGGCCGTGGTGGCGCTGCTGGTGCTGGCAGGCGGCGGAGCCTTCGCCTATGTGAAGTTCATCAAGCCGAACCGCAGCAGCGTGAAGGTCAGCGCCGATCCCGACGAGTACGATTTCCCCGACGAGGAGTATATCAACGAGGACGAGCCTGCGGAGGCAGAAACGGAGGCGGAGCATGAGTAAGCTGATCATCGCGGAAAAACCGAGCGTGGCAAAATCCATCGCGTCGGCCCTGGGTGCTTCATCCAGGGCCGATGGCTTTTATGAGGGCAGCGGCCTGATCGTTTCCTGGTGCGTGGGGCACCTGGTATCCCCGCTGGACGCGGGTGGCTATGACGAACGCTTCAAAAAATGGCGCTATGAGGATCTGCCCATCCTGCCAGAGCCCTTCCGCTATGCCCCCATCCCCGGCAAGGAGGCGGCTTTGGACAATGTGAAGCACCTCATGGCGCGGGAGGATGTAACGGAGATCGTCAACGCCTGTGACGCCGGACGGGAGGGCGAGCTGATCTTCCGTCTGGTGTATGAAATGGCCGGCTGCCGCAAGCCGGTCCTCCGGCTTTGGATCTCGTCCATGGAGGACAGCGCCATCCGGGAGGGCTTTTCCGAGCTGCGCCCCGGCGCCGAGTATGAAGCCCTGTATCAGTCAGCCCTCTGCCGCCAGAGGGCTGACTGGCTGGTGGGGATCAACGCCACCCGCCTTTTCTCCGTTCTCTACCACCGCACCCTGAATGTGGGCCGCGTCCAGACGCCCACCTTGTCCCTGCTGGCGGCGCGTGACGCGAAGATCGCGCTGTTCCAGAAGGAGAAGTATCATCATGTGCGCCTGACCCTGGCCGGCGCGGAGGCGGTGTCAGATAGGTTCACCGATCCAGCGGAGGCGGAACAGGCAGCGGTCATGTGCAAGGGTGCGGCCGTCACCTGCACCTCCGTCACCTGTGAGCAGAAGAAGGAACCGCCTCCGAAGCTCTATGACCTCACCACCTTGCAGCGTGAGGCAAACCGGCTGCTTGGCTACACGGCGAAGCAGACCCTGGACTACGCCCAGAGCCTCTACGAAAAAAAGCTGCTGACCTACCCCCGCACGGACAGCCGGTATCTGACCTCCGATATGGCGGAAACGGCCTCCTGTGTGATCCATCTGGCGGCAAAGCTGCCGCCCTTTGATAAAATCAGCAATTTCTATCCGCTGGTGGAGGCCATGGTCTCCGACAAGGACGTATCCGACCACCACGCCATCATCCCCACAATGGAGATCGAGAAAGCGGATATCCCCGCCCTGCCCCTGGGCGAGCGCGAGCTTCTTCTTTTGGTCTGCTGCCGTCTGCTGTGCGCGTCGGCGGAGCCCTATGTGTGTGAGGCGGTCACGGCCACCTTTGATTGCGGCGGCCATTCCTTCACCGCAAAGGGCAGGCGCGTCATCTCCGAAGGCTGGCGGGAGATCGACCGCATTTTCCGCGCCTCCCTGAAAGAAAAGCCTGCGGATGGGGACGGCGATACGCTCCCGGACTTCACCGAAGGGCAGACCTTTGACGGCGCGGAGGTTTCCGTCACCGAGCATTTCACCCAGCCGCCGAAGCCCTACACGGAGGATACGCTGCTGTCGGCCATGGAGAACGCGGGCAAGGATGATATTCCCGATGAAGCCGAGCGAAAAGGGCTGGGCACGCCTGCGACCAGAGCAGCCATCATCGAAAAACTGGTGGCGGCCGGATTTGTGGAGCGCAAGGGCAAGAGCCTGATCCCCACGAAAGCCGGTATCAACCTTGTCACGGTCCTGCCGGAGCCGCTGACCTCTCCCATGCTGACGGCGGAATGGGAACAGAAATTGACGGAGATCGCAAAGGGCAGCGCTGACCCGGACACCTTTATGGATGGCATCCGGGATATGGTCCGGGAGATCGTGTCTACCTATTCCTGCATTTCCGAGGACGGCAAAAAGCTGTTTGCCCCGGAGAAGGAAGTGATCGGCACCTGCCCCCGCTGCGGCCAGCCGGTTTATGAGGGGAAGAAAAACTTTGCCTGTTCGGATCGGTCCTGCGGCTTTGTTCTCTGGAAAAATGACCGCTTCTGGACGAGCCGCAGGAAGGAGCTGACAAAGAAGATGGCGGCAGACCTTCTGAAAAAGGGCCGCACCAACGTCAAGGGAATGTGGTCTGAAAAGAAGCAGGCCACTTATGACGCCGCTGTGATCCTGAATGACACTGGCGGCAGGTACATCGATTTCAAGCTGAAATTTCCCAAAAATAAGCGAAGCTGAAGGAGGAACGTATATGCCGGATTACAGTTACAACAAGGACTATCCCTTTGCTGCCTTTATCACCAATCTTGGCAAGTACAACGAGGGCGAGCTTGTGGGCGAGTGGGTGAAGTTTCCCACCACCGCCGAGGAAATGAAGGAGGTATTCAAGCGCATCGGCATCGGCCAGAAGGATGCAGCGGCAAGCGGCGGCGAAAAGGCTGTCGAGGCGGCGAAGGCAGCCGGCTGGGATAAGATCGAAGCAGCTTATATTGCGGGTGTTCAGGGTGACTCCACCGCAGATGCACGCCGCACCGGTTTCCAGGAAGGCATTGACGGCGCAGGCGGCACCTTCCTCGCAGACGAGGTGCAGTACGCTGATGCGGTAGCGGACAAGGCAACCCTCTGCATGGAGGGCATCATGCAGAGCCATCCGGAGGGTCTGGCGATCATCGCCTGCCACAATGACGACTGCGCGATCGCGGCAGCTCGTGCAGCAGCGAACAATCCGGCTTACGCCAACACCATCTTCATCGGCTTTGACGGCAACCTGACCGCAGCGCAGTCCATTCTGGACGGCGGCGAGACCATGACCGTTGCCCAGAGCGGCTACGATCAGGGCTATCAGGCGGTCAAGACCGTCGTTGCGCACCTGAACGGCGAAAAGGTCGACAGCTTTGTCGACTGCGGCACCAAGGTCATCGACGCAGACAGCGCTGAGGAGTACATGGCGACCCTCAAGAGCCAGATGGACGGCAAGGACGCTGCACAGTAAACCGTAATACCATGCGCTGCACTTGCAGCAGTAAGTGCAGCGCATCTATTAAAAAATCACGTTTCTACAAGGAGAGAAAACCAATGGGCATTCTGAAAATCGGCGTAGTTGGCTGCGGCCGTATCGGCAAGCTGCACATCAACAACCTGATCAACTCTGTACCGGGCGTACAGGTAGTCGCAGCAGCAGATCCGATGCTGGATAAGTCCGGCGCACGCGAGTGGCTGGCAGAGCGCAAGATCACCAACGTTTCCACCGACTTCATGGACGTTATCAACAACCCGGAAGTAGACGTAGTATTCGTTTGCTCCTCCACTGACACGCACTGCGATGTTTCCATGGCAGCAGTTCAGGCTGGCAAGCACGTATTCTGCGAGAAGCCGATCGACTATGATATCGACAAGATCAAGAAGCTGCTCGCACTCGTTGAGGAGAAGGGCGTTAAGTTCCAGGTAGGCTTCAACCGCCGCTTCGACCACAACCACAAGGCAGTTGCAGACGCAGTCAAGGACGGCACGATCGGCGATCCGCATATCGTTATCGTTTCCTCCCGTGACCCGGAGCCGCCCCCGGCTTCCTACGTTGCAGTTTCCGGCGGTATCTTCTATGATATGATGATCCACGACTTCGACATGGTTCGCTACGTAACCGGTTCCGAGGCTGTTGAGATCTCCGCTGTTGGTTCCTGCCTCGTTAACCCGAAGCTGCAGGAAGAGTCCGGCATTCCGGACGTTGACACCGCTGTTGTTACCATGAAGATGGCTAACGGCTGCATCGCTGTCATCAACAACTCCCGTCAGGCAGTTTACGGCTACGACCAGCGCGTAGAGGCGTTCGGCTCTAAGGGCATGGCTTCCGATGCCAACGACCTGCTGAACACCACCACCGTACTGACCAAGGACGGCGCTCACTCCGAGAAGCCGCTGTGGTTCTTCCTCGAGCGTTACAACCAGGCATTCATCAACCAGGTTATCTCCTTCGTTGATGCAATCAACAACGATACCCAGACTGCTGTCGGCGCTATCGACGGCCTGCGTCCGGTTCTCATGGCTAAGGCTGCTACCGAGTCCTGCCGTAACGGCGGCGTGTTCGTCAAGGTCGGCGAGTAATTCTTCTTAGAATTTCTTTCTCCTCTCTCTATTCTAAATTAGAAAAGCAGCTCCAAATGCTTTTCATTCCCTCAAATACAACAGCAGGGCATTTTTTGAAGTGACCTCTAAAAGTTAGAAAAAAATGCTCACGCGACCGAAAGGGCTTGCTGCCTGTGAATTACAGGCAGCAGGCCCTTTCGCTTTGCCTTGATTCTGCGGTTGCTGCGGTAGTCCAGACACTTCTGTTTGATTTTGCGAACTTGATTATACGCTATCCTTATCATTCTTAAGACAATACCGCACAATAAGAGCTGCGGCGCTTTGCGGAAATTATGCGGTACCGCCTTAAAGAACGAGAGCCGGAAGCATAGCCTTCGGCTCTCGTTTTTTGCGTTTTCAGCAGCCTTGTGACAGGTCTACGACATTTTTCAGTGGATTTCCGGTTTTCAACAATGAGATAATAAAAAGCATCTGCATGAGCAGACACTCTTCAAATTATTTTTATAATTTCATTTCGCGGTTCTTTCTGCGCAGATGGGTTGCCAGCGCATACAGAACAGCGATATCCTCCTCGTCCAGACCGGTTAAATCCAGCGTCTGCGTTTTTGCAACACACAGCAGATAGTCCGTCGATACCTTGAAAATCGTGGATAATTCGATAATATACTGCGTACTCGGTACATTCAGGCCCAATTCCCACGCATTTACGCTCGACCGCGTGATGCCCAGCCGCTTTGCCAGCGCGGCCTGTGAGAGGTTGTGACTCTCCCGCAGCATTTTAATTCGTTCCCCTATAATCAGCATTCTATCACCTTATTATAGGGTATGCCAATCACGATGATATTACGATATCCTTATGATATTTATAATTGACATACATATTTCTTCCAGCTATACTAAAGAAGATAACAGGAGGACTGTACATGGTAATCTTACGAATGCTCTTGGTATGTCTGATCATAACTCTTATACTCTGGGGAATCTATGCTGCCCTTCGTTCCATACTATCCAATAGGTGGCTTCATGACGCGGCACGACAGGATGTTGTGCATCTGTTTGATCGAGACTTACCGAAATGGTTAGAAGCAGCTTATACCGCCTTAAACCAGTATTTGCAGACACAGTGCAGCAAATGTGACTGGAGCATAGAGATTACATGCCCCTCCCATGCTGTTATTGATCGATGCCGTATCAACTTTTCCGGTTCGCAAGGTATTATTCTGGACAGTGTCAATCAGCAATTACTCTATTATAAAACAAAGGATTTACCGGAATTACATGCACTTCAATGCACAAATGCTCATCCGTTAGAAGCATTTGAGTGTTTTTCTCTCCCCTACTCCGATATTCTTCAGGCACAGCTTATTACTTCCGCGCACGCCTATACGCAGATGGAAACGAAAGGCGGCCTTTCTCAAGGCACCGCCGAACAGCATACCGCCGGGCAAACGGTCTATGACAAATTAGCAATCGTTATTCAAAGCAAAAATCCCAATCATCCATATATAGAATTAGACTTTTCTAATCATACCGCGGTATCTGAAATGTGGAAAATCCTTCAAACCTCCAGCATATTAGGAAATATCTTTGAAACCGAGTCTAAATTCAGCATTTCATATGCAGGCTGCGATACCGATATCAAGATCCGGAAACGTTTCTCTGCTATTCCATCGCTTTCATTTGCTCTGACATCGATCGGACCGGCGCAGTTAAATATGTTAAAGCAAATCCTGCTCCATCTGGAAGCGATTGCACAAGCTGATTCGCCCAATTCCGCACCTGTTTCATGATTTTCATAATAAAAAGCGTCTGCTCACGCAGACGCTTTCAGCTTGTCCAAAAACCCAGCTGCCCATGAAGCGGCAATCGCTATGGACTATCCCAGTCATATCACAGACCACGAAAAAGGTAAACCGGTCATCGGATGCCTGCGTTGGCCGTGCTTTGAAAGATGGCAGCTTTTCATCTGTTAGAATCAGTCCGGTAAAGGCTAGATTGAGCGTGCCGATCAGCCGGCGTAGATTTTATCCATTTCTGCTTCAAATGTCTCGTCCGGTGTCTTGCAGCCAAGTCCTTTCGATCGTTTACTTCTTCCGTCCATTCGTTCAGCGTCATACCGTCTTCGCCCAAAAATAAAAAACTGTGCAGATCCGAAATCTACACAGCATTTATCGGTATGACCAAGAGACGAAAGTCCTGCACCGATCGTGCCGTTTATCCTTGCGTAAACATTGAAAAATGGTATACTGATACTGCGGTGCGGAGATTTCCGTTGTGTAGGCGGTGCGTCACCTGCGCAGATACAAGGGAGCTGGCGCTCTCTTGTACTGCCGTATTTGATTTGCAATTCTCTTACTATTGATATAACAACATATAAGTGCAACTTGTATTTCCATTTCACTATATTCGTGTAAACTATTCTCTGATATAATATCGAGGGTGAGGAAATGGCGGCTACCGAGGCGCAAATGCGCGCTACTGCAAAGTGGCAGAAAGAAAAGACAGACGAGGTGCGTTTCCGCGTGCCCACGGGCGAACGCGCCGTTATTCAGGCGCACGCTAACCACCAAGGCGAATCCACCACCGCGTTTATCAAGCGTGCAATCAAAGAAACCATGGAGCGGGATAATGCAGAGAAACATGAGTGATCGTCCGCTGCACTCCCGGTGCAATTACATATCGTTCAAAAGACTCGTTGCAAAATAAGGCGAAAAACTGCCCTCAAAAGGACAGTTTTTCGCCTTATTAGCGTTAAATCAGCATACGCTTTTGCTTATCCGGCAGCGCGGCGAAATTCACGTTGTCGAGTCGCGGGACGGGGGTGCGGGTGTACAGCACAGCATGGCCTGCGGCTTTGAGAATCATCTGCGTTTCCTCTACCGTAAGCTGAAAGCCAAACGCAAGCTGTATCAGCTTGTCCCGTGTCGGTGTATAAGTACCGTCGAAAAGCTGGTAGCCATAGGTACGCGCCAAGCCTGCCGCACGGATTACTGCCGCTCTTGTCAGCTGTTTACGTTCTAGAAGGTCCGCTAATAGCTCCGGTACGGTTTTATTCTGCAACTCGTCAGCGTTCTCCTGAACAAAGGCTGCTGCATCTGGCTTGCTGCGCAGAATATCCATCAATTCGCCTGTGGTCTTTTCCATCTGTATCACCGTTTCTGTCATCTATTGATTTCCATTATAGCACAGAACCATTTCACCTTAAAATCAAATTCTAACCCGATCCGAACTCATCAGTAAAACCGCATCGGAGGCATTACAGATGAACAACAATAAGAAGACTAAGAAAAAGCGTCACAACGGTGAGGGCAGTATCCGCCAGAAACCGAATGGACGCTATGAAGTCCGTATCTCCGGCCGAGATATGGAAACCGGTAAATCGACTCGTATTTCCAAGTACGCCGATACACTTGATGAAGCTGTTGATATACAGCACGCTTTGAGTGTCGCTATGGTACAGACACCGCAGTATTTACAGAACAATACGACCGTAGGCGAATGGCTGGATAACTGGCTGTCGACTTATATGCAGCGCACACTCAAGCAGTCCACCTATAAGAGCTATGAGACCTATGTTCGCAAGCATTTCAAACCGTCGCTCGGCACTATCAAGCTGAAAGAGCTAACCCCGCGTACGCTCCAGATATTCTACAACTACAAACAGGAGCAGGAGAACTTATCTCCCAAAACCATTTCCAATCTGAATATGTGCTTACATAAGGCTCTTGCACAGGCACAGTCCGAGGGACTGGTTCTCTCCAATCCGTCTGGCAGTGTAAGCCTGCCGCCGCTCACCAAACCGCGCATTGAGATTTTAACGCGCGAACAACAGGCTCGTCTGGTGCAAGTGAGTTATCAATTCCGGTATGGCGTATTTGTACGAATGACTTTGGTAACTGGCTTACGATT
>ERZ834433.1550-NODE-1550-length-17968-cov-5.067493_pt1 | contig 17968 bp, 7 predicted proteins | sample MGYA00519948_ERZ834433 | MGnify/ENA primary metagenome ERZ834433 (study PRJEB31850, sample SAMEA3708752) | human gut metagenome | biome: human gut; feature: human-associated habitat; material: faeces | place: China | collected 2014 ...
GGCCAGCACGCCGTGCTCGGCAGCCTGACGGACGCCCTTCTCAACTGCGGGGAAGAAGTTCTTCGGCACGCTGCCGCCGAACACATTCTCAGCAAACTCGATGCCCTCGCCCTGCACAGGCTCGAACTGAATCCACACATCGCCGAACTGGCCGTGGCCGCCGGTCTGCTTCTTGTGGCGGCCCTGCGCCTTGCAGCTCTTGCGGATGGACTCACGGTACGGCACGCGCGGATTCTCGAGCGTGATCTCGACGCCGAACTTATTCTTCAGCTTGGCCAGCGCGACCTCCAGATGCTGGGTGCCCAGACCGCTGATGATCTGCTGCTTCGTCTCGGGGTCGACCACGAACCGGATGGCGGGGTCCTCCTCGATCAGGCGGGCCAGCGCGCTGCCGACCTTACCCTCGTCGCCCTTCTTGGCGACCTTGACGGCCATGCGGTAGCTGCTGATGGGGTACACAGGTGCGGGCAGCGCCACGACGCGGGCGGGGTCACACAGGGTATCGCCGGTCTTGGCGGTGGCCAGCTTGGCAACTGCGCCGATGTCACCGGCGGCGATTTCGGGCGTATCGGTCTGCTTTTTGCCGCAAACGGTCAGCGTCTTGCCCAGGCGCTCCGGCTGGCCGGTGCGGGCGTTGACGGCGTTGCTCGTCGCGGTCAGCCTGCCGGACAGCACCTTAATAAAGCTCAGCTTGCCGACAAACGGGTCGGCCACAGTCTTAAAGACGTAAGCGCACAGCGGGGCAGCGGGGTCGGCGGTGATCTCCACCGGCTCGCCGCCAGACTCTCCCACGGCGGACGCGGTGTCCGCGCCGGGCAGCAGCACGTTCATGTTGTAGAGCAGCATATCCAGCGCCTGCGCGTTGACGGCGGAGCCGCAGAACACGGGCGTGATCTGGCCGCTGCGCACGCCGGAGGCCATGCCCTGGACGATCTCCTCTGTGGTGAAAGCCTCACCCTCGAAGAACTTCTCCATCAAAGCCTCGTCGGTCTCGGCGATGGCCTCGCTCATGGCCTGGATCAGGCCCTCAAAGCGGTGGCCGATGTCGGGCAGGTCGATCTTGACCTGCTTGCCGCCTTCGTATTTGAAGGCCTTCTGGCTGAACAGGTTGATGTAGGCGACGGTGCCGTCGTCCAGACGGACGGGCACGACGCAGGGGCAGACACTGGGGCCGAACTTGATCTTCATCTGCTCCAGGATCTTAAAGTAGTCGGCGTTTTCCAAATCAGCCTTGGTGACAAAGATCATCCGCGCCTTGTTGTTTTTCAGCGCCAGCTGGTACGCCTTCTCGGCACCGACGGTCACGCCGGAACGCCCGGACACACAGATCAGCACGCTCTCGGCGGCCATGATGCCCTCGGCAGCGCCGGTCTCAAAATCAAACAGACCCGGTGCGTCGATCAGGTTGTACTTGATGCCCTCGTACTCGACGGGGACAACGCTCGAGTTGAGCGATGCCTTGCGGCGGATCTCCTCGGGGTCAAAGTCGCTGGCGGTGGTGCCGTCCTCGACACGGCCCATACGCTCGGAAGCGCCGCTCATGTACAGCAGTGCCTCGGTCAGCGTCGTTTTGCCGCAGCCGGCGTGGCCGGCCACCAGAATGTTGCGGATGTCTTTGCTTGCGTAGCCCATGGATCGTCAAACCTCTTTTCGCGCCGGGGCTGCTTCCGGCAGCCCTGCGGCGTAGAATTTCATTGCGGCGCAGTGATTTTTGAACACTCCCGCCTGTTTGATACTACTTTACCACATTGTTGTGGAAATTTAAACAGTTTTTTCGGATTTTTTGTAAAAATTTTTAGGCAAAAGATTGTGGAAAGTGTAAAAAATCGTTCCTCAACATACAGCGAGTGTAGGGGGCGAGCATTGCTCGCCCGCCAACTTGGCGCAGCATCGTCTTTTCGGGAAAATATATCACAGGGCAAACGGGCACGGGCGGGCAATGCCCGCCCCTACCAATCGTTTCTTTGCCGGTCCGTGCAGCAAAAAAAGCCGCACAGCTTTCACTGTACGGCTTAACGGCTCACCTATTTTTCCTTCTTCGCCGTCTTTTTGCGGCGGCGGGCGCGCCCGCTGTCGGCCTTGGCCTCGGGAACATAGAGGCTATAGCTCAACAGGTAGCGGCCATGGGCAGGGATGCGGTAGAACGCGGCCTTGATGCGCTCCAGCGGACTGGTGCCGCTCTCGGCGGTGCTGCCGCTCAGCATAACAACATACTGCATATCGGTGTAGCGGGCGGCCACATCGCTCTGGCGCAGATTCGTGCGGATCAGATCGCCCAGCTGCTCCACCATCAGAGCGGTCTCGGCAGCATCGGTGTTCTGGCTGGGAGCCACGGTCAGGATCGCCAGGAATACCTGCAGACCGTAGCGGACCTGCACGCCGCGCTGTACACGGTAAATTTCCTTGAACGTCTCAAAGTCGCAGATACAGGCCCCCGTGTTGTCGGTATCCGGCAGGGCAGAGATCAGCTTGGAGACCTCACTCTCCATGTTGCGGTCTGCCTGGCGCATCTGGCGGTAGGCAGAGCCTGCGCGGCCCGGCTCAATGGCATGATGCAGGCAGCCCATGGCGCTGCCGCGGCGTGCCAGATCCTCCGCCTCCTCGTGGCGGCCCAGCGTCTCCAGCGCGACGATCTTTTCCAGATAAAGGCGCTCCTCGTAGGGGTCCAGCTCCAGCGCGCGGGTACACAGCGTAACGATGCGGGTGCTCTCGCCCCATTTTTTGCAGAGCTCCAGCAGGTTTAAAATGGCTGTGCGGTACTGCCCGTGCAGACGCACGCTGACGCTTTCGACCCACGGCTCGGACGCAGACTGCGGCAGCAGCCGCCCGTCGTACAGGTTGACGATCTGTTCATAAATGCGGCTGCGCTTCTCGGCGTCGCTCTCCTTGCGGGCCAGCTCCGACAGGTCATTGACCTCAAACACATCCACGCTGCAGTCCAGATGGGGGTTCCACTGGTAGTAGCCGCGGCTGGTCACGATGCAGCCCTTCATCTCATCCAGACCCTCCGCGTCGATCATAAGGCGGAAGCGATGCAAGATGGCGCGCAGGGCCATGTCCGGGTTGGTGGACCGCTCCCCTGCCCACAGGGTATCGGTCAGTACCTTGTGGGAGACGCGCTCCCCGCGCCGCAAAACGAGATACTGCACCAGCGCCGTTGCCTTGCGGGACTGCGCCAGCTGTGCCAGCACGGGCTTGCCGTTCACACGGATCTCAAAGCCGCCCAGCATTTTGATTTCAATTGTTGCCATCCTAGTCATCCTCTCTGCTCTGATGCCCATGACGTTCCTGCATTTTGTGCGGCACACAGGTATTCATGTTTTAAAGTATAACAAGTCCATTTGAATTTGTCCAGTACATCCGCCGGGATTGTAATAAACTTTTCAAAAATCGTCCCGGAGGGCACCGCTCACGACTCCGACGATGCCTTGCCGTCCCAGGTGCCGGGTTCATACAGGATGACCGGCTCACCGGGCAACTGCACAATGGCTTTTTGGGTGCATAGCGGCACGATCTGGTTGTCGGCGTCCCGCTTGGCCACAGTCAGCACCACCGTCATAGCCGTAATGCGCGGGGTCTTGGTTTCGTCGCCGTCCTGCGTCCAGCTGCGGGCGTAGAAATGCAGTTCGCTGATGAACAGCCCCATATAGGCATCCCGGGGATAGGCCGTTGTGTAGCCGTAGGCAACGTAGGGCCGTGTGACCGTCTCGGTACCGTCCTCGGCCTTGTCCTTTTTTGTGTGCTGCGGGTTGCCGTAGTGCCCGGCGTCATTCAGTTCATCGCGGTAAAACCGCATGTGCAGGTAGCCGTTCAGCGCATTGGCCTGTTCCGGTGTCAGCAGCGCTGTGCCGTCTGTCTTTGTCAGCGGCGGCACACAGTCCTTGTCGATCAGCTCAATGTGGTTGGGGTAGACGCTGAATTCCAATGCCGTGCCCTTGCTGTAGTCGTTACCCTTGGACAAAAAAACGCTGTCCAAATTATTAGGGTCCGTCGCGCCGTCGGTGAAGCGGATATAGCCGTTCGCCTCGAGCACCTCGCCGCGGATCGTCTCAATGAGCGCATCGGCCAGATTTTGCGCGCGCGTCTGCTGCTGGATGTCCATGTACGCCTGTGCGCTGGGCTGTATCAGCGTGACCGCCGCCAGCGTAAAGATCGCCAGCAGCACCATGCAGACGATCAGCTCCACCAGCGTTGTGCCGTTCTGGTTTTTCAAACGCTGCTTCATGGGTTGGTCGTCCCTTCTGCCGTGCTCTTGCTGTAGCGGTAAAACTTGTGCTGTTCCGTCGTTTTTTGGCCGTTTTCCGTAACTTCCGCGCTTGTCTCCACGCTGTCCAGCTCGACACCGTTCACCGTAAATTCACCGTAATCGCCAAAGGAGAACGCCAGCCCATCCTGTTCCTTCTCCCATTTGGGGGCCGCGTTATTGGCCGGGTACAGCCCGGCGCAGAAGGCATAGGCTGTCTCCCGCAGCGACTCGGCCTTTAGGGACATGGCGCGGGCGTACCGCAGCGAAACGACGAACATCGACGTAAAAATCATCAGCAGCAGGAACGACACAAGCACTTCCACAATGGTCTCGCCGCGCTGACTTTGTAAAGTATGTTTCATAGCGGGTCACTCCTGTGTTGTGCCGGTGCTCTGTTTGGCACCGCGGGTGTAGGTGATGGAATCGGGCTGCTGGCTGGTGTCGCAGTGGAACGTCAGGCGGTTGCTGGCAATGTTTTCGTCAGTAATGGTCAGGTCACCACTGCCGGGGGCGTAGAACGTCAGGGCTTTAATGCGGTAATACTTTGTTGGACCGTCGTTTATTGTGTAGTACACCTTTGGTAATTTTTTGCTTTTTGCCTGGCTGCCGTCGCTGTCGTACTTCACTGTGCGGTCATAGGTCCGCGTGAAGGCAAAGCTCTCGCCGTTTTTCGTGACTGTCACCGTAATGTCCAGCTGTAAATCGACGATCTCCATGCCCTTGCGGTTTTCGCCCTCCAGTGTGTCGAGCAGGTTGCGCAGGTCTGTGGCATTGGTGCTGTTCGCCGTCTGGTTCAGCTTGTCGGCACCGTCGCCCGGGCGGCGGCGCAGTGTTACCGTGATGGCCTCGGCCCCGCCATCGGGCTGGCTGCCGTTCGGTTTCCAGGCGAACTCCTTGGGCTGGGATTCCAAATCATAGATGTCCTTGCCGTAGCTTTGGGAGAACATGAACTGCTCATTGACGAACTTGGCAAAGCTGCTGTCCCTCTTGTTCAGCTCCCCTTCCAGCACGTCGGAAAAGCTGGTTGCCAGCTGGTAGGCTTCCTGTTCCAGCAGCTGGCGGTTGGCATTGGCCGTCAGCACGGAGGCCGCATAGACCAGCGCTGCCGACAGCGCCACAAACAGCGCGCCGATGCAGAGGACCAATATCATCGAAAGTCCCTGCTCCCCGCGCAGAATGCTGCGTGCCCTGCGGTGCATAATGCCACCTTCTTTCCTGAAATAAAATTACGATGCGTCGCTTGTTTCCGTCCGTTCCGGGGGCGCGGTTTCCGTCGCGTCCGTCTCATCCGGGGCCGCGGCGGTCTCCGGGGTCGCCATGGGCAGTGCCGCACGGGCCCGCATCAGGACCGGGGGCACGCTTGCGGGGGCGCTTTCCGCCGCCGTGCTTTCTGCAGTCTCGGCGGGCGCGACGCTCTCCGCGGAGTCCATACTCTGGGCATCCTCCGTCGCATCGGCGGTGTTCGTCTCGTTGACGGGGACCTTGACCTTGCCGGACGCAACGGTTTTACCGTTGTCACCCGAGTGCGCCAGCGTCTGCAGCGTCACACTTGCGGTGAACTTTTGCAGCTCGAGCGAATCGTCCTGCACCTTTTCCTGCAGCTCGGGCAGGGTGATGCGGTAAACAGGCTCGGCGCCGTCCTCCTGCACCAGCTCCAGCATGGGAACCGTCTGTGCCTTGTAGTACAGCGTACCGCCGTCCTTTTCCACCGTGCCGGTGACGTTATAGGGTTGCGATTTCCATGTCACGTTGCCGTTCTCGTCGGTCACAGGCTCAACGCTCAGGTCGTACCAGATGCGGGTCTTGCCGGTCTCCTTGTCCACATCGTCGGTCTGCTTCGCAATCTCCGTCGTTTTGCCGTCATAGGTCTTGGTAACGGTTTTGATTTCCCCGCGCTTATGCGTGGTGCCGTCTTCGTCCGTCTCGTCCCTGTCGTAGGTCGTCACCGTAATGCTGTAGGGCTTTTTGTCCTTGTCCAGCGGCGTGACGGTAAAGGTATAGCTGTCGGTCAGGTTGCGCACCGTGCCGTCGGCCTGGGTGTACTTGTTCACCGCGGTCCACTCCACCGTAAAGCGGCGCAGCTCCAGCGGGGTCTTATCGCGCTCGACGGTAAACTTGGGGTCGCTGTACAGGTTGACTTCCTGCTTGTAAACGGCATTGCCAAGTGCGCGTTCCGGTTCGGCAGCGTCCACGGGGGCGTCCAGCGTGATGGCCGGCAGCTGCGCCTTTGCGGCATCCTGCAAGAAGTAGAACCAGTTCGACGCTGTCGTGCCGTCGGTGGGCATAACGCGCACCGCGGGCAGCAGGTATTGTTTTGCATGGTCGGGCGTCAGCGTAAAGCCGTTGCCGTCGGGCACAAAGGTATAGCTGGCGTTGGTGCCGTCGGCGCTGGCGCTCCCGCCCACCGTGCGGCTGTCCTTCGGGATGACCAGCTCGGCGTCGCCGCTGTTCAGCATCTCGTCCAGTTTTTTGGTCAACTCCTGCTGGGCCGTGTACTTGGCCTGCCCGGTGAGGGTATTCTGCCAAACCTCGGCCAGTTTGGCAATTTCTGTATACTTGGCCTCATCGCTGAAGATATAGCCGGTAAAGTAGACATTGCCCTGTGCGGGTGCGTCCAGCGTCATGTTGAGCTTGAGGTCGTTCAGGAACGTCTCCTGATTCGGGCTGTCGGGCGCAAAGCTGCTGGCCATAACCTTGGGCGCAGCGGCGCGGCTGACGATGGCCTCGGGCTGGCTCAACGCGCCGTCCGGGCCGTCAAAGCAGCTATCGTCCTTGCGGCGGGCAATGACGCGGAAGCGCAATGCCTTGCCCTGATACTGCTCCAGATCCAGCGTCAGGCTGCCGACGTTGTCCGTGGTGGGCAGCGTCAGCACAGTTTTGCCGTTGGCATCGACGACGCACAGTTCATAGTGGTCAATGCGCTCGTCGTCGGACGGCGACCAGCTGACCGTGTAGAGCAGGGCATCCGCGTTGTCGGTCTCGCCGTTGACGCGGGTGATGGAGCTCGGCGCGCTGATGCCGGGCAGGCGCTGCTTAACGCTGTAATCCGCCACAGCGGACGCGCCGATTTCGGTGGTGCCGGCTGCCGCCACGCGGGTGACCTCGAGCCGGACCTTGTCATAGCGCCAGCTGTCGCTGCCGTTGGCCAGCATGGTATCCACGTTGACAGGCAGAGTAAAGCTGCTGCCATTTTGTGTCGGCGTCAGGGTGTCCTTCAGCGCAATTTGCTCCTGACCGGTCACATTGCCGTTCTCGTCCGTCAACAGGCCGTAGAGCTTGATGCTGTAGGTCGGCGTTTTCGCGTCCATGTCCTCTTGCGTCCAGTTGAACGTATAGGTCAGCTGATTGTTGTCCGGGTTCACCTTGCCGCCGTCGGTATCTTCGGCCAGCGTCGGGGCTTTCAGGACATTCAGGTTCAGCTGCTTGAAGATGATCTGCGGGGTCGTCTGCGTGGCCTGTATAGCCCAACCCTGGTCATCGGTGCGGCTCACGTCGGAGAAGCAGAGCGGCGTCAGATGGGCATAGGTATAGCTGTGCTCGCCCGTGCGGACGATCTCATAGCCGTTCTTCCACCAGATTTCTTTGTCGGTGTCGTTTGTCTCGCTTGCATGGCTGGCGATGGCAGTGGACACTTCCTCCGCCGTGGCATCCCAGCGTGTGGTCACATCGCCTTTACCGCTGGTGATGGGCACCGCAATGACAAGGAAGTCGGTGTAGTTGGACATAGCATCCGACGGCAGGCTGTTCAGATTGAAGGTGACGGGTGTCTCGGTGACGATGCCCTCCCGCGCGGCCAGCGTGATGTACTGGCCGTTCAGGGACCGCCCGTTGACCGTGTCATTGCCCAGATATTTTGCCAGCAGCATGACGCGGTAGGTCGGGCTGCCGTGGGTCGGGTCTGCCGACGTTGGCGTGAAGCCGAAAGTCACCGTTGCGGTAAAGTTTTCCGCCGATTGGCCGGTGCAGGTCACGTACTCTGTCGCGTTTTCTGCTTTGGTCAGCGTGCCCGCAGGCAGACCGTCTTCATTCTTCTTGGCATCTTCTTTGTTAACATCACGCCATTGGGATGGGACGTAGGTTTCGACCTTGTACTCCGCCGAGCGTAAATAGCTGGTGCTGCCCGCTGCCGGAGTTGCCAGCGCTGTAAAGGTCTTGGTCACCCCAATACTCCACGCTATGCGGATATACTTCTTCCCATTCTGCCTGCTGAACGTATAAGGGTTCGTTACACCGTTTCTTGTTACGGTTACTGTCCAGTTTTCATCCTTGGGGTAGTCCTCATAGTTTTTCAACACAAGAATTTGCTCATATTTAAATTCTTCGTTACCATCGACCTTCGTGCATTCGTTCCAGTTAAATTCCGAGCGCTTTACAAGGCGGACTTCCAGTTCCGGTTTCGGCAGGGCGTGCATAAAGGTCTGCACGCCGCTGGTGTTGGGGTTATCAGGCTGATTCGGGTCGTTGTTGGTGTTGTAGGGCGTTACACGCACGACGAAGTAACCCGTCCACGCTTTATCAGCCACAAAGGTATAGCTGCGCTGGTAGACGTCCGCTTTCAGATAGGGAACTGCATCCGGTGCGACAGTACCCGCATCGTTGCAGGGCAGAATTTCAACACGGTAGTAAGCGGCGGGGCTGGCTGTCGTGTCGTTCGGCTCGTCCCACGTCACTTCATAACGGCCATAGACGTTGTTGTCCGCGTCCTGCACCTGGCTGGCCTTGACGTGGATTTTTCCCGGCTTGGCGGGCTTGGTGCTGTCCAGCACGTACTTATAGTAGTTCTGGATGACCTCGTCCGTGATGTCCTCATTGTCCGGTTCGCCCTTGCGGTTGTCCTTGGTCGTCTGTGCGTTTTCACCGTAGACCAGTAGCAGCTGCCCGCGCTCACCGCCGTTGGCATCGTAGATATAACGCCGCGTCGATTTTTCACCAAAAGACTGCCCGGCCTTGACACCAATATAGCCCGTGCTGCCTGTTAGTTTTGTAATGTCGTAGCTGATTTGTTTGCCGTCGCTGCTTCTGGGCAGCATAGCAAAATAGGCATCGTCCGTTCCACCACCTGTATCCTTACCGATGAAGAGTCTGCGGCTGCCGGACTTGGTGTTTTCCTGCCGCTCGGTAAAGTTACTGTTCTGCGTGCCCCAGTTGATGCTTGTGGACAAGCCGGTTGTGGTGCGCGTCAGGGTTCTGTCGATTACGCCCGTAGCGGTTTGGGATTGACCTTGTATTTTCTTGTAGCTATTGGCAAAGGCCGCGCCGGAATCGATATAGTAGTTGTTATGACCCTCGATGTGTTCGCCATAAACAACCGTACCGTCTTTCATTGTCAATTCTGTGGACGAACGCTTGTCATAGGCAACAGGGTGCCAATCGTCCTTAACGACAGAGAAGCAGTTTGTGATTGTTGTGGGGGCTACACTGTAGCCGCCCATGGACCGGCTGCCGACAATACCGGCAATCCAGTAATATTTACCATTATTAGCGCTGTCATTATCGCCTTTTCTGGTTTGGGTCGTCATATTGGTGGTAAAGTTGCGGCACCGGTCAATATTGATGGTAACATACGGGATGGTTTTAAACTGGGCATTCCCATTGTAGCCGTTACCTTTTTTTACGCTGCTGACATTCGGATTGTCCACGCCATCCCACGGGCCCAAGTAAGCAAAAATGCCGACAGCCATCGATCTGGCTTGAATGCTTACAGTGCTGCCGTTGACACAGTCATACAGATCGATTGTCATAATGTCGGTGGCGTTCTTCATCTGCACTTTGCCAAAGATGCCGCCGATGTCGTTTGCGCTGCTCCAGCCATCAATAGACGACTTCATCGAACCATGGTTCTGACAGGACAGGACGTTGACCGACGTGTTGGAGACAGGCGCATCATAGTAAGCCACAATACCGCCCATTGTACCGCAGTCACTGCCGCCGTCGTTGAAGTTCGTCTTCAGGTCGCCGAAGTTGTAGCAGTTTTGAAGCGTGCCGCCGTAGTTCGTCCAAAGCGAAATGACGCCGCCCGCATTGCCGGAACGACTGTTATAGACAGAGCCGAAGTTAATACAGTTTGTCAGCGTCCACCGGTCACCACTGCGGTTGTTCTGGTTGCAGATGATGCCGCCAACCTGCACATTGAAGCGGTTTGTGGAATCATAGTAATTAAGATCATCGCGGTCATTGGCATCGCTTTGGGAAATATCACCCCTTTGGGTCGCGTTATTGCCCTTTTTCCAGAACGTCCGGCGGCTGAATCGACGCACGGCAGCGCAGTTTACCACAGTATCCAGCGCACTTGTGCCGGTCACATTGGATTCGTTCTGTCCTACGATGCCGCCAACGGTGGTATCATCGCGGGCTGCGTTATCCGCATAGACGAACCACTTACCGCTGGCCGTGCTGCTGATGCTGCCGTTCAGGCCGTTGAATCCGGTAATTCCGCCCAAGTGACCGCTGGCAAGGTTGTTCATATCCTTATTGCTGCCGCGCAAGCCGACAAGCAGATCGTTAGCGGCCAGACCCGTGTCGCTGTAAACGTTCGTGTAGCCCTTATTCGTCACAGTGTCAACGCCCTTGAGATCCACAAAGTTGGACACATAGCTAACTGTAGCGCCCGTCCCATTTACCGGGTTGCCGCGCAGCGCAGCGACAATTGCATTGGTGTCTCCGTCAGCGATCCACTTTTTCAACTCGGGCATCAAATCGGTCTGCACAGTTTTGCTGCCGCTGCCCTTGATAGTGCCGTTGTTGGAGCCCGCAACGCCGCCCACAAAGCCGTAACGCGCCGTAATGATGCTGCCCGCGCCGCTGATGCTGCTCTCGGAGGCGACATAGCTGTTGGTGATTTCGGCATTGTTGCGGCCCGCAATGCCGCCCACATGGCTGGCACTGGCGAGCTTTTCGTCTGCGGTCTGGGTCGTGGTGATGTTGCTGATACCGCTGACTTGCAGTTTGATGTATTTGACCTCACAGCCGGTGATTGTGCTGTTGTTCAGACCGGCAATGCCGCCCACCGTGCTGCCGGTGTTGCGTGCACCGACGGAGACAAGGCCGTCCGCGCCCGCGTCGCCGCCCATCGTGCCGGAATAGGTACACTGCTTCAGGGTACCGTCGTTCTTGCCTGCGACGCCGCCCAAATTTGTATATTTATCAAGATTTTGTGTAAGGTCCAGCCGAACGTCGGTGCTGCTGACCGTGCCGTTCTTCGTGGTGCGGCCCACCGCGCCGCCCAGCGTGACGGTGTTGGTGCCCGCGCGCAGGCCGTCGTTCAGCGCCAGCGCGCCGTTTTCGACCTGACAGCCGGTGACGATGCCCTCGTTCATGCCCGCAAGGCCGCCGATGGTGACCGCCGGGGTGCTGAACTGCACGTTGGCGTTTGCCGCCAGCTTCACATTGCGGATGGTCGCGCCCGCGCGGTTGTACGCCGCAACAGCGCCGATGCTCTCCGACGTGCCGGTGATCGTGCAGCCGCTTACGCTGCTGCTGCTTTCCAGCCCGCTGCCTTGGCCGATGATGCCGAAGTTCGTGGCCGTGACGCCGCCCGCCGTGCCGTTGGCCGCGGTGACGGCGGCGCTGACCTGCACATTCTCAATCAGCGCGTCTTTATTATTATTGCCCGCGATGCCGCCCGCCTCGCCGTTGGTGGCGTAGATCGGATTCTGGGCATGGCTGCAATAGCTGATCGTGCCGCTCGCGGCGTTCTCGCCCGCAATACCGCCCGCATATTTTGTGCTGGCGCGCACCGAGGCGTAGTTATCCACACGGGTGATTTCGGCGCTGTTCGTACCGGCCACGCCGCCTGCGTAGTTGGCGGCAGTGACGCTGCCCCAGACCGTGCCGGTGGTGTTTTCAGCGCTGTAAATACTGCCCTTATCCGTATTGATACCGGCCACGCCGCCCGCATAGCCGGTGGCGGTGACACTGCTTTGCAGCTTGCCGGACAGCGAGATATTGCCGACGTTGGCACCGGCCACGCCGCCCGCGTACTGGTTGGCCTCCACCGTGCCAGTGCTGTTGTTCTCTGTGCAGATGATGAGGCCCTTGCTTGCCGCAGCGTCACCGCCCAGGTTGACGCCCGCAATGCCGCCGACATAGCTGTCACCGCGCACGGCACAGTCTTTAACCGGGTAGGCAGACTGAATAAGACCGCCGTTGACACCCGCAACACCGCCCAGATAGGTATAGCCGGTTTCACGGTTGCCGAGGGACGCCGCCATGCTGCCGCCGGTGATCGTGCCCTCGTTCCAGCCCGCAAAGCCGCCCGCGGCGCACTTGTGAGCCACTGTGCCGTAGTTTGTGCAGTTTTCCAGCACCGTGTTTGGTGTGGCATAGCCGATGATACCGCCCGCCAGTGCGCCGTACGCGGTGCCAAAGTCATAGCGGCCACCGGCCAGCGCATTCAGCGATACGCCGTCTTTAAACGCGCCGTTGTTGGACGGGTTCAGGCCGCCGACGGACAGGGCATTCTGCGTTGCGCCGTTGGTTGCATTTTGAATCGTCAGCTTCGTTTTAGCGTCGTTTGCGCCGACGATGCCGCCGACGTAGATGTCGGCCTGCAGGTTGAGCTTGTTCCAGAAACCGGTCAGGATGATTGGGGTATCCGTTTTCGTTTCCGCGTCGGTGCTGTCGGTCAGCACGCCGGTGCTCTTGTCAATCTTCGGCAGCAGCGCCTCCAGCGTGACGCCCGCGGGCTTGGCCGCCAGCAGACGGTTGTAGCCGATGATGCCGCCCGCGACGGCGTCGGCCTCGACGCGGCCCGAGGTCACATTGGTTATAAACGCGCCGTCGCCCGTCACGGTGAAGCCGCCCACCGGCAGGTTGGCGCCGATGACGCCGCCGACAAGCTGCTGACCCGCCACGCGGCTGACCGCCACAGTGGCGGAGGGCAGCGTGGAGGCGCAGTTCAGGCCGATCATGCCGCCGACAGCCTTGCCCGCCGCCACGATCTGGCCGCTGATGGTCAGGTCCTGGCCGGAGGTGTTGGAGATTATCGCCTTTTCATCGTTATAACCGGCCACGCCGCCCACGTAGTTGTTGCCGTACAGGATGGCACCCAGCGTCGGGGTGCCGCTCTTATCCAACGTCACAACGCCGTTTTTGCCGTTGCAGCCCGCGATGCCGCCGACGTAGTCGGCGCAGCCGCTCAACTCCTTTAACAGGTTGATGCGGCGGGTATCGGTGGCGTTGTCGCCGGACATGCGGTTGGCGCAGTTCTGCACGGTGGCTTTGGCATTCCGGTCTTGACTGCCGCCCCAGTCGGCATCATTGACGCCGACGATGCCGCCGACGTAGGCCGCGTTCTTTCCAAATGCCGCGACCAGACCCGTATTGGTCATGCCGTTGATTATGCTGTTGCTGCCGTTGACCGACACGATGCCGCCGACGTAGCGGCTGCCAAAGACGTCACTGCTGTTCGTATCGTTCTGTTGTACGCCGCTGCCGGTAAAGCCGCCTGCCAGGCCGCCCACAAACCGGCTGCCGAGCACGTAGCCCTTGCCGGTCTTGCAGTTGTCCAGCGTAATATCCTTGCCGTAGCCGACAAGGCCGCCGACGAAATCACCCTTGAGGGGGCTGGCGTCGGTCAATGTGCCGGTTTTGTCGAAGCCCGCCTTGACCTGCTCCTTGAGCTGGGTCTCGGTCAGGTCGCTGCGGGTCACGCTTTCGCAGCCTTGCAGGGTCACGCCCCTGCCGTAGCCCGCAATGCCGCCGAAGAACTGCCCCAGCACCAGGCTGCGCGCATCGCCCGCGGTATCGCCCTTATAGTTGGCGCCCGCGCTGACCGTGCCGTTGTTCCTCAGGCCCGTCAGGCTCGGCGTGCCGGTATTTGCGCCTGTCGTAAACAGGTTGCCGACGATGCCGCCCGTAAAGCCGTTGCCGGTCACAAAGCCGTTGTTGACGATGTTCGTTTTACTGTCTGTTTTCATCTGGGCCGCGTCCACCGTGCCAAACACGCCGCCCACGCCGACGCTGCGCCAGAGGGAGTTCTCGCCATCCGGCTCAGCTGCCGCGGCAGCGTAGCGGGCCTTCTCGGCCTGCTGGTCTGCCGCTGTGGTCTTTATAACGGATTGCGTGTCCTTGTCCACAAGCAGACCCGCCACCGTCACGTCCGACGCGACGGTCAGATCCTGCATGACGGACTCGGCTTTGGGTATGGCAACGCCGACGAGACCGCCAATGCCGCGCGGCTCGTCTGTATAATAGGTATAGCTTTTGCTGCCAGCGTTTTGCGTCTGCTCTATGCGCTGCGTTGCGGTGGTAGTGTTGTCAAACGCCAGCGCCGCGGCCACCAGCGCACTGGTCGAGGAGTTCGTGCCGCGGGTCAGGGCGCAGTTTTCCAGCGTGCCGGTGTTGACGCCGCAGAGTGCGCCGACAGCACGCACATCGCGCCAGTTCTCGTCGTCCTTCGCCAGCGCCGTGACGAATTTGGTCGCGGTCAGCTTGAGCTGGTCTGCCTTCGGCAGCGTACCGGCGTCGACAGTCTCGGTCTTGACGTTGACCTGAATGTCCGGGTCGCGCAGTGTGATGTAAGAAATTTCGCCCTTGTTCTCGCCGATAAGGCCGACATAGTGGTCGGCCAGCTCGTCCTTCCCTGCCCTGCCGGTTTTTGCAACGGACTTGCTGCTCAATTGCAGATTGAGGATGGGCACACGGGTCGTCTTGGTTGCAAGGACCGTTGTTTTGCTCGTAAGTTCGATTTTTTCACCCAGCTCCGGGATCGTCGGCCAGGCGACAGGGTCATTGAGGGACGGCACCTTGGCCGCCGGGTACCGCTCACCCGACGCGCAGTAGACCGTGACGCCGCCGCCCGTCCAGTTCAGGCCGGTGCTGTTGCTGGCCTGGGGGGTCAGCGTGTAGGTGCCCTCGCCGGCAATCTTCCAATCGGCAGACCAGCGCAGGTTGTACAGATGGCGGAAATATTTCAGGTCTGCCGTGACCGCCGTGCCGCCCTTGGCCAGCAGGGTGTTTTCCTCGTTCGTCGTTTCCTCTTTGCTGGCTGTGTAGGTATCGCTGTAGTTCTCCCTCGGCTCGGCGCGCATGGCAATGTAGATGTCCTTCGGGTCGTTCAGCAGACGGGTAATGCTGTACAGGCTCGTGGCGGCAACCTCGTCGTTCTCACACACACGCAGCAGCGCCGCGTCCGCCATGGCGTCCAGCGTCAGCACAAAGCTGCCCTTGTTGTAGCTTAGCGGGAAGTAGAGTTTCTTCTCCTTGGTGCCGGTCTGCTGGCCCGCGGCGTCGTATTGGTAGATAACAACAGGCATCTCTGTGATGACCTGCTTGTTATCATCCGCCGCACCCGCGGTGTCGCGCTTGATCGTGATGGTAAACAGCGGCTTCCGATTGTCGCCGGTGTCCCCGGCGGCGTAGGCCGTGGCCGTGTAGGAGGTGTCCAGATCGCCGAGGCTGGAGTTGCCGCTCCAGCTCAGGGTCAGCGTCTCGCCGTTCGTCAGGCGGGGATTCTTGACCTTCAGCTTCGTCTGCACCAGCTGCACAACGTTGACGCGGTCCTCGGCAGAGTAGTAGCCGACAAGGCTGTCATTGCGGCGGTGGTCATAGCTGCGGTCATAAATATTCGTAGCACCGTCCTGATTGAAGCGTAGCTTATCGGATTTGGTATCGTAAAAGACCGAGTAGACCTGCCCGCTCTGCACGTCGATCTCGACACAGATCGAGGCATTCAGCAGCGAGGCGTCGTAGATGTAATCGCCCAGCAGCCGCTCCACCAGCGCGTTATGGTTGCCCGCGGCAGCGCCCGTGCGGTCATAGTAGAGCGCGGCCACGTTCTGGTTCAGTTCGGTCTTGGTGCGGCTCACAAGGGTTTTGCCGTCCGCGTCGGTCACGGTGACGTCGTTCTGGAAGTGGTCGCCCGTGTCGCCCTCCTCTATGACCTGCCGGCGGAACGCATCCAGCTCCCCCGCCGTCTCCATCCGGGTCAGGGAGATCTGCGCCGTCTGGAACAGCGTGCGGGCGTTGGCCTCGTTCTTTTCAAACCGGGCCAGCCGCGTGTAGGCGACCAGCCCGCCGCCGACCAGCGCCGCCAGAATGGCTGTGATAGCCAGAACGACCATCAGCTCCACCAGCGTAAAGCCTTTCTTTTTGTTTTTTATATTTTTATTGTACTGCACCATAGATGCTCCCGTCGTTTCTCCGGTGAAAGGTTACAATTAGACACAATACCAGATTATATATATTGGCATTATACTCGGAATGTGACGTTTTCGCAACAAATTCCGCGAGATTTCAGCAAATTTACACCAAATATAGTGGGTCAGCGGCAAGCTGTGCACGATTTCGCCATAATTTCCGTTAGCTTTGAACAAAAAACAGAGTTTTTTTCGTGAAATTTCTTGCAAATACAGGCCCGGCACGCTATACTAAATAGCGTGTTATTATATGGTAGAGGATGTGTAACAATGCTGGCAGCACGACTGGGCGCATGGCTGCGCCATACCGGGGAACGCTGGGCCAAAGCTGCGTTTGCGGAAAAGCTCGCCGTACTGCTGGCGCTGGGCGCTGTCCTGTATACTATTGTGACCGGCGCGGCGGAGCTGCGCTATCAGGCCCGCGCGCGGGAGGCCCTGGCTCAGGTCAAGGCTGCGCGGCTGGCGGCCAGTGCCGTGTCTGCCCAGTGCTACTCCGCCGGGCAGACGTTCGCCGACCAGACAAGCGCGGACGGCTTTGCGGACGGCATTGCCGAGGAAATCCGCACGCTGGGCTCACTGCCCGGCACAGTGACGCTTTTGCAGATCGACCCGAACGGCTACACCGTGCAGCGGCTCCTGTATCAGGAGAACGGCATATACGCCATCTATGATGCCGACGGCGGTTACCGCGTTTTCCGCGCGGAGGACCGGCTGCAATACGGCGCGGGGGTGGGCCATGCTGCTGCTTGAGCTTCTGTTGGGACTCATTCGTTTTCTGCTGGGCGCGGCGCTGTTCAGCTTTATGAACGTCGTCGCGTGGCGGCTGCCGCGGGGCATGGACCCGCTGAAGGGCCGCAGCGTATGCCCGCAGTGCGGCCACACGCTGGGTGCGCCGGACTTAGTGCCTGTGTTCAGCTGGTTATTCTTGCGTGGGCGGTGCCGCCACTGCGGTGCGCACATTCCGGCGCGGTACCTGCTGGTGGAGCTTTTGGGCGGCGTGCTGGCGCTGGGCTGCACTTGGCGGTACGGCGCTGCCTACGCCCTGCCGGGCGGTCTGTTCGGCATGAGCTGGGCCGCGCTGCTGGCGCTGGCGGTCTGCGGGATCTTGCTGAGCGTTTCACTCATTGATGCCGAGACGCAGACCATCCCGGACCGGCTGAATCTGGCGCTGGCGGTCTGCGGCGCGGTGAGCGTGCTGCTCTCCCCTGCCGAATGGCTGCCGCACGTCATCGGTGCGCTCTGCGTCAGTGTGCCGATGTTTCTGCTCTGCCTTGTCATCGACGGCGCGTTCGGCGGCGGCGACATCAAGCTGATGGCAGCCGCCGGGCTGTTCCTGGGCTGGCAGAATACGCTGCTGGCGATGTTTTTCGGCATTGTTTTTGGCGGTATGTACGGCATATACCTGCTGGCCGCCAAAAAGGCAGGGAAGAAGGACCACTTCGCCTTCGGCCCGTTTCTGTGTGCGGGCATCGTGATCGCGATGCTGTTTGGCGGGCCCGTTTTGGAATGGTACTGCGCGTTTTTGTGATACTCCTTGCCTCCCTCTGCGAGGGAGGTGGCCCCGCAGGGCCGGAGGGAGAGAACC
>ERZ834433.1557-NODE-1557-length-17890-cov-6.832520_pt1 | contig 17890 bp, 24 predicted proteins | sample MGYA00519948_ERZ834433 | MGnify/ENA primary metagenome ERZ834433 (study PRJEB31850, sample SAMEA3708752) | human gut metagenome | biome: human gut; feature: human-associated habitat; material: faeces | place: China | collected 2014 ...
AAACGATTGCGCTCGGCACACGCGCCCTGCACATTATCTGTCTGGGCTTTATCGTATCCGCGGTTTCTGTTACGGCTTCCGGCGCTTTGGAGGGGCTTGGTAAAGGATTTTCTTCTTTTATCATTTCGCTTCTGCGCTATGTAGCGGTGATTATTCCTGCCGCCTTTATTTTGTGCCACACCGCCGGACCTGCTTTTGTATGGCACGCCTTCTGGATTACGGAAGCACTGACTGCCGTTGTTGCCGCATTTGTCTATAGACAGGCCTCTAAATAAGTAAAAGCCGCATCTGTGTCCGGACTTTTAAAGTCCACTCATGGATGCGGCTTCTTTTTATTCTTGTGCCTGATAGATATTTAATTTTTCTGAAACGGAAAGAACACCGGTTAAAAGCTGCTGCGCATTTTCCGCATTTTCAAGATTCTGATTGCTCAGATTTTCTGCCTGTGTGGATGCGGCAGTCACTTCTTCTGCCGTTGCCGAAATCTGCATAATATTTTCTACAATTTGGTCATTCGCCTGCTTTAAGCTGTTTAACATGCTGTCCATATGCTCGATATTTTCAATCATCTTGGACATATTGCCGCTCATTCCGCTAAAGCTCTCCGATGCATTCTGAATCATATCATTCTGCACCTGTGCGGCTTCTACCGACTGCGTTACGGCATCGGATGCCGCATTGGTTCCGTCAGAAAGTTCTTCAAGAATCTTTGCAATATTCTCGGTTTCTTTTCTGCTTTCTTCTGCAAGATTACGAATCTGGTCCGCTACAACTGCAAACCCTTTTCCGGCTTCGCCCGCTCTTGCACTTTCAATGGAGGCATTTAACGCCAGCAGATTAGTCTGTGATGAAATCGAAAAGATTGTATCGACAATGCCTTTTACGGCTTCTGTACGCTCTTTTAACGTATTCATCAGCGTTGCTACATCTTCATTTGTCGCAGCAATGACTTCTGCCTGTGTCTTTAAATGATTCATCGCATTAATACTGCTTTCATTGAGTGTACCGGACTCTTTGGCTACCTGCACCATTTCTTCTGCATACTGCAGTGTTGTTCCAATCGATTCCTGAATATTCCGGCTCATCTCGGTCTGTGTCTGGATATTTTCTGCGGTATTCTGGTTACTGCCTGCAATATCCTGCATGGTCTGTCCAACCACCTTTGTCGAAGCATTTAAATCATTGACGATATTCATGGCATTCTGTGTGCCTTCCGAAACCTCATGTGCCACCTCTAAAATGTCACGGACCATCACCTTCTGCTTTTCATGCTGTTCCTTTAAACTACCCTCTGTATCCCTTTTAAACTGCTCGGCAACACTCGTGATTGCATAAATTAACACAATGAGCAGTCCGATTGCAAATGTCGCATAAATATGGTCAATTGCCACTTCTTTCGGATATGCGTGCTGTACACCGATTCTGATAATATTGACAAATACATTTAATGCAAAATAAATACCGCCCGTAACGGCAACATTTTTCTTGTCGTACAGCAGTACATAGCCGCAAAACGGAATTGCCGCAATAAATCTTACATAATAGCTGTCGTAAGCGTATGCCATTAAAAATGCAATGACTACAAAACATATAAACGCTATCTTTCTTGACCGGGACTGTGACTTGTCCTTTCTTGTTGAAAGGAAATTAATCGCCATCGCTATCAGTGTCAGAACGCTGAGCAGCCCTGTATAACCAAGTGTCCGTACGCCTCTGAAATACGATTCCCAACTCACTTAAAATTACAATATAAAATATGGTATAGCCTGTTGCTAAAAATGAATTGACCCTCTTTAGCTGTTCTTTTTCATCGGCGAACCGATACTTCTTTTTTTCTTCCATGTTCATCCTCCATTGTGCAGGTTTAAACGCTCCTGTTCTGTCCCTGCATGATTACGTGTATTATATCTACAACTTTCTGATATTCTTTGGTAACTTCCTGATATAACGGATCAATATCAACTGATGGTTCACCGTAACGCACTGCATCACACAAATTTTGTGCTGCTTTCTGCAATGCCGTCAAACCCAGATTCAGCGCCATACCTTTTAAATCATGGACACATTTAAAAATTTCCTGATCATTTTTGGCATTTACCGATAATTTCTCATAAGTGGTATCACTTAAGAACAGCTCAAGAAATTTTACAATTCTCTCATCTGTCTTTAAACGCTTCAACACATTCTCATAATTGCCCTGTATCTGCTGATAACACTCCTGTACCGTCATTGTGTTGCTCCCCTTTATCACATTTTTCACTTGTTTTAGTATACAAATTTTTCCAGTCGTTTGCAACTGCTATTTTGTGTTTTTCCTTTTATTTTACATGGATTTTACTGTTCATTTATTCTATTTTAATCTCTATTCTGCCGGCTGCTGCTTATATATCTCCAGCGCTTGTCTGCTTTTACGCCGCGCCAAGCAGGCGGATTGCAAGCACGGACAGCACAGGAATCGATACTGCCGATAATACGGTTGTCACCACAAAGATTTCAGAGGCGTATTTTGCGTCTTTTCCGTAACGCTCCGCAAACATAATCGCCGATGCGCCCGCCGGGCACGCCATGCCGATAAATACGGTAAATGCAATATGAAATTCCAAATGTAACAGCCACAATGCCGCAAGCCCCACGAGCGGATATAAAATGAGCTTGACGGAACAGATCAGATACAGCCGCTTATTCTGCAGGCTTTTTAAAAGATTTCCCTGTGCTAGATTGGCTCCCGCGATAATCATGGCAAGCGGTGTATTCATATTGCCAATCATCTGTATGGGATTTGCAATCACCTCCGGCAGGCGCAGCTGTGTGACAAAGCAGACAACGCCTGCAAATATCGCAATAATGGTCGGTGTCAGCAGATTTTTACACATTTCCTTAAAACTGCCCGCACTGCCCATAACGAGTACACCGTGTGTCCACAGCAGTAAATTAAAGACGGTCAGATATGCCGTCATGTAAAAAATGCCTTCCGAACCGATGATGCCGTTAATTAACGGCAGTCCGATAAAGCCGCTGTTGGAATAGATGACGGCTATTTTTTCTACGGGTGTGCGCTCTCCTTTTTTGCGGAATAACAGCTCCGATAATACGATTGTGACCGCAAATGTGACTGCGGACGCCGTCAGTGTCCAAAGCAGTCCGTAAAACAGCCGCATTTCAAATTCCATTTGGTAGGACTGGAATATGAGCAGCGGCGATATAAACATTAATAACAGGTTGGATAACTTCGGAACGGTTTTATCATCTATCAGTCCTGCTTTGTAGACGATTACCCCGCCAAGAAGTATCAGAAACATTTCTATGATTTTTTCAGTTACAACTGCTGCCATGATGATGTGCCTTTCTTTACAAATAGTCCGGATTATTATAACACGCTTTGGCATTGATTCGCAATTTTTATGTTCTAATTGTAATATTGAAATTTGCATGATACAAGGGGATTGCAACTAGATTATCGAACCTTTATTAATATAAATGAAGAAGATACTTCACAATCGAAGTATCTCTTTCATCACTATCTTAGTTTTTGATATTCTTCAAGCGCATATCCATCCGTCATATTCCACTAAATTCTCTACTACAAATTTTCTTATATGCTATTTACTAAATCCTTTTGTAACAATTTTATTCCATCAATCCTAATATATCCTGCTCAGTCCAATATTCATTTGGATATATTGACAGTTCATCTTTATGTTTACGAATAATTCTTTCTGGTGTTTTAGTATTATCATAGACATGCATAATATCCCATATATTAAGCAACTCTTTTATGTTATTAATTGATTTATAATATCTTTCAACAACTTTATCAAAAAAGTTGTTATTGTACTTTTCCCTGAGCCATTTGGTCCTGCTAAAACAAGAATCATCGGTTTTCTATTCTGCATACTTTCTTTCTCCATTTGCATACTCAACATAAGCCCGCTTCTCTTCTTCTCTGGATACAACTTTTATAATTCTACCACTTTTTGTGCTTACAGTTGTCATATAAATACTCCTTCCGTTTTGATTAATATTTAAATATTTTATCACTTATACTTGATAACCTATTATCATAATATTTATTTTATCACCGTTCACATAAAAAAACACCCCAGAACCGAAATTCTGAGGTGTAATAAATCGTATTGAATTGTATTCCAAAATACAATAAAATCCTATCTCTTTGAGAACTGTGGTGCACGACGAGCTGCCTTTAAACCATACTTCTTTCTTTCCTTCATACGAGGATCTCTTGTTAAGAAGCCAGCCTTCTTTAATAATGGACGGTATTCTTCTGAATCAACTTCAAGAAGTGCTCTTGAGATACCGTGTCTGATAGCACCGGCCTGACCTGTGTATCCGCCACCGTGTACATTTACAAGAACATCAAACTTTTCAGTTGTTTCTGTTAATGCTAAAGGCTGCTTTACAACAACCTTGAGTGTTTCAAGACCGAAATACTCATCAAGTGATCTCTTATTTATTGTGATATTACCTGTACCTGGTACTAAATATACTCTGGCGATAGATTTTTTTCTTCTGCCTGTTCCGTAAAATTTTGCGCTAGCCATGATACTTTCTTCCTCCGATCCTCATTAAAATGTTAAAACTTCTGGTTTCTGTGCTGCCTGCTCATGCTCTGGGCCTGCATATACATGAAGCTTTGTAAACATGCTTCTTCCCAGAGGTCCCTTTGGAAGCATACCCTTAACTGCTAACTCAACAACCTTCTCAGGCTTCTTAGCCATCATTTCACGCAGAGTGGTTTCTCTCATGCCACCTACGTAATCAGAGTGGTTGTAATATACTTTCTGATCTAACTTCTTGCCGGTAACTTTTACCTTATCAGCATTAACTACGATCACATAATCACCACAGTCAATGTGTGGGGTAAAGATTGGCTTATTCTTTCCTCTTAAAACTTTAGCTACCTCAGATGATAAACGTCCTAATGTATAACCTGTAGCATCAACTACGTACCATTTTCTCTCAATTGTCGCTGGACTAGCCATAAAACTCTTCATTGGTTAACCTCCTGTTAATTTCAACCTAAATTACATCTTTTCAGATGATCGCTATATGTGATAAATATTGGGAAGTATTTATCAATGAAATGCTCCGCTCCGGGGCTTTGGATGAGCATTTACTCTCAACGTCACAGTTTCTTATTATATAATATCTGTTTTGCCATGTCAAGCCATTTTCTTGGCTAAATCCTTATATTTTCAAGGATTTTTCCATTTTTAATCCTGATATTCCATTCCCACTAACATCAGACCTTTTGCAGGCGCTGTTGGACCTGCCGCCGCCCGGTCACAGGCTGCAAGGATATCCGGCATTTCCTCCGGTTTTCTCTGGCCCATTCCCACTGCCATAAGGGTTCCTGCAAGGATGCGGACCATATTATAAAGGAAGCCGTTTCCCCGTACCCGTATGGTGATCACATCATTACTGTCTTTTTCTATATCAATACTGTATACAGTACGCACAGTATCTAATACCTGGGTACGAACATTGCAGAAACTTTTATAATCATGTTCTCCTGTCAGCAGTTTGGCAGCCTGGCGCATCTGATCCAGGTCTAAGTCAAAATGGCAGAAATGGGTGTACAGACGCAGGGACGGTACTTCCATCTTGCGGTTTAATATTTTGTATTCATATGTCTTGATACAGTGATGTTTTCTCGGATGCCAGTCCGGTTCCACTTCCATAGATGACTGAATGCGGATGTCTTCCGGGAGCCGCTGGTTTAAAGCGAAACAGATCTTGTCCGCAGGCATACGGTGTTCTGTGTCAAATACTGCCACATTTCCCATCGCATGAACGCCGGAGTCTGTGCGGCTGGCTCCGATCACTTCAATAGGTTCCCCTAAAAGCTCTGTCAGTTTTTCATTTAACACCTGTTCAATGGTCACTGCTCCCGGCTGTACCTGCCAGCCGTGATAGTTGGTCCCGTCATAGGCCACTCTCAGAAGGACCCTTTTTTTCATGTTTCTTTTCTCCTTATACTTTCCTGCGTCCCATATATTTTACTGCTTATACTGTTTCTTATCTTTTATTGTATACAGGATACATTTACAGATAAACCCTGGAAGCAATGATCAGCACAAAATACAGTGCAAAGACCATATATGCCTCATAGTCTTTCTGGCTGTACTGCAACGGTTTCATCTTGGTCCTTCCTTCGCCGCCGCGGTAACATCTTGCCTCCATTGCCATTGCCAGGTCTGTTGCTCTGCGGAAAGCAGAGATAAATAACGGTACTAACAGCGGGATCATGGCTTTTGCTTTCTGTACCAGATTTCCAGACTCAAAATCAGCGCCCCTTGCCATCTGGGCCTTCATGATCTTGTCTGTTTCCTCTACTAAAATAGGAATAAAACGCAGTGCAATAGACATCATCATAGAGATCTCATGTACCGGTACATGGAACCGCTTTAAAAATCCCAATCCCTTTTCCAGACCATCTGTCAGCTGGTTCGGAGTGGTAGTCAATGTCATAAGGGAAGAACCTACTACCAGGTAGATCAGGCGCACTGCCATAAAACCTGCAAGGCGGATTCCTTCCCAGGTGATCTTAAAGATCCAGAAACGTACCAGTTCGCGTCCCGGTGTAAGGAACAGATTAAAACTGACACTGATCAGTAATAAGATCACAATGGCTTTTAATCCCTTTAAGATAAAACGCACCGGAACTTTTGTCAGTACGATCACAGCAGCCAGTGCTATGGTCCCTAATAAATATCCCCATATATTATTTGCCACAAAAAGGGACAGGATAAACACCATTGTCCCAAAAAGTTTGGTTCTTGGATCCAGACGATGGATCAGGGAATCCACCGGATAATATTGTCCTAATGTTATATCTCTCAGCATTTTTATACCTGCCGCTTTCTCTTTTTATCCCACAATGCCAGGATCGCCTCTTTTGCTTCTGCCACTGTAGTAATATCACTGTCAATATCCAGTCCTTTTTCTTTCAGATCATGGACCAGATAAGTTACCTGAGGCGCTGCCAGACCAATGGCTTCCAGTTCTTTATAATGGCGGAATACTTCTCTTGGAGTTCCGTCAAACACTTTCTGTCCATGGTTCATAACGATCAGTCTGCCTGCATATCTGGCAACATCTTCCATACTGTGGGATACCAGGATAATAGTCATCTTCCGCTCTGTATGCAGCTTTGAGATCTGGTCTAAGATCTCATCCCTTCCTCGCGGGTCAAGACCTGCTGTTGGTTCATCTAAGATCAGGACTTCCGGCTCCATTGCAAGCACACCTGCTATGGCAACTCTTCGCTTCTGACCACCGGACAGTTCAAATGGTGACTGGCTGTAATAAGACTCACCCAGGCCTACCAGACTTAAAGCTTTTTTCGCCTTTTCCTTTGCTTCTTCTTCAGAAAATCCCTGGTTTTTCGGTCCGAAACATACATCTGTCAGTACATCGATCTCAAAAAGCTGGTGTTCCGGGTACTGAAATACCAGTCCTACCTTGGAACGAAGCTTTTTCATATCATATTTATCTTCGTAAATATTTTCTCCATTATAATACAAAGCGCCGGAGCTGGCCTTGATCAGTCCGTTTAAATGCTGGATCAATGTGGATTTTCCGGAACCGGTATGTCCGATAATGCCTACAAACTCCCCGTCCTGGATCTCGAAATTCACATCAAAAAGGGCATGCTGCTCAAAGGCCGTACCATTTCCGTATACATAATTCAGATCAACTGCTTTTATCGACATGTTATTCTCCTATTTTTCATCTGAAAGCAACGCTGTAAGCTGTTCTACCAGCTCCTGTCTGCTTAAGATCCCCTCTGTCAAAGGCATTCCTGCTTCTTTTAACTCAAATGCCAGTTCTGTTGCCTGAGGTACATCCAGTCCATGTTCCTTTAATTCCTTCACACGGGAAAAGATTTCTTTTGGTATTCCATCCATGATCACTTTTCCGTCGTCCATAACGATCACACGGTCTGCATCAATGGCTTCTTCCATATAATGAGTAATAAGAAGGACTGTAATTCCTTCTTTTTTATTCAGTTCATGAACCGTGCGTATTACATCTTTTCGTCCATTTGGGTCCAACATGGCAGTAGGTTCATCTAAAATAATACACTGAGGACGCATGGCCATAACACCGGCAATGGCAACTCTCTGTTTCTGACCGCCGGACAGCTTGTTGGGAGACTGTTTTCTGTATGCCGTCATCCCTACTGCTTTCAGGCTTTCATCTACCCGCTTCCAGATCTCTTTTGTTTCCACACCAATATTTTCCGGTCCGAAACCTACATCTTCTTCTACAATATTTCCAATGATCTGGTTATCCGGGTTCTGGAACACCATTCCTGCTGTTTTGCGCACATCCCAGATGTGTTCTTCATCTTTGGTATCCATCTCACCCACCCATACAGTACCTTCTGTTGGAAGGAGAAGACCATTGATGTGCTTTGCAAAAGTAGATTTTCCGGAACCATTATGTCCTAAAACTGCCACAAAACTTCCCTTTTCTATATCCAGGTCAACACCGTCTATGGCACGCTTTACTTCTTCTATTTTCTCTTCTTCATCTCTTCTGATATATTCGTAGATCAGTCTGGCTGTTTTTATAATTCCCATGACGTTCCTTTCAAAGTGATGTTGTTGATAAAAAAGTCAGCTGCTACGTGCCTTTGGCACTCCCACAGCTGTCACAATTGTAGATGATATCATAGTATAAGTCAAGAAAAAGCCACCTTTTCAGGCAGCTTTTTCGTATATACGTATGATTTATTTTTTATATTTTAATGGTTCCATACACCATCTGCATCTACCTGAAAGCCTCCAATAGAAGTACTTACAGCCTTGGAGCCATCTCCCGGATAGAAGTAATACCATTTACCGGAAATCTGATACCAGCCTTCCATCATCACACCGGACTGGTTGATGAAATAAGTCTTTCCGCTGATGGTCAGCCAGCAGTTGGAGATCATGGCACCTTCCGGACCACCCTGGTTTGGATTTAAGTAGTACCACTTGTCACCTTCTTTTACCCAGCCAGTTCTCATACCGCCATTAGTGGTGTCAAAATAATACCAGTGATTATCTTTCTGCTGCCAGCCTTTCAGCATCTTTCCGCTGTTATCAAAGAGATACCATTTATTATTCCACTGCAGCCAGTTATTCTTTACATAATTGCCATCCGGGTATTTAAAATACCAGTCGTTGTTATCCTGTTTCCAGCCAGCATCCGTAGTACCGCCTCCAGGGGTGATACCACCGCTGTTACTTCCATTGGAACTGTTGTCCTGTCCAGAGCCATCTGATACATCATCTTCATCAATATACTTGCTGTCTGACTCGGTCCATTCACTCTTCTTACCATAGCGCTTCTGCTCATCTGTATGAGGAACAGTACGTACTTTAAAGGTATAATCTCCTTCTTTTGTCATATAAGGATAGAAATTGTAAGAAGTACCATTGTAATCTTCCAGTTTCTTCATAACTGTGGAACCCTTATATAAGATCACATCATAATAACCGGTCTTATCATCTGGTGCTTTCCAGGTTGCTTTTCCTTTTCCGCTTCCCCATTCAGCTTCCTTTGGTGCTTCATAAGTGCCCTTTACCCCATTGACACGAAGAACCACTTTTAAACTGCTGCCGCTCTTACTGCAGGATACAAATTCACCGCCGCTGATGCTTACCTTGCTTGAGCCATAGCTACTGCGAAATCTGTATTCATACTTTGAGCTGGATGAAGAGTCTGGTTCCAGCCATACAGTGATCTTTGGAGTATCTCCGATAGACACATCTTTATTATTGGTCCATTCAGCAGACTCTACACTGTATTTGTCTGATGTAGTATAAACCTTTGTTCCGGAATCATCTTTGGATGTTCCTACACTGTCACCGCTGTTGACCTCATCTCCTGCATCCAGGTCAACTTCTACTTTCAGGGAAATATTCGTAATATACTGATAGTCAGATGCTGCCAGTGCCTGAACAGGAAGTGCGGTAGTAAACATCCCTGCTGTCAGCAGCATACATACCATTCTTTTTAAATTCAACATAAGCCATACCCTCCTCCATTTTGTACTTTCATTATAAAGCAGGATATGGGTTTTATCAACTTACGATATTCTTTCAAACCTCTGACGGAATACAGCATCGCTCACAAAATCCGCAAAAAAAAGACTGCAGATACCTTTGACAGTACCTGCAGTCGCCTGCATAACTATATTCAGATCAATATAAGTTAATGATTAAACTAACTCAAGCAGAACTTCCATAGCTGCATCGCCCTTACGCTGGCCGATCTTAACGATTCTGGTGTAACCACCATTGCGGCTAACGTACTTAGGAGCAACTTCATCAAATAACTTAGCTACCAGATCAACAGACTTGGTGCCGTTCTTCTTTCCAGCTGCCTGGGTAGGAACCTCAGTTACACCGTAAAGAACCTTTAACATCTGTCTTCTAGCGTGAAGTCTGGAAGCGCTGTCCTTCTTGATTTCCTTCTCAACTTCATCGTAAACAGTTACTTTCTTGCCGTCTACTACTTCTTTAACGCGCTTGCCGTTTGCATCTTTACGAGCAACCTTAGCAGTAACCTTTACAGTCTCGAAGTTATCTTTTTCCTTAACAGCCAGTGCGATCAGACCCTCAGCAACTTTGCGGATCTCTTTTGCTCTGGTTTCAGTTGTTTTGATGTGACCATGATATAACAGTGCAGTTACCTGGCTTCTGATCATAGCCTTTCTCTGATTGGATGTTCTTCCTAATTTTCTATATCCTGCCATTATTCTTTCCTCCTGATCGGTGGAACACCTTTCCATGCATCATCGGACTTACTGGTAGAGGCGCATCTTACCCACCTGTTTATTTTTTATAGTGGCAACCCGCGCCATGCTTCATTGGACTTACTGGCTAAGGTTATGTGGGGACTTCCCACAGCTTTCAATCATAACTTATGCTTCGTCACTAGGATTCAGCTGTAAGCCTAATTCTTTTAACTTGGCAAGTACTTCCTCTAAGGACTTACGGCCAAGGTTACGAACCTTCATCATATCCTCAGAAGTTCTGTTGCACAGTTCTTCTACCGTATTGATTCCGGCTCTCTTCAGACAATTGTAAGAACGAACAGAAAGTTCCAGTTCGTCGATGTTCATCTCAAATACTTTTTCTTTCTCATTGTCTTCTTTCTCTACCATGATCTCAGCGGTCTTGGCATTTTCAGAAAGGTCAATGAAAAGATTCAGATGCTCGCTTAATACCTTTGCAGCAAGGCTGACTGCTTCATCAGGAGCCAGGGTGCCGTTAGTATAAATTTCCAGAGTCAGCTTGTCATAGTCTGTCTGCTGTCCAACACGGGTGTTGGCAACAGCCATATTAACACGCTCAACTGGAGTATAGATAGAATCAACTGCGATCACACCAATTGGAAGATCTGCATTCTTGTTCTTGTCAGCGCTTACATATCCACGGCCCTTGGTGATAGTCAGTTCCATATAGAACTTGCTGTCAGCGCCGCCGCTTAAAGTTGCGATTACCTGATCCGGATTCATGATCTCGATATCAGCATCTGCCTGAATATCAGCAGCTGTAATCACGCCTTCGCCTTCAAACTCAATGTATGCAACCTTCGGTTCATCGGTATCGCTGTTGTTCTTGATCGCTAAGCTTTTGATGTTCATAATGATCTCAGTTACATCTTCCTTAACACCTGGAATAGAACTGAACTCATGCAAAACGCCATCGATTTTTACCTGACTCACTGCGGCTCCGGGTAAAGAAGAAAGCATAATTCTTCTCAGGGAATTGCCCAGTGTAGTACCGTAACCTCTTTCAAGTGGTTCAACTACAAACTTGCCGTATCTCTTGTCTTCTGAAATCTCTGCGATTTCAATGTTTGGTTTTTCAAAATCGAACACTAATAGCCCCTCCTTTTTGGGTTTCTATCAAATATCGAGGGTTAAATCCAGCAAAGTATACCTGTCCAAAATAAGACAGGCATACTTTTCAATCTTTCATATATTGATGGATTATTTGGAGTACAACTCGACGATAAGCATCTCATTTACTGGAACATCAATTTCATCTCTGGTTGGCAGTTCCTTAACGGTACCGCGCAGATTTTCCTGATCAGACTCCAGCCATGCAGGAACCATACGACCAGCGGTTACTTCCAGAATGTCTTTGTATCTCTGAGCAGATTTGAACTTCTCTTTGATCTCGATTACATCGCCAGCCTTAACCTGGTAAGATGGGATGTTTACCTGCTTGCCATTAACCAGAACGTGCTTGTGATCAACGATCTGTCTGGTTTCTTTACGTGTACGTCCAAATCCCATACGGAACAGAACGTTGTCCAGACGGCACTCAAGAAGGATCATCAGGTTGGTACCAACCATACCGTTCATCTTGGAAGCCTTTGCGTAGTAGTTACGGAAAGGTTTCTCTAATACGCCGTAAATGAATTTAGCTTTCTGCTTTTCTCTTAACTGCATGCCATATTCACTTAACTTCTTGTTTGCTCTTTTAGATTCTCTGTTAGATTTTTTATCAATTCCTAAATAGATTGGATCCATACCGAGGGATCTGCATCTTTTAAGAACAGGAACTCTATCTACTGCCACTTTAATTACCTCCTAATTAAATCAATCAGACTCTTCTACGCTTTGGTGGACGGCATCCGTTGTGTGGAACTGGGGTTACATCCTTGATGCTGGTTACTTCCAGACCACATGCCTGAAGGGCACGGATTGCTGCTTCACGACCTGAACCAGGTCCTTTAACCATAACGTCTACTGACTTTAAGCCATGTACAAGAGCTGCCTTTGTAGCAGTTTCTGCTGCCATCTGAGCTGCATAAGGAGTAGATTTCCTTGAACCTCTAAATCCCAGACCACCGGCACTTGCCCATGATAAAGCGTTACCCTGCGCATCAGTTAATGTAACGATTGTGTTATTAAAAGATGACTGGATATGTGCCTGTCCGCGTTCAACGTTTTTCTTTACACGCTTTTTTGTCACTTTTTTTGCTGTAGTGGACACTTTTTTAGCCATTTTAAACTAACCTACTTTCTCATTTACTTGAATTCGCTCTCCTGTTTTTAAAACATACAAATCGAATTCGGTTACCATGTTACTAAATTACTTCTTCTTATTTGCTACCGTTTTTCTTGGACCCTTGCAGGTTCTCGCGTTGGTCTTTGTTTTCTGTCCGCGAACCGGCAGGCTCTTTCTATGACGGATTCCTCTGTAGCATCCAATTTCCTGAAGTCTCTTGATGTTCATTGCGATCTCTCTACGAAGATCACCTTCTACAGTCTGAGTGTCAGCGATGATGCTAGCCAGCTTTTTAACCTCATCATCGGTTAAATCCTTAACGCGAGTGTCTGGGTTTACGCCAGCTTCTGCTAAGATGCGGTTGGAGCTTGCTCTACCAATTCCGTAGATGTAAGTAAGACCGATCTCAACACGTTTTTCTCTTGGTAAGTCAACACCTGAAATACGAGCCATGTGTGTAGTACACCTCCTAAAAATAATTAACCTTGTCTCTGTTTATGCTTTGGATTTTCGCAAATTACTCTGATACTGCCTTTTCTTTTAATGATCTTGCACTTTTCGCAGATCGGCTTAACGGATGATCTAACCTTCACAGTAATTCTCCTTTCTATAGACCAACAAAGTTGCTAAAGCATTATATCAAATATTTTTTGGTAATGCAAGTCTTTTTTTGATCTATTTTTAAATTATTTTTATTTATCTCTCCAGATGATTCTGCCCTTGGAAAGGTCGTATGGAGACATTTCCAAAGTTACTTTATCGCCTGGAAGAATGCGAATGTAATTCATACGGAGTTTTCCGCTGATATGTGCCAGAACCTGATGGCCATTTTCCAGTTCAACCTGGAACATTGCGTTTGGCAGCTTCTCTACTACGGTTCCTTCAATTTCAATTACGTCTGCTTTGGACATATTCTTTCCCTCCTAATGCTTATGGGGTGTTACAAAGATAAGATCTCAGGTTCTCCATCCGTGATCAGGATGGTGTTTTCATAATGGGAAGCAAGTGAACCATCTTCTGTTACAACGGTCCAGCCGTCGTCCATCCAGGCTACATCGTAACGGCCTGCAGTGATCATTGGTTCAATTGCCAGTGTCATACCGGCTGCCAGCTTGATGCCTTTTCTCTTCTGTGCGAAGTTGGGGATCTCCGGTTCTTCATGCATATCGGTTCCAATACCATGTCCAACCAGATCTCTTACAACTCCGAAACCGAAGCTTTCTGCATATTTCTGGATTGCTGCTGAGATATCATAGAGATGATTGCCAGCTTTTGCAAACTTTATTCCTTCAAAGAAGCTCTGCTGAGTTACTTCAACCAGCTTTCTGGCCTGAGGAGTTACCTCTCCGATCATGTGAGTTCTTGCTGCGTCTGACTGATATCCCTTCCAGATGACTCCGGTGTCAAGGCTTACAATGTCACCTTCATTTAAGTAACGGTGCTTATTTGGAATGCCGTGAACGACTTCATCATTAATAGAGATACATACAGAAGCAGGATATCCTTCATAACCGAGGAAAGATGGGATGCAGCCATAGCTGCGGATCATCTCTTCACAGATGCGGTCGATTTCCTTGGTGGAAATTCCCGGTCTTACTACCTTGCCCAGTTCCTCATGAACTTTTGCCAGGATCTTTCCGGCTTCCCGCATTAATTCAATTTCCCGTTCTGATTTGATCGTTACCATTTTTTATGCTCCTAAAATATTAACAATATCCTGGAATACTTCTTCCATGTCTTTTGTTCCGTCTACTTCTGCCAGAATGCCTTCATTCTTATAATAGTCGATCAGAGGCTGTGTCTGATCATGATATACAGACAGTCTCTTCTTTACAGTTTCAGGCTTGTCATCGTCTCTTAATACCAGCTGCTGTCCGCAGGTATCACAGATTCCTTCTTTCTTGGAAGGATTGTAAACAATATGATAGGTAGCGCCACAGTTTAAGCATGCACGACGTCCGGACATACGGTTGATGATGTTCTCATCTGGTACATCTACGTTTACTGCATAATCAACTGCTTCGCCTCTTTCGCTTAACGCTTTTGTAAGACTTTCTGCCTGAGGGATCGTTCTTGGGAAACCATCCAGTACATATCCGTTTACGCAGTCTGCTTCATGGATACGGTCTAACAGCATTCCAATCGTGATCTCATCCGGTACAAGACCGCCTGCGTCCATGAAAGACTTAGCCTTCATGCCCAGTTCTGTTCCGTTTTTAATATTCGCTCTGAAAATGTCTCCTGTGGAAACGTGTGGAATACTGTACTTAGCTGCAATTTTCTTTGCCTGGGTGCCTTTTCCTGCGCCCGGAGCTCCTAACATGATGATCTTCATGAAAAGTTTTTCTCCTCTCAAAAAAGTCCTATAACGCAATAAATCCGCCCTTGTGGAATACCACAAAGGCAGATTGACTGATCCAACTGTTGTGTTAATCGTTCAAAAATCCCTTATAATAACGCACAAGCATCTGAGATTCTACTGCTTTAATTGTCTCCAGTACTACGCCTACAATAATGATCAGTGAGGTACCTGAAAATGAGATACGGCTCACATCTAAAAGTCCGGATGCAAGGATCGGGACGATCGCTACTACTGTAAGGCCAACTGCACCAATGAAAACAATATAATTCAAAATCTTATTTAAATAATCGCTGGTGGGCTTGCCGGGACGAATGCCGGGAATGAAGCCTCCCTGCTTCTTCATATTGTTAGCAACTTCCAACGGATTAAAGGTAATCGATGTATAGAAGTATGCAAACACGAACAACAGTACGATATAAATTATCAAACCGATAGAATAGATTGGCTGGGATGGTTTGCACCATGAGCCGGAATTCAGCATTGTTAAGATCTTTCCACCGATAGAGCTGTAATCAACAGTAAAGAACTGAGCAATTACAACAGGGAAAGACATAATGGAAGATGCGAAGATAACCGGCATAACACCTGCGGTGTTGACCTTTAACGGAATGTTGGTAGCCTGACCACCAACCATCTTGCGTCCTACCATCTTTTTGGAATACTGAACTGGAATCCTTCTCTCTGCATCGTTTAAAACGACTACAAAGACTACCATAGCTAAGAGAACTACTGCGATCAGTAATACTGCTACAGCCATTGTTGCGAAGGACTGACCAAATATAAAACGATAGTAAAGGCTTCTCATATCATCGGGAACACTTGACAGGATGTTAAACAGAAGCACGATGGAAATACCATTTCCTACACCCTTGTCAGTGATCTGCTCACCGATCCACATTAACAGTGCACTTCCTGTTGTCATAGTGATGATCGCTACGATCACGTTCCATGCATTGTAATCCAGAAGAAGTCCCTGACGTCCAAAACCAATTGCCATGGCACTTGATTCCAGCAGCGCAAGTCCTACAGTGGTATATCGGGTGTATTCCTGAATTTTCTTTCTGCCTTCTTCTCCATCCTTCTGCATCTCTTCCAGTTTAGGAATAGCAATTGTCAGCAGCTGGATGATAATGGAAGAAGTGATGTACGGTGTGATGCTTAATGCGAAGATAGACATGGATGAAAATGATCCACCGGTCATCGCATTAAAGAAACCGAACACATCGGTTGTCTGTTTCGCAAACCAATTCGCAAAGAATGATGTCTCAATTCCCGGAATAGGCAGCTGGCAGCCAAATCGAATGACTACCAGCATCATAAAGGTATAAAGGATCTTCCCACGAAGCTCTTTTACCTTAAAAGCGTTTCTAATCGTTTTGAACATTAGATCACCTCGCAGGTTCCACCTAAAGCCTCAATCTTAGATTTTGCACTTTCACTGAATGCATTTACCTTAACAGTCAGCTTTTTGGTTAATTCTCCGTTTCCAAGAATCTTAACACCATCTCTTGGGTTCTTAACGATACCGGACTCAAGCAGAGTCTCTACAGTAACAACTGTATCGTTGTCGAATCTTTCCAGTGCGCTTACGTTAATGCCAACAATGTGCTTAGAATTCATATTGGTGAATCCACGCTTTGGCAGACGTCTGTATAATGGCATCTGTCCACCTTCAAAGCCTGGTCTTGGTGCTCCAGAACGAGCCTTCTGACCCTTATGGCCCTTACCAGCGGTCTTACCATTGCCTGAACCATGGCCGCGGCCTCTTCTAAAATTATCGCTATGCTTTGAACCTGCAGCAGGCTGTAAATTAGATAACTCCATGACTGCACCTCCTTACTTTATCTGAATTAGATTTCTTCAACCTTAACTAAATGTCTTACTCTCTGAATCATGCCTCTAACAGCGCCATTATCTGGCATTTCAACTGTTTTGTGCATTTTTCCAAGTCCAAGTGCCTCAACAGTTGCTCTCTGCTTTGGAATAGCACCGATAGGGGACTTGACTAATGTGATTCTTAACTTCTCTGCCATGTCTATTTCCTCCTATTAGCCTACGATTTCTTCAACAGATTTACCGCGAAGTCTTGCGAACTCTTCTGGTGTCTTTAATGCAGTTAAACCTGCAACAGTTGCAAGAACTACATTGGTCTTGTTATTGGAACCTAAGGACTTTGTACGGATGTTCTTAATTCCAGCTAACTCAACAACGGCACGAGCAGGGCCACCAGCGATGATACCGGTACCTTCTGGAGCTCTCTTTAACAGAACGCTTGCACTGCCGAATTTTCCGATAAAGTCATGAGGAATACTCTTGTTCTCATCGATCGGGATCTCTACAAGGCTCTTTACAGCAGCCTCTTTACCTTTGCGGATTGCTTCCGGAACTTCTCCGGCCTTGCCTAAGCCTACGCCCACATGGCCGTTTCCGTCACCAACTACTACCAGAGCGGAAAATCTCATGGTACGTCCACCTTTAACAGTCTTGGATA
>ERZ834433.1575-NODE-1575-length-17712-cov-2.242680_pt1 | contig 17712 bp, 9 predicted proteins | sample MGYA00519948_ERZ834433 | MGnify/ENA primary metagenome ERZ834433 (study PRJEB31850, sample SAMEA3708752) | human gut metagenome | biome: human gut; feature: human-associated habitat; material: faeces | place: China | collected 2014 ...
ATTGATCCAGAGAAGCCGCCACCCCAGGTGAGAAAACCAATGTAGGCGCAGGCAATGAGCAACGGATAATCAGAACCGGGGACTCGCCGGGCGACTTCACGGGCAAACATTGCGCCGACAACCAAACCAAATCCCCAGTTGATGACACAAGCGACTGAACCGAAGAAAGTAACCAGCATGACGCCCTGTACGGGCGTCTTTGCGGCGGAGGCGGCAGTACGCAGCAAACTTTTTACCGGAGCAGAGCTGGCAAGGGCATGACCGGTAACGATGATAAGCGCCATCTGCATACCAAACGCCAGCAAGTTCCAGAAACCGTCACCCCACATTTTCACCATGCTGATCGGCGTTTGTGGTGTTAACCAAAGCGCGATCACGAAAGTTAGCAATGTCAGCAACATGGCAAAGATCAGTGGATCGGGAAGCCACCGGCTGACAAAACGCGTCATAAAACGCGATATGCGACCAATCATAAATCACCCCGTTGCGTATTCAGATCGGCGGCGACTTCAAACCGAGCTTCGGTTTTGGCACGCACGGTGGCTAAATCACACCCGTCGGCAATTTCGGTGAGCCACATTTTGCCGTCAATAAAACGAAAGACAGCCAGTTCAGTAACCAGCATATGCACCGCATGTTGCGCAGTGAGTGGCATGGTGCAGCGGCGCAAAATTTTTGCTGAACCATCTTTGGCACAATGTTCCATGGCGATGATCACTTTGCGCGACCCGGTCACCAGATCCATCGCGCCACCCATACCGGGCACCATTTTCCCAGGCACTACCCAGTTCGCGAGGTTTGCTTCTTCGTCTACTTGCAAACCGCCGAGCACGCAGGCATCAATATGACCGCCACGGATTAGCGCAAATGACATGGCGCTATCAAACATGGCTGCACCGGGTAAAACACCGCACGGTTGCCCGCCAGCGTTCACCAGATCTGGATGCGCTGTCGTGACCGGGCCTAAACCGAGGAAGCCGTTTTCCGATTGCAGAGTGATATGAATACCCTCCGGTAAATAATTGGCGACCATTGTGGGTAAACCGATCCCTAAGTTAACGATGTCACCATCACGAAGCTCTTGCGCCACACGGCGCGCAATACGTTGTTTCGCATCCATTATTTGCTCTCCTGTGAAACGATGATGTGGTCGATAACGGCACCAGGGGTGACAATATGGTCAGGTTGCAGCTCGCCGGTTTCGACCAGTTCATCTGGCTCTACCAGCGTGATATCAGCCGCAAGGGCTATCAGGGGGTTAAAGTTGCGGGCGCTAAGTTGATAGGTCAGGTTGCCAAGTGTGTCGCAACGATGAGCGCGAATTAGCGCCAGGTCGGCGCGCAGTGGGCGTTCGAGCAGCCAGGTTTTACCGTCGAGTGTCAGTGTCTGTTTGCCTTCCTCTACGACGGTGCCGACACCCGTTGGGGTGAGAAAACCACCAAGTCCAGCTCCACCACAGCGAATTTGCTCGATTAGCGTACCTTGCGGCACCAGAACGACGTCCATCTCACCAGATATCATGCGCCGACCTGTTTCCGGGTTGGTGCCGATATGTGAAGCAATCACTTTGCGGACTCGACCATTGACGATGAGCGGACCGATGCCGGTATCAACAAACGCGGTATCATTGGCTATCAATGTCAGGTCGCGAACACCAGATTCCAGTAATGCTTCAACCAGGCGGGATGGAGTGCCAATCCCCATAAATCCGCCCACCATGATGGTCATGCCGTCACGAAAGAAGCCGGTGGCGTCTTGTAATGTCATCAATTTTGTTTTCATTTTTTATCCCTCTTGCATACACCGTTGTGGGTACAGTCAGGGAATAGCAAGGGGAGTGCCAGAATGAGATTATTGAATGTTGTTATTTAACTAATTGAATATGAAGGGATAAATTGGATGGGGATTTATAAGGAGAATGAGCGGCTATGCAGAAAATTGCGCACTGTGCAAATTTCTGCATAGCAAGTTTTGGCGTTATACATCCGCCGGATCGATACCGTATTCCTGGAGTTTATACATCAATGCACGGCGACTGATGCCCAGCATTAAAGCAGTGCGGGTTCGGTTTCCTTCTTGTTGTTCCAGCACTTCCATAATGATGCGTTTTTCGACGCGTTTAATTTCCTCTTTTAAATTACGCTCTCCGACAGGGGATGTTTTTACCTCGCCAGCATTACAGACTGGCTGACGAATCTGCGGCGGAAGATCCTCAGAAAAAATGATCGGGCCTGAATTCATCACGACGGCGCGTTCAATAACGTTGGAAAGCTCTCGAATATTTCCCGGCCATGACCAGGCGGTAAGCAGTGACATTGCCATCGGATCGATGTCGATAATATCGCGCTGATTCTCACTACTGAATTTTTGCAAAAAGTGATTAGCTAACAGGGAAATATCTTCCCGGCGATCGCGCAGAGGCGGCAGTATTAAATGAATAACGTTAAGGCGATAAAAGAGATCTTCACGGAAGGTGCCTTCTTTCACCATTGCCTGCAAGTCGCGGTTGGTGGCAGCAATGATGCGGATATCAACTTTTATGGTCTGATGGCCGCCAATCCGTTCAAATTCCCGTTCCTGCAGAATGCGTAGTAATTTGGCTTGTAGTACCAGCGGCATTTCGCCAATTTCGTCGAGGAGCAGAGTACCTTCGTTGGCACGTTCAAATAATCCCTGACGCAAGGTTTGTGCACCAGTAAATGCCCCTTTTTCATGACCAAACAGTTCACTTTCGAGCAACGATTCCGGCAGCGCCGCGCAGTTGACTTTAATGAACGGCCCCTTTGCCCGCCGCGAATTGTAGTGAATCGCTCTGGCAATCAACTCTTTCCCGGTGCCGCTTTCACCGCTAATCAAGACGCTGGCCTGAGAAAGGGCAATTTTGGCGGTGTCTTTGCAGATGTCCATCATCGCCGGGCTGTTGGTGAGAATGTGCCCCCATTGCCAGCTGGTGCTCAGTGCCTGGTGCAGATGACGGATCTCTTTTTTCATTGACTGGAGTTGTAAAGCGCGCTGAACGATTAAATTCAACTCATCGAGATCAAACGGTTTGATAACATAGTCGAAGGCTCCGCAGCGTAGTGCTTCGACGGCGGTTTCCACTTCCGCATAGGCCGTCATCAGAATAACGGGTGTCCGGGTCTCATGGCTGCGCATCTCCTTTAGTGTCTTGATGCCGTCCATCTCTGGCATGCGGATATCCATCAACACCACGTCAGGGTGAATATCGGCAAACAGGTGTAATGCTGTGCGTCCGTTGTTCGCACAATGTGTTTCGAATCCTTGTAGTGCAAAAGCGGTGCTCAGCATACGGCGAACATTATCTTCATCATCCACAATAAGGATGCGATTAATAGCAGTCATACAGTCTGATTTCCCTGCGGGTTGATCGGTAAAATAAGCGTGAAGGTTGCGCCGTAGCCCGGCAAACTGGCGACGCGAATATCACCCTGATGGGCATTAATGATGCGTTGACTTAACGCCAGACCAAGCCCGGTTCCTGAGGCTTTGGTAGTGAAAAAGGGATCGAAGATCTTTTTTTGCAGCGAGAGATCAATGCCACAGCCGTTGTCCTCTATCGAAATGGCCTGTTGTGAGTCGCTGTACTGCCAGGTTCGAATGCGAATTTTCCCTCGTGCGCTGATAGCCTGGACGGCATTGATCAGGATATTCAGTAGTACCTGTTTGAGCAGTTCACGATCGGCGTTAATCGGGCTTAATTCATTATCCAGTTCGCTTATGAAGTCGATCCGCGCTTGTACGCCAGCGGTTTGTACCAGTACCAGAGTTTCTTCAACCAATGCATTGAGGCTGACTTGTTGCCATTGACTGTGGCGTGGACGTGAAAATTCGAGCAATTGCTGAATAACTTTGTTAATTGAATCGATTTCTTTGAGTACTACGGACAGATATTCCTGATGTATTGGGTCACCGGTTTGTTGGCGCAAGATCTGTACATAACCACGAATAGCCGTTAGCGGATTACGTACTTCATGCGCGACGCCAGCCATCAGCTCACCCAGTGTGGCGAGGCGTTCTGCTTGCGCCATGCGGCGCTGGGTTTCTTTGCGGGCAGTTAAATCAGAGAAAATCACCAAAGCACCTATCATTTCACCGTGCGTGTTATGAATACGACTGGTAGTGACACTGAGTTCAATGGTGCGGTCACGGCCTGGAAAACTGATCTCCAGCGCTACATGTTCGGTGCCATGTTCCAGCGTATCCAGTACTGGACTGTAGAACTGAGTATTGTCGAACAACATGGAGTAAGGCTGCCCTACCAGTTCATGACGTTGATAGCCAGTGATGACTTCTGCTGCCGGGTTCATGGTGGTTACATCACCCTGGCGGTCAATGGCAATGACGCCATCGGCAGCGTTTTCAATAATCAGATCGTTAAGTGTCCGCGTTTCACGCAGTGCCTGGGCGAGGTTGTTAACACTCTGACTGATTTGCCCCATTTCACCGGGCAATTGTGGTAATCGAGTGGGAATATTTTGCGCCAGAGTCGAGAGGCCATCGGTGATGATATCAATATTGGCGCTCAGGCGACGGGAGAAAAGGACAATCAACAGCAGGCTTATCAGCAAACCGGCGGTGAGCACAATGATAATCCTCACATCCATTTTCCAGGCCTGGCGGCGAATATCTTCGGTTAATTCATTGGCCCAGATATAGCCGAGGATTTCACCATTACGCTCAATGGGGATCATTGAATTCAAAATATCGCCGCGCACCTGCCTGCCTGAATAAACCAAAGGGGTATTTGTACGCATGACTTCGCGACCAGGGTGATCTGCGGCAATGGTAACGCCGACATTATTCTGATATAGCGCTGAAGGCGCGTAGGTGATTATCGCATCCAGCGTTTTGTTGTAATAACCAGCGCCGATGCCAGGGAAGGCGTGAGTGATATTTTCGGTAATGGGGGCAAGTTCTGCATTTAATGCGCGGATACGCTCCTCACGTGGTAAGTCGATGTAGAGATCATAGCGATCGCCTAGTGCCTGATTAAGCAGGTTGACCACGGCAGAAAGTTTTTTCTCTTTTTCAGATAAGACTGCTGAACGTCCTTCTGTTTCTACGATATAACCAATAGTAAGCGTTGGGACAATGACCATCAGGATTGCCATCAGGATCATTTGATTGCGTAAGCGGCGTGGATAAATCCACTTCATATAATGCATGCTGAAATCCACTAGTCTTGTCCGGTATATGACGATTATCAGAGGTTAAGGTGATGATTTCTCGGCGGTGTATCATATTCCAGAGAAGAGAGAACATTGCGGTAACACGCTTTTACCGCTACCTTAACCACACTCCATCGGTCACCTGAGGCGGAGCTTCGCCCCTTTGAAATACCTTGCTTCTTTTCGTACAACCCTGAAAGCCTCGCGCTACATGTTCCGAGCATTGGCGTTAGTGCTCTGGCTGTTGATTGCTTTTTCATCCGTTTTTTACATCGTTAATGCGTTACATCAGCGAGAATCGGAAATTCGTCAGGAATTTAATCTGAGTTCCGATCAGGCTCAGCGCTTTATTCAACGTACCTCTGATGTGATGAAAGAGCTGAAGTACATAGCTGAAAATCGCTTATCGGCAGAAAACGGTGTGCTTTCCCCGCGTGGACGAGAAACGCAGGCGGATGTGCCTGCGTTTGAACCGCTGTTTGCCGACTCCGATTGTTCCGCAATGAGTAACACCTGGCGAGGCTCTCTGGAGTCATTGGTGTGGTTTATGCGCTACTGGCGCGATAATTTCTCTGCGGCTTACGATCTCAACCGGGTATTTTTAATCGGCAGCGATAACCTTTGCATGGCCAATTTCGGTCTGCGTGATATGCCAGTGGAACGCGATACCGCGTTGAAAGCTTTGCATGAACGCATCAATAAATATCGAAATGCACCACAAGACGATAGCGGCAGTAACCTCTACTGGATCAGCGAAGGTCCGCGCCCTGGCGTCGGGTATTTTTACGCGTTGACGCCAGTTTATCTGGCGAACCGGTTGCAGGCGCTTTTGGGTGTCGAGCAGACCATCCGGATGGAGAACTTTTTCTTACCGGGTACGTTGCCGATGGGGGTTACCATTCTTGATGAAAATGGTCATACCCTGATTTCGCTTACCGGACCAGAAAGCAAAATTAAGGGCGATCCTCGCTGGATGCAGGAACGCTCCTGGTTTGGCTATACGGAAGGGTTCCGGGAGCTGGTGCTGAAGAAAAATCTGCCACCCTCATCGCTAAGCATCGTGTATTCGGTGCCGGTTGATAAGGTGCTGGAACGCATTCGCATGTTGATCCTTAACGCAATTTTGCTGAATGTGCTTGCCGGAGCTGCATTGTTTACTCTCGCGCGGATGTACGAGCGACGTATTTTCATTCCGGCGGAAAGCGACGCCCTGCGACTGGAAGAACATGAGCAGTTTAATCGCAAGATTGTCGCCTCCGCGCCAGTGGGTATCTGCATTTTGCGTACCGCTGATGGCGTCAATATTTTAAGTAACGAACTGGCGCATACCTATCTCAATATGCTTACGCATGAGGACCGCCAACGACTGACGCAAATTATCTGTGGGCAGCAGGTCAATTTTGTTGATGTCCTGACCAGCAACAATACCAATCTGCAAATCAGCTTCGTCCATTCGCGCTATCGTAATGAAAACGTGGCCATTTGTGTGCTGGTGGATGTTTCTTCGCGCGTGAAGATGGAAGAGTCGTTGCAGGAGATGGCACAAGCAGCGGAACAGGCGAGCCAGTCAAAATCGATGTTCCTTGCCACCGTCAGTCATGAGCTGCGAACGCCGCTGTATGGCATTATCGGTAACCTGGATCTGTTGCAAACCAAAGAGTTACCGAAAGGCGTCGATCGGCTGGTGACGGCAATGAACAACTCTTCCAGCCTGTTGTTGAAAATTATCAGCGATATTCTCGATTTCTCGAAGATTGAATCGGAACAGTTGAAGATCGAACCGCGTGAGTTTTCACCGCGTGAAGTGATGAACCACATCACCGCCAACTATTTACCGCTGGTGGTACGCAAGCAGTTAGGCTTGTACTGCTTTATTGAACCGGATGTGCCAGTGGCCTTAAATGGCGACCCGATGCGTTTACAGCAGGTCATCTCCAACCTGTTGAGTAACGCCATAAAATTCACCGATACCGGCTGTATAGTTTTGCATGTCCGCGCTGATGGCGATTATCTCTCTATCCGTGTTCGCGATACCGGCGTGGGGATTCCGGCGAAAGAAGTGGTGCGCTTGTTTGATCCCTTCTTCCAGGTCGGAACGGGCGTACAGCGAAACTTCCAGGGGACCGGTCTGGGTCTGGCGATTTGTGAAAAACTGATCAGCATGATGGACGGCGATATCTCGGTAGATTCAGAACCGGGAATGGGCAGCCAGTTTACCGTGCGTATTCCGTTGTACGGCGCTCAGTACCCGCAGAAAAAAGGCGTGGAAGGGTTGAGTGGTAAACGCTGCTGGCTGGCGGTCCGCAATGCGTCGCTCTGTCAGTTCCTGGAAACCAGTTTGCAGCGCAGCGGCATCGTCGTAACAACATACGAAGGGCAGGAACCGACTCCCGAAGATGTGTTAATCACTGATGAGGTAGTGAGTAAAAAATGGCAGGGCAGAGCGGTAGTGACCTTCTGTCGTCGACATATTGGTATTCCGCTGGAGAAAGCGCCAGGGGAGTGGGTACACAGTGTGGCTGCTCCGCATGAGCTACCGGCATTGTTGGCGCGTATTTATTTGATCGAGATGGAGAGCGACGATCCTGCTAACGCTCTGCCGTCGACGGACAAAGCGGTCAGCGATAATGACGATATGATGATTCTGGTCGTGGATGATCATCCGATTAACCGACGTCTGCTGGCAGATCAGTTGGGATCGTTGGGCTATCAATGTAAAACCGCGAATGATGGCGTCGATGCGCTTAATGTACTTAGCAAGAATCATATTGATATCGTGCTTAGCGACGTCAACATGCCAAATATGGATGGTTACCGCTTGACGCAACGCATTCGTCAGTTGGGACTGACGTTACCGGTAATCGGAGTAACTGCTAATGCGTTGGCTGAAGAGAAGCAGCGGTGTCTGGAGTCTGGTATGGACAGCTGCCTGTCGAAGCCGGTAACGCTGGATGTGATAAAACAGACGCTGACGGTATATGCCGAGAGGGTCAGGAAATCGCGGGAATCGTAGGACGGATAAGGTGTTTATGCCGCATCTGGCATTCAGTGCAAATGCCAGATGCGACGCTGACGCGTCTTATCTGGCCTACTTTAATGTAATCTGTTGAAATAATGGGAATCGTAGGCCGGATAAGGCGTTTACGCCGCATCCGGCAATCGGTGCTAACGCGTCTTATCTGGCCTACAGATGATTAGTCTTTATCTGCCGGACTTAAGGTCACAGAAGAGAGATAATTCAGCAGAGCAATATCGTTCTCGACACCCAGCTTCATCATCGCAGATTTCTTCTGGCTACTGATGGTTTTGATACTGCGGTTCAGCTTTTTAGCGATCTCGGTCACCAGGAAGCCTTCAGCAAACAGGCGCAGAACTTCACTCTCTTTTGGCGAGAGACGCTTGTCACCGTAACCACCAGCACTGATTTTTTCCAACAGGCGAGAAACGCTTTCCGGGGTAAATTTCTTCCCTTTCTGCAGCGCGGCGAGAGCTTTCGGCAGATCGGTCGGTGCACCTTGTTTCAGCACGATCCCTTCGATATCCAGATCCAATACCGCACTAAGAATCGCCGGGTTGTTGTTCATAGTCAGAACAATGATCGACAGGCTTGGGAAATGGCGCTTGATGTACTTGATTAAGGTAATGCCATCGCCGTACTTATCGCCAGGCATGGAGAGATCGGTAATCAACACATGCGCATCCAGTTTCGGCAGGTTGTTGATCAGTGCTGTAGAGTCTTCAAATTCGCCGACAACATTCACCCACTCAATTTGCTCAAGTGATTTGCGAATACCGAACAAGACTATCGGATGGTCATCGGCAATAATTACGTTCATATTGTTCATGTAATAGGCTACCTTGCTACAGCAAGCTCTTGACATAACTGTCAATGTCGCTGATGTATTTTTCTATTCCTGGAACATCCTTCTCACGAATCAGATGTTCCAGCGTTTCACATAACTGCTTGCCGGGTACCAGATTTAGCATGGCAAATACGCCTTTAAGACGATGAGCCGTTTGGGCTAACGCAGCAAAGTCACTGGTTGCTGCTTCAGTATACAGCCTCTTAACATCATCCGGTACTGTGTCTACAAAGAGCGCATAATAGCCGCTGGCATGGAGTTGCGCATTTTCATCTCCGCCCAGAGGCGATTCTGTCACCTCTTCCTGCGCCAGTTGCACTTCAATTAATTGTAAGACCGCTTCCTGCATAGCGTTGCTCATATTGAAGTTGACGCACAATTGACCAGGCCCAATTTCCCGTACGCCAGACTCATCATCGCTTAAAAGCAAGCCAGAGGCAGTAAGATTAGACGGATTATCCGTTAAAAAGATATCATAATCTTGACTAATTAATCTTTCATCGGGTGTGATACAGGTTGCACCCCAATTTTCTAACTGGCGAGTGACAATATTCCGAATTTCTGCCGAAGTAACATCCACCATTACGCAGACATCATCCAGTAAACGCTCTTCTTCCTCTTCAACTTCCGGGTCAGCTGCGAGCATTTTGATATGCACAGAGTAGCGTGTACCAAGCCCATCCCGCGTTTTGATGTTTAAATGACCGCCCAGTTTACGCGCCAGTTGATCGCTCAGCCAGAATGCCAGCGGGTCCGCCTTGCCATAGCGATCGTTTTGGGTCTGGTTGATAAACGGGAAGTGCAAATTATCCATTTCATGAATGCTTACGCCTTCTCCGGTGTCCAGAATGCGGAACGTCAGGCGGTCTTCGGAGGACTCATCCTGATCAACCTCAAGGGTGATTTTTCCCAATTGCGTTGAGGTCACGGCATATTGTATCAGTAACAGCAAAATACGTCGTAAGGCATCGCGATCGCCGCGGCGCATATCGTGTGCTTTCAGATGATTGTTAATCAGCAGTTGCAGACCTTTACGCTTGATGGCAGGCAACACTGAAGGCACAACTTCATCAATCAAATCCTGCACGTAGAACAGCACCGTCTCACTTTTCCAGCTATCGTCCGCAAGCATGTTCGCTAACTGTATTTCATCGACCAGCCGCACCAGCACATCTGCCTGATTCGCCAGTTGTTTGCTTTCCGGGGCGTTGAGTTTAGCCGCGCTCTCCGCCAGGGACTGTGCGGGTTCTTTCAGCGCATCGCCAATGTTTTTCATAAAGGTCATCCGCCCCTGCTGGTTTTTCTCATACAGACGCTGCGCCTGCTTGAGTTTCTTGTTTACCAGCACTTCGCGATCCTGATCGCGAATAATGAAAATTTGTGTGCGCGGCGCGACCTGGCTGCGGAACATGCGGATCTCATACAGCTCGTTATTGATCGTCGCCTGAATAATCCCCTGATGCTGTTCCGCCATGGTGGTGATGTTTTGCAGATTCAAATGCGGCAGCAAATGATCGGCAATTTTGTTACTTATGACAGTGCGGTTCGATTCCTGATCGTGAACCAGCAGGCCGAGCGGCAGCAGTGAGACTATCTCTTCATTGATTGCCCGTAAAATGCGCAATTCGTTATTGACCGCCGTGTTGGGTAGACTTTCTGTACTGCGACTGGAGAAATGGCGGAATGTGGTATAGCCAAATAACGCCAGCGCCAGCAAACCGATGTTCAGCAGCAGTGGCAGCAGAATGTTTTGCAACGTATCCAGCAATAAGGTGCCATAAGGAACCTGCCAGACCAGGCGCATATCGGTAGAGTTGAGTGCCGAGGAGATTTCAATCTTCGTACTGTTAAAGTGGATACTGACGCTATCCGTCCCTTCTTTCTCATTATCATTGTTTCCCGTTGCCGTCGCGTCTGGCTCAAGGCGGAAACTGTCCAGCGGCATACCCGGTGGGATCAAATCATTAATCGGCAGATCAAAAGCCACAACCGTTGCCAGATGTCCCGGCTGGTTAAAGGTGGTACGCAAGGTAAAGTAATGACCGTTCTGCCAGGCCAGGCGGCGCATGTTAGAAAAGCTTTCGCGTTCATCGAGGGCGTTGGCCTGTTGCAACATCTCTGCACGACGTGAATCAACAATGTCGCTGACGGTCGATTCTTTAAATCCGGAGGTGAGATCTTTGAGGGGCAGGGTTGAGATCAGCACCAGACTGTTATCCTGACCATTCAGGTAATACATCGACCACGGTACATTTTCTGCGCCCCACAATGTATCCAGATAAGTGGACATCCGCTGAGTCATCTCAAGCGTTGAGTTGTCGTGAGAGCCAAAGATTAACGCTTCCGTTTTGCGGCGCGGTTTTTCCAGATAGTAGACATCCTGTTTCAGGCGCGTCTCTTGTAAACCTTCGCCGGAGGAGGGGGAGGTCGTCGCGGCAATGTTGTCGTAGATCTGCCAGGTCACGTAACGCCAGGTATCGACGCGCTTTTGGATAGCGTGGGTAATGTCGACAATCTGGTAACTTTTATCTTTCAGCCAGGCGTTAACGGCGCTTTGTACCATTACCCCCATCGTCACCAGTAACACAATGATCAACAGTAAAAAGAAGCGGGTAATGCTCCCCGGTAGGAGTGAAAAGCGGGTCGTGGCCGTTGTCTCTTTCTGACGCATTCGTGTTTATGACCTGTTAAAACTTCGCGAAGTGATAGGGCAGTATAAAGGGTACAGTGTGAAATTCCAGACTCTTACCTGATTGATGATTCTCTATTCTCCCGTGATATTTATCATCCTGCATTGGGTGAAATAGATGTACAAGCGCCATTTTGCTGTACAAATAACCTACAAAAAGCCCAACAAAAATAATTGCAAATAAACAAAGATTGCTGGAAATTATGCCGATGTTAATTATTTGTGAAATAGTTAACAAGCGTTATAGTTTTTCTGTGGTAGCACAGAATAATGAAAAGTGTGTAAAGAAGGGTAAAAAAAACCGGATGCGAGGCATCCGGTTGAAATAGGGGTAAACAGACATTCAGAAATGAATGACGGTAATAAATAAAGTTAATGATGATAGCGGGAGTTATTCTAGTTGCGAGTGAAGGTTTTGTTTTGACATTCAGTGCTGTCAAATACTTAAGAATAAGTTATTGATTTTAACCTTGAATTATTATTGCTTGATGTTAGGTGCTTATTTCGCCATTCCGCAATAATCTTAAAAAGTTCCCTTCTATTTACATTTTGAAACATCTATAGCGATAAATGAAACATCTTAAAAGTTTTAGTATCATATTCGTGTTGGATTATTCTGCATTTTTGGGGAGAATGGACTTGCCGACTGATTAATGAGGGTTAATCAGTATGCAGTGGCATAAAAAAGCAAATAAAGGCATATAACAGAGGGTTAATAACATGAAAGTTAAAGTACTGTCCCTCCTGGTCCCAGCTCTGCTGGTAGCAGGCGCAGCAAACGCTGCTGAAGTTTACAACAAAGACGGCAACAAATTAGATCTGTACGGTAAAGTAGACGGCCTGCACTATTTCTCCGACAACGATAAGGTTGATGGCGACAAGACCTACATGCGTCTTGGCTTCAAAGGTGAAACTCAGGTTACTGACCAGCTGACCGGTTACGGCCAGTGGGAATATCAGATCCAGGGCAACGCTCCGGAAAGCGAAAACAACTCCTGGACCCGTGTGGCATTCGCAGGTCTGAAATTCCAGGATGTTGGTTCTTTCGACTACGGTCGTAACTACGGCGTTGTTTACGACGTAACTTCCTGGACCGACGTACTGCCAGAATTCGGTGGCGACACCTACGGTTCTGACAACTTCATGCAGCAGCGTGGTAACGGCTTCGCGACCTACCGTAACACCGACTTCTTCGGTCTGGTTGACGGCCTGAACTTTGCCGTTCAGTACCTGGGCAAAAACGAACGTGCTGGTATTCCTGAGCGTTCCAACGGCGACGGCGTCGGTGGCTCTATCAGCTACGAATTCGAAGGCTTTGGTATCGTAGGTGCTTACGGTGCAGCAGACCGTACCGACGCCCAGGAAGCCGAATTCCGCGGTCAGGGTAAAAAAGCTGAACAGTGGGCAACTGGTCTGAAGTATGACGCGAACAACATCTACCTGGCAGCGAACTACGGTGAAACCCGTAACGCTACGCCGATCACTAATAAATTTACAAACATCAGCGGCTTCGCCAACAAAACGCAAGACGTTCTGTTAGTTGCGCAATACCAGTTCGATTTCGGTCTGCGTCCGTCCATCGCTTACACCAAATCTAAAGCGAAAGACGTAGAAGGTATCGGTGATGTTGATCTGGTGAACTACTTTGAAGTGGGCGCAACCTACTACTTCAACAAAAACATGTCCACCTATGTTGACTACATCATCAACCAGATCGATTCTGACAACAAACTGGGCGTAGGTTCAGACGACACCGTTGCTGTGGGTATCGTTTACCAGTTCTAATAGCACACCTCTTTGTTAAATGCCGAAAAAACAGGACTTTGGTCCTGTTTTTTTTATGCCTTCCAGAGCAATCTCACGTCTTGCAAAAACAGCCTGCGTTTTCATCAGTAATAGTTGGAATTTTGTAAATCTCCCGTTACCCTGATAGCGGACTTCCCTTCTGTAACCATAATGGAACCTCGTCATGTTTGAGAACATTACCGCCGCTCCTGCCGACCCGATTCTGGGCCTGGCCGATCTGTTTCGTGCCGATGAACGTCCCGGCAAAATTAACCTCGGGATTGGTGTCTATAAAGATGAGACGGGCAAAACCCCGGTACTGACCAGCGTGAAAAAGGCTGAACAGTATCTGCTCGAAAATGAAACCACCAAAAATTACCTCGGCATTGACGGCATCCCTGAATTTGGTCGCTGCACTCAGGAGCTGCTGTTTGGTAAAGGTAGCGCCCTGATCAATGACAAACGTGCTCGCACGGCACAGACTCCGGGTGGCACTGGCGCACTACGCGTGGCTGCCGATTTCCTGGCAAAAAATACCAGCGTTAAGCGTGTGTGGGTGAGCAACCCAAGCTGGCCGAACCATAAGAGCGTCTTTAACTCTGCAGGTCTGGAAGTTCGTGAATACGCTTATTATGATGCGGAAAATCACACCCTTGACTTCGATGCACTGATTAACAGCCTGAACGAAGCTCAGGCTGGCGACGTAGTGCTGTTCCATGGCTGCTGCCATAACCCAACCGGTATCGACCCTACGCTGGAACAATGGCAGACACTGGCACAACTCTCCGTTGAGAAAGGCTGGTTACCGCTGTTTGACTTCGCTTACCAGGGTTTTGCCCGTGGTCTGGAAGAAGATGCTGAAGGACTGCGCGCTTTCGCGGCTATGCATAAAGAGCTGATTGTTGCCAGTTCCTACTCTAAAAACTTTGGCCTGTACAACGAGCGTGTTGGCGCTTGTACTCTGGTTGCTGCCGACAGTGAAACCGTTGATCGCGCATTCAGCCAAATGAAAGCGGCGATTCGCGCTAACTACTCTAACCCACCAGCACACGGCGCTTCTGTTGTTGCCACCATCCTGAGCAACGATGCGTTACGTGCGATTTGGGAACAAGAGCTGACTGATATGCGCCAGCGTATTCAGCGTATGCGTCAGTTGTTCGTCAATACGCTGCAGGAAAAAGGCGCAAACCGCGACTTCAGCTTTATCATCAAACAGAACGGCATGTTCTCCTTCAGTGGTCTGACAAAAGAACAAGTGCTGCGTCTGCGCGAAGAGTTTGGCGTGTATGCTGTTGCTTCTGGTCGTGTGAACGTAGCCGGGATGACACCAGATAACATGGCTCCGCTGTGCGAAGCGATTGTGGCAGTGCTGTAAGCGTTAAAAACAATGAAGCCCGCTTAAAAAGCGGGCTTTTTTATGCGCCTTTACCAGACGGGCATTTCGTCTTGCAGGAAGGGATTATGCAGGCGTTCATAACCAAGTGTGGATAATGGTCCGTGACCCGGAATAAATGTCACGTCATCCCCCAGTGGCAGCAATTTATCTTTGATTGAAGAAATCAGTTGATTATGATCGCCACGCGGGAAGTCACTGCGCCCTACTCCGCCTTTGAAAATAACGTCGCCAGAAATCAGCAGCCTTGCCCGATCATCAAAAAACACGACATGACCCGGCGTATGCCCAGGGCAATGTAACACCTGTAAAGCCACATTCCCTATGCTGATGGTATCGCCTTCGTTCAGCCAACGATCCGGCGTCAGCGGCTGGCACTCTTCCAGACCAAACATACGACTTTGCGCAGGCAAGCCTTGCAGCCAGAACTCATCTTCTTTTTCCGGACCAAAAACCGGCACGCCGTAATGTTGCGCCAGTTCCGCCGCTGCGCCAACGTGGTCCAGATGACCATGCGTCAGCAGGATCTGCATCAGTGTCAGGCCGCTGGCGTCAACTTCCTGTTTGATTTTTTCCGCATCGCCGCCAGGATCGACCAGTGCGGCCAGACGGGTTTGTTCACACCAGATCAATGAACAGTTCTGGGAGAATGCGGTGACCGGAATAATACGATAGTTCATACTGCCCCTGTTTCGTTAAGCGATTGCTACCAGTGCCGTGCTGGCCCGGTATCAATATGCACAAAGTTACTACGTGGGTAATATCCTACACCACCTGCGCGCATAGATAACGCGGCTTTGCGAATATTGCTTAACGCGATACCTTCAATATGGAAATCCATCGCCTGCCCTTTCGTGTGATAGCTTTTCTTCGCTACTCCACGGCTGCGGGCGCGTAGTTCATTGTTGGTATCAATGGAACGATAACCGGAAATGAGTTGCACCGGTTTGCGGGTACCTAATAACCCTTGCAGGCGATACAACTGATCGAACAATCTTGGGTCGATGGACTTTATTTTGTTCGCGCGGTAATCGCGGAAAAAATGGTTAAGTTTTGCCAATTCTTCCTGAATATAGCCTCTGCCATCGAAAAACTCCGCTTTGATTGACTCTCCGGTATGAAGATTATTGAGTGTCAAAATGCGCGGGCGTGGGGTAGAGAGTGTTGCAAACGCAGGGGTCGGCAGGATGGCGGCACCGAGTGCAACGCCACCAAGCGCCAGCAGTTTGCGGCGATTAGCGTCGAATTTGTCCATGATAATCAAGTCTACAGGTCAATGTTATCGTTTATATGCACTTCTGGCGCACAAGAGGCACCTTAACCGCCCGTAAAGCAGACGTCAAGATGACTCAACCCCAGCAGTGACGGGGGCTGCAGAGAATCGCCCCCAATCATGCTAATTATTACGACAACTGATTTCCCCGAACTACTTCATTTACCTGATTAATTGTTCCGCTTTCGATACGATTTGCGAGCTGGATCGCGCAGGCAGATCATAATTGTAAATATCTGTACGATACTGGGTACGACCATCTGCACCAACAAAGGCAGTCAGGTAGTAGAGATTCACCGGAATCGACTGCCGAATATTGACGTAACGCGTATCGCCCTGCTTCAGCGCATCAGAAATACGTTTGTCATTCCAGCCTGCATCCTGCAACAGCATATTCGCCAGATCGGAAGCTTTATTCACTCGTACACAGCCTGAGCTCAATGCGCGTGTATCACGCTTGAACAGATTGTGGTTCGGCGTGTCATGCAAATAAATGGCCTCTGAACTCGGCATATTGAATTTATAGCGCCCCAGCGAGTTCCGTGGGCCTGGAGCCTGCTGGAAGCGAAACGGTAAATTCGAGGCCGTGATTGTAGACCAGTCAACCTGCCATGGGTCAATCGCTTCTCTGCTGTTCCAGCCGCGCATCACCGTATAGCCATGGCTTTCGAGATATCCCGGATCGTTGCGCACTTTCGGCAGAATATCTTTGCGTGCCAGAGTTGGAGGTACGTTCCACGGCGGGTTTACCACTACGTTGTTAAGTGCACTGCTCATCATCGGCGTTTTGCGATCGGGGCGACCGACAATGACTCGCGAATCCAGCACCTGATTGCCGTTCTGATAGTAGACCAGCGAATAGGCCGGAATGTTAACCATGATCCCGGTAGAAAGCTCTGTTGGCAGCAAGCGCAATCGCTGGATGTTGAGTGCCAACACGCCAGCACGCTGGGCGGGCGTTACGTTTAACCAGTCACGCGTTGCCGGGCCAATAGCACCATCTGCCCCCAATCCTTGCCATGCCTGAAAACGTTTAACGGCTTCCACCAGTTCATTATCGTAGGCGGCACGAACGGCAGGCGTAGGTTTACTACGAGACGTCGTTTGCTTGTCCATCGGCTTAGTTTCTGCTGTTTCAACAGTAACAGCGGATGGGCTGACTACTGCGTCAGTTGGCGTGTCATCGCCAGGGAGAGTAATTTTTGGCCCCCCGTCCAACATGCCTGTGCGTTGCAATATTTCGCGCAACGCCGGTACGTCGTTACTCCACTGCCCTGGGCGCAACGTTGCTTTGCCGGTCAGTTGGGGCCACGGTTTGGTGTCACTGAGTAAGGCCAGTAACGATTCATGCATCGCCGCATATTGCGGATGCTGCGGCGCCAGTCCTGCAACAAACGTCGGCAATTGACCTTTATCCAGCGCCTGCTGCCATTGGTTAATCACCGAAAGCGGCGGCGTTGAAAGCGCATAAGGTTTACTGCTATATAGCCAGCGAGTGCCTTTGACCGGAATATTTGCAA
>ERZ834433.1578-NODE-1578-length-17693-cov-3.833655_pt1 | contig 17693 bp, 15 predicted proteins | sample MGYA00519948_ERZ834433 | MGnify/ENA primary metagenome ERZ834433 (study PRJEB31850, sample SAMEA3708752) | human gut metagenome | biome: human gut; feature: human-associated habitat; material: faeces | place: China | collected 2014 ...
GAAGTACAGGAACTAATGCACGCTCAGCCAGTGCGCCATGTCCGATCTCACGACGTCCCGGTCCTCTGGAAGGTCTTGTCTCTCCTACAGAGTAGGACGGGAAGTTGTAGTGATGCATATATCTCTTTGTCTTCTCTGCTTCATCAAGACCGTCGAGCTTCTGTGCTTCAGAAAGTGGAGCAAGTGTTGTCATTGTGCAGATCTGTGTCTGTCCTCTTGTGAACATAGCAGAACCATGAACTCTCGGGATCAGGTCTACTTCTGCTGCAAGCGGTCTGATCTGATCGATCGCACGACCATCCGGACGCTTATGATCTTTGAGGATCATCTTTCTTACTGTCTTCTTCTGATACTGGTAAACAGCCTCACCAAGCTTCGCAAGATACTCTTCGTTGTCTGCAAATGCTTCCTCGAGTCTCTCTGTGATCACACGGATATTCTCTTCTCTTGTCTGCTTGTCATCTGTAAATACAGCCTCTTCCATCTCAGCAGCCGGAACGATCTCCTGGATCGCATCAAAGAGTTCCTGCGGAACAGCAAAGCTCTGATACTCATGTTTCGGCTTTCCACACTCTGCAACGATCGTGTCAAAGAAAGCGATCACTTTCTGGTTCAGATCATGTGCCGCAAAGATTGCTTCAATCATCTTCGCTTCCGGAACTTCTTTCGCACCGGCCTCGATCATGATAACCTTTTCCTTTGTAGAAGCAACTGTCAGTGCAAGATCAGATACTTCCTTCTGTGCTGCTGTCGGGTTGAATACGAACTCTCCGTCAACAAGTCCAACCTGTGTTGTAGAGATTGGTCCGTCAAACGGAATATCAGAAATACTTGTTGCAAGTGCAGCACCAAGCATAGCTGTAAGTTCCGGGCTGCAGTCCTGATCTACAGAAAGAACAAGGTTCTCAAGTGTTACGTCATTTCTATAATCTTTCGGGAACAGAGGACGCATCGGACGGTCGATGACACGGTCTGTCAGGATCGCATTCTCAGATGCTTTACCCTCTCTCTTATTAAATCCTCCCGGGATCTTTCCTACAGCGTACATTCTCTCATTATACTCTACGCTGAGTGGGAAGAAATCAATTCCTTCTCTCGGCTTGTCAGATGCTGTTGCTGTACACAGTACAGTTGTGTCACCATAATGCATCAGCACTGCACCATTCGCCTGTTTTGCCACACGGTCAACATCCACGCGCAGTGTTCTGCCGGCCAGTTCCATTTCAAACTTTTTATACATGGTTTTCTCCTTTTTATCTTATCTTCGTTTTATATGAGCAGAACAATTTGCTCCGAAACTACTGAAAAACGTACTATTCTATAGCAATTGAAACCCACTGTAGTCGTTGGATAATACACTTTTCAGTGGTCTCGGTTCTTCTCTACCCATAAGCTTTTAAATTATATCATATTCTATAATAAGAAGTAAATAGTTTTCCAAAAAAAGACCAAAAAGTACCAAAAATTCAGACAAAAAGAAACAGACCAGAAACCACATCATCAGATGCAGCTTCTGATCTGTCAATTGATCTTCTTTTTTGGAAAATCTTATTATTTTCTCAGACCAAGTTTCTCGATCAGAGCACGGTATCTCTCGATATCTACTTTCTTGAGGTATGCAAGAAGTCCTCTTCTCTGTCCAACCATCTTAAGAAGTCCTCTTCTTGAGTGGTGATCCTTCGGGTTAGCTTTGAAGTGATCTGTCAGCTCGTTGATTCTTGCTGTAAGGATAGCAACCTGTACTTCCGGTGATCCTGTATCTCCCTCTGTTCTTCCAAATTCTTTGATGATAGCCTGTTTCTTCTCTTTTGCGATCATTGTAATATCCTCCTTAAAATTCTTAGTTAAACCGCCTGGCATTAAGCAATGGTCGGAGTGATCCGATTACCGAACACCGGCTGATTTGATACCTCGGATAGTATAGCACAGAGATATCTGCTTGTAAAGCACAAATTTAAAATCTTTTATCTTTCATCGAATGGATGATTTTTCAGATATTCCTCTCCGTACCGCATATCTTTCATCACGCGGTCTTTGAGTTCTTCAACCGAATGAAATTTCGTTTCCGGACGTTCGAACTCCAGGATCTGCACTGTGGCAGTCTTCCCATAAGCATCGCCTTCATATCCGTAAACATAAACTTCGAACAACCGTCTTTTCTCTTGCGCAACGGTCGGTTTCACCCCGGCATTTCCCACACCGCCATACCATACACCATCCACAAGGATGCGACAGGCATAGACACCGTACTTTGGCAGGATTTTCTTTTCCTGCGGTGCAAGATTCATTGTCGGAAATCCAAGTGTTCTTCCAAGCTGCTGTCCATGTTCCACAACACTGGTGATCTCATACGGATACCCCAGAAGCTTATTTGCAAGAGGAATATTTCCATCGAGGAGAAGTTCCCTGATATAAGTGCTGCTGATCTCCCGGTCTTTGTAATATGCTTTCTCGACCACATCAACTGTATAGCCATATTTCGCAGCATATTTCTCCAGCATCTGATGATTTCCTCTTTTTTCATGACCAAAGTTAAAGTCCGTTCCGACAACAATGTGTGATGCGTGCAGCTTCTTATGCAGGATTTCATCGATAAATTTCTCTGCTTCCATCTCCATCATTTCTCTCGTAAATGGAATCTCGATCAGATAATCTACCTTGTCTTCAAGAAATGCTCTTCGCTCTTCATTTGTCATCAGACAGTCTCTGTCCATATCAAAGGCACAAACGACACTGTCGCAATCTTCCTTCTGCGCATATTTCATTATTCTGTTGAGCAGCTTCTGATGTCCTCTGTGCAATCCATCAAACTTTCCAAGCGTTACCGCTGTGTGATTTCTTCCGTCAAAGGCATCTAATCCTTTTATATATTGCATGTCTGTCTTATTCGTCCTTTATTTCTCAATTTTCTCTGCTTCAGGATCCAGAAACATTTTCTTAATATGGAACAGCTTCTTCGGTGCACGATACTGATAAAGACCGATAAAATTCTTTCTGGAATCATATACTCTGACTTCCTGTCCATCTGTCCACTCTTCTTTTTCTAACAGAAAACGCTCCGGAAGATCATTTCCGTTATAAAACATCCATGCCTTCGCATCCGTCACAGTAACGGCCGGCAGTTCCGCGAAGATCTGATCCAGCGGAGTGAAAAGTTCTGCGCCTTCTCCCTGCTCCATCTTCTGACGTACCTCATCCAGTGTTACCGCATCTTCTTTCAGGAAACGGCCGACTTTCGTACGCTCGAGTTCTTCCATACAGCCACCCACCTGAAGCTTCTCTCCAATGTCATGACACAAAGTACGGATATATGTTCCCTTAGAACAGTCCACCTCCATACGCACATGTGGAAGATTCATCTCCAGAATGCGGATTCCATGGATCTGGACTCTTCTGCTCTTACGCTCCACAGTCTTTCCTTCACGGGCAAGCTCATAAAGCTTCTTCCCATTCACTTTCAACGCAGAGTACATTGGCGGAATCTGATCATATTCTCCGATAAATGATTCGATACAGGAACGTACTTCCTCTTCCGTCAGATTGCCCGGATCCCTCTCCTCCAGAACCTCTCCGGAAATGTCCTGCGTATCTGTCGTCTTTCCTAAAAGCAGCAGAGCCTCATATGTCTTATCATGATCTGTCAGAAGCTCACAAACCTTTGTTGCTCTTCCAAAACACACCGGAAGGACTCCCGTTGCATCCGGATCAAGCGTACCTGTATGACCGATCTTCTTCTGTCCGACAACTTTTCGAAGAACTGCAACCACATCATGGGAAGTATATCCTTTTTCTTTGTAAATATTAACTATTCCGTTTATCATTTTTCCTCGTTTTTCTCTTCTGCCGCTCTAAGCTGTCTTTCAATTAAAAGTGTCAGATTGTTGATCACATCATGCGGGGAACCTTTCATTGTAACACCGGCTGCTCTCACATGACCGCCACCGCCATAATATTTCGCAACTGCACTTACATCAACGATTTCTTTTGATCTAAGGCTTACTTTAAATGTCTGCGGTTCGAGCTCGTAAAGAAGGATTGCAACCTCCACACCTCTTGTCTGACGCAATACGCTGACAATTCCATCCAGATCAGACGGTTTTGCCTGGAAGAACTCCATTTCTTTCAAACGTATCACTGAGACAACCGCTTTCTTATTCAGGATCATCATACTCTCAAGAAGTGCCTTCCCAAGCATCTGATTCTGAACATAGGATTTTTCAAAATATGTTCCGTCAATGATCGCGCTTCCATTGATCCCTTTTCTTAAAAGTGCAGCACCGACTTCCATTGTCTCCGGTGAAGTACAGGAATACTGGAACACTCCGGTATCATGCACAATCCCCATATAAAGGAAAGATGCGATTTCTTCCGTAATCTTCTCCTCATCCAGCAGACGGAAAACAAGTTCAGAAGTAGAACTTGCATCCGGCACGATATAATTCGTGTCTGCAAAAGACTCATTACTGACGTGGTGATCCACACATAAAGTTTCCTTTGCATTTTGGAACACCGGCTCGGAAAAACCAAGACGTCTTTCGTCCCCACAATCCAGACTGATGAAAAGGTCATAAACTTTGCCTTCTACAATCTCATGCTTCGGCACATCTCTGTGTCCCATCATCTGAAATGCTTCCGGAATCTCCTCCAGATACAGATCTGTCTCAATCTCCGGATAATAAGTGGTCAGATAAAGATATAATCCAAGTGTAGAACCAACACAGTCCCCATCCGGACGAATGTGTCCGCCAATGGCTACACTGTATTTCCCTTTTAATACATCGTTTAATACGATCATCTATTCCTCAGCTCCATCCTTCAAATCTCTTGTCACTTCGTCAATTTTCTTGCTGATATTTACTCCATATTCAATGGACTGGTCTACGATAAATGTAATCTGTGGTGTGTTGCGCATATTCACTGTACGTGCAAGTTCTCTGCGGATATATCCCTCTGCACTCTGAAGACCTTTGATCGTATCTTCCTGTGCTTTCTTGTCTCCGAGAACACTGATATATGCCTTGCATGTCTTAAGATCCGGTGCTACTTCAACAGCAACAACAGATGTCAGCGGTGCAACACGTGGATCTTTGATCCCGCCACGCAGGATATTACTCAGCTCACGCTGTACTTCTGCATTGACTCTTGTATTCTTAATACTGTTCTTTCTCATGTTCTAACTCCTTTTTTATACAGAAAAGTTACTCCTGCAATGTATGACCCCTGCACGAGTAACAATTCTGTCACCTGCTGACGATTACAACACTCTGCAAATGTCAGCATCTTTTATTCTTACTTGCGTTCTGTCTCTACCATCTTGTAGGCTTCAACCTGATCGCCTTCTTTAATGTCATTGTAGTTCTCGAATACGAAACCACACTCATATCCTGTTCTGACTTCCTTCACGTCATCTTTGAAACGCTTCAGAGATGCCAGCGGTCCGTCGAATACAACGATTCCGTCACGGATCAGACGAACAGAACAGTTTCTCTCGAAGATACCGTCAAGCACATATGCACCGGCAATTGTTCCAACTCCTGATGCCTTGAATGTCTGACGTACTTCCGCATGACCGAGAACCTTCTCCTCAAAGACAGGATCAAGCATACCCTTCATGGCTGCCTCTACATCTTCGATGGCATTGTAGATAACTCTGTAAAGTCTTAAGTCAACACCCTCGCGCTCAGCGATATCTTTCGCTGTTGCATCCGGACGAACGTTAAATCCAATGATGATCGCATTTGATGCAGATGCAAGGATAACGTCAGATTCATTGATCGCACCAACACCACCATGGATGATCTTGACAACGACTTCTTCATTGGAAAGTTTGACAAGGCTCTGCTTGATCGCTTCTACAGATCCCTGTACGTCTGCTTTTACAACGATTCCAAGTTCTTTTAAGTTGCCTTCCTGGATCTGGTTGAACAGATCATCCAGAGACATCTTGGACTTCGTCTCTTCCAGAAGTTTTACCTTGTTCTGGGAAATAAATGTCTCTGCAAACGCTCTTGCTTCTTTATCAGACTCACATCCTACGAATACTTCTCCCGCATTCGGAACATCATTCAGACCAAGGATCTCAACCGGCTGGGACGGACCTGCTTCTTTCACACGTCTTCCCTTGTCATCCATCATCGCTCTTACACGACCATGAGCGCTTCCTGCTGCGATCGCATCTCCTACGTGGAGTGTACCTTTCTGTACAAGAACAGTTGCAACAGATCCCTTACCTTTATCAAGCTCAGCCTCGATCACAAGACCACGTGCGGCACGGTTCGGGTTCGCTTTCAGTTCCATAACCTCTGCTGTCAGAAGGATCATCTCAAGAAGATCCTGGATTCCTTCATGTGTATGCGCTGATACCGGAACAAAGATTGTGCTTCCGCCCCAGTCTTCCGGAATCAGTTCGTATTCTGTCAGTTCCTGTTTTACACGTTCAACATTCGCACTTGGCTTATCGATCTTGTTGATCGCAACAATAATCTCAATTCCTGCTGCTTTCGCATGGTTGATCGCCTCAATTGTCTGTGGCATAACACCGTCATCCGCAGCAACTACAAGGATTGCGATATCTGTAGAGTTTGCTCCACGCATACGCATTGCAGTAAATGCCTCATGTCCCGGTGTGTCGAGGAATGTGATCTTTTCTCCGTTAATCTCAACAACAGATGCACCGATGTGCTGTGTGATACCACCGGCCTCACGACCTGTTACATTACTGTTACGGATTGCATCCAGAAGAGATGTCTTACCATGGTCAACATGACCCATAACACATACAACCGGTGGGCGTTTTACCATAAGGCTTTCGTCTTCTTCATCCTCTTTCAGAAGTTCTTCGATTACATCTACAACTTCTTCTTTCTCACAGAGAACATCGAATTCCATCGCGATCTCTTCTGCTGTCTCATAATCAACTTCCTGGTTTACAGTTACGATCTTGCCCTGCATGAAAAGCTTCTTAACAATAACAGAAGGAACGATCTTCATCTTATCAGCAAGCTCTTTAATTGTAAGAACTTCTGGAATCACGATCTGTTTGATCTGCTCTTCCTGCTTCTCTTCCTTCACCTGTGGCTTCTTCACTTCCACTGCCGGTTTCTGCTTCTTGCCTTTTCTTCCTTTTCCTTCGAAAGCTTCGTCTCTGTATTCTTTTTTCTTATTATCTCTTTCTTTGTCTTTCGCTTTGTTTCTCTGTGTCTTCTGCTGTTCTACGATCGGTGTAGCGTCACTTCTGTCGTTTCTGCGATTGTCATTTCTTCTGTCAGAGCGCTGTCCCTGTCCGCGTCCGTCTCTTCCGTCACGGTTCTCTCTTCCATCACGGTTGTCGCGTCCCTGGAATCCGTCACGTCCTCCTCTGTCAGAACGCTGTCCGCGTCCGTCTCTGTCCTGACGTGGTCCTCTGTTTTCGCCTCTGTTCTCGCCATTAGAACGTCTGTCTCCAAATGGTTTCTGTCCCGGTCTGTCAGAACGTACCGGTCTTCCCTCACCACTCGGACGGCCTGTTCTTTCTGTTCTTGCTCCCTGTGGTCTCTCAGAACGTGTTCCGTTCTGTGCCGGACGTGCCGGTCTGTCCTCTGCTGCACGAACCGGTCTTTCGCTTTTTGCTGCCGGTTTCTCTGTACGAGCCGGTTTTCCTTCACCATTCGAACGGCTCTGTCCTGCTGCCGGGCGTTTTCCATCACCGTTTGGACGACCCTGGTTCTGTCCCTGACGTCCCTGTCCCGGACGTTTTCCCTGCAGTCTGCTGCTGTTCTTTGAATTCTGTGGGCGAACTACAAATGCAAGATTTTTCTTCTTTGGAGCGCCCTCTTTTTCTGTTGTTTTATCTGCAGCCATCTCAGCATCTTTGCCTGCTGCTTCTCTTCTAATATCTTCTGCCACGTTATCCTCCCTGGTGTTTAAACTCTTTTTATTTTCATTCTGCATCTTCTCATCTGCCATATAAATCTACCTCCTTCAAGCAATCAACGGGGAACCTTTGTCTTCTACTCACATTCATCAGGTACGGGATTTCAGTTCTTTTAATATTCCTTTTGCAAATCCTTCGTCTAATATCGCCAGAGATGCACGGAATTGTTTTCCCATCGCATGCCCCAAGGTATCTTTATCTCCGTAAACTATCATTGGAACTTTATAAAATTTACACATATCACGGAATTTTTTCTTTGTATTATCTGAAGCGTCTTCTGCAACAACTACAAGGCTTGCTCTTCCGGACTTTGTCTGTCCTTCTGTCATAAATTCACCACTTGCGCAGCGCCCCGCTTTCGTTGCCAGACTGATCAGAGACAGTACTTTATCTCTAGCCAATCTCATCCATCTCCTTTTCCAGCCGTTCATATACTTCCTGCGGTATTGCCTGCTTAAAGGAACGCTCCAGTCCTCTGTTCTTCACAGCCTGCTCAAAACATGCCTTCTGCGGACAGAGATACGCTCCACGTCCGTTTTTCTTTCCGGTTGTGTCAATGACAAATTCTTCTTCCTCTGTTCTGAGGATCCGAATCAGTTCCTTCTTTGGTTTCATCTCGCCGCAGCCTACACATTTACGCATAGGTACTTTCTTCTTTACTGCCAAACAATTCACTCCCTCAGATCTTACTCTTCGTCTGTCTCAACGAATTCAATCTCATCTGCTCCGTCTTCATCAGCTGCATCTGCCGGAACATCATCGTACTCTTCTTCCTCTTCTCCGACTGTATAGCCTTCTTCTCCGACCATACCCATCTGCTCCATGTAGTTCTCCGGAAGATCTCCACACTCAATTGCCTGTGTCTCACTCTTGATATCGATCTTGTATCCTGTCAGACGGGCTGCAAGTCTTGCATTCTGGCCTTCTTTACCGATTGCAAGTGAAAGCTGATAATCAGGAACAATAACTCCTGCAATCTTCTCATCCGGATCAGCCATAACAGAAATAACCTTCGCAGGGCTGAGTGCATTCTCAATCAGAAGTGCCGGATTCTCATCCCAGTTAATGATATCAATCTTCTCACCACGAAGCTCTTTTACGACTGCATTTACTCTTGCACCGTTCATACCAACACAAGCTCCAACCGGATCAACATTCGGATCGTTAGACCATACAGCCATCTTTGTACGGGAACCAGCCTCACGGGCAATGCTCTTGATCTCAACTGTTCCGTCCTTTACCTCTGCAACCTCTGATTCAAACAGACGTTTTACAAGTTCCGGATGTGTACGGGATACAAGGATCTTTGGTCCCTTTGGTGTGTTCTTAACTTCTACGATATAAAGCTTAATACGCTCTGTCGGCTCGAAATGCTCTCCTTTCACCTGTTCGTTCTCTGTAAGGATTGCATCTGCTTTTCCAAGATTCACACTGATATTCTTGCCAATATAACGCTGTACGATACCTGTTACGATATCCTTCTCTTTCTCGAAATACTGATCAAATACTGCTTTGCGCTCTTCTTCTCTGATCTTCTGAAGAATCAGGTTCTTTGCATTCTGTGTTGCAATACGTCCGAATTCCTTGGAATGAAGCTCAACCTGTGCGATATCTCCGATATGAAGTGCCGGATTGATCTTCTCTGCATCCTCAAGACTGATCTCAATTGCAGGATCAAATACTTCTTCAACAACTTCTCTCTCTGCGTATACAGAATAGTCACATGTGTTGCGGTCCATAACGATCTTAATATTATCGGATGTTCCGAAATGGTTCTTACATGCACTTAAAAGTGAATTTTCAATGGCCTCCAACATGACATCCTTGCTGATGTTTTTCTCTTTTTCAAGAATATCCAATGCTTCGAGTAATTCTGTGTTCATTTTTCTTTCCTCCTAAATTAAAAATCCAAAGCCTGACGGACCAAAGCGATTTCTTTTCTGTCAAATGTCTGCTCTGTCTCATCTTCGTATGTGATGGTCACTGTATTCTCATCATAACTCTTTAAAATTCCGACGAACTCTTTCTGTCGGTCAATCGCACGGTATGTGCGGATCTCTACTTCTTCTCCAAGATTTCTCTTGAAATCCTTCTCTTTCTTAAGTGGTCTTCCAAGTCCCGGAGAACTTACTTCAAAGATATAGGAGTCTTCAATATAATCCTTCTCATCAAGGATATCGGAGAATCTCCTGCTGACTGCCTCACAGTCATCCACGGCAATTCCGCCTGGTTTGTCAATATACGCGCGAAGGTACCAGGTACCTCCTTCTTTCACATATTCTACATCTACCAGCTCAAACCCGAGTTCCTCTACGATGGGCTCGAGAAGTGCTTCTGTCTGCTGTTCATAATCTTCTCTTCTGGACACGCTGCGTCAAACTCCTTTTCTTCTATAATATAGTTTGTGATCTGATTCATAAAGAATTCTCCATATCACCAAAGAAGAGTGAACTTTCGTCCACTCTTCTGCCAATTCCTTATGTAACTATATTTACTCTAGCACTTTTCTTTGAGGAAATCAAGGGGTTTTTGCACATTTTCTTACAATACCTTAGAAATCCCCTTAACTTTCTCTTTCTTTACCGTCTCCGCTTCCGGCAAGACTTCTAGCGGCTTTTGGTTCCTGTTCCATCCCGTTTCGCCAGTTTCAGGCGGTTCAGTGAAACTGTCTTTTCTCCATAAGTAATCTTCGTCTCTGTTCCTTCTTCAAAAAGATAAACTTCTTCTAATTCATCCTTCTTCTGAAGCTTAATTCCTCTGACACCGACAGCTGCTTTTTTCTTCTCAGGAACATCCGCAGATAAAAACCTCAGGAAATATCCGTTCTTCGTCTGAAGAACAACATTCTGATACTCCGTCACAACCTTCACTGCGACAAGCCTGTCTTCTTCCTGCAGCTTTGTTGCCGCGATCGTGCGCTTGGATACCTGGAACTCACTTCCATCCACACGCTTGATCATTCCCTGTGCTGTTGCAAACAATAATTTTGAATAACGCATCTGCTCTTCTTCACAAATCATAACAATCTGTTCTTCACTGCTTGAATAATTACTTACATTATCAATCGGAATCCCTTTGTCTCTGAACTTTCCATGTGGAAGATCAAGCACCTTCACCTGATGCATCTTGCCTTCATCTGTAAACAGACAGAGTTTTCCAATGTTCATACAATGCACAATGTATTTATTCTCTTTGTCTGCAGCTTCTTTATTCCTCTCATAGACTCCGGTATCCACTGTCTTCGCGTAACCAAAGCGATCCATCAGAAAGACGACCTGCTGCTCTTCAATCTTCTTCTCTTCAAAAACAGCTTCTTCTGCATTTTCCACAACGGTACGACGCTTTCTTCCGAATTCTTTTTTATAACTGTCAAGCTCTTCCATGATCACGCCTGCCATGGAATCATAGTTATTTAAAATATCTTCATAACAGGCAATATTTTCTAATGTCTTCTCATGTTCTTTCTGAAGTGCTTCAATCTCCAGACCGATCAGGCGATAAAGACGCATCTCCAGAATTGCCGTTGCCTGACGTTCTGTAAAACGGAGCATTGCCGCCATCTTTTTGGAAATCGCAGACTTGAACTTAATGTTTTCCGTCTCACCGTTTACCAGACAGGCACGCGCATCTTTTACAGATTTACTTCCTCGTAAAATCTCAATGATCAGGTCGATCACATCACATGCTTTGATCAGACCTTCCTGAACTTCACTCTTCTCCCGCTCTTTGCCAAGCAAAGTTGTATATTTCCTCGTTGCAAGTTCAAACTGGAAATCCACATGATGTTCTATGATCTGTTTCAGACTTAAAGTCTCCGGTCTGCCATTCGCAACCGCCAGCATATTTACGCCAAATGTATCTTCCAGACGCGTCTTCTTATAAAGCATGTTCTTCAGGTTCTCAACATCCGCACCACGCTTCAATTCGATCACGATACGGATTCCTTCTTTTGAAGACTGGTTTGAAATATCAACGATATCTGTCGTCTTCTTGGATTCCACAAGATTGCAGACGTCGTTTAAGAACTTTCCGATTCCGGCTCCGATCATCGTGTATGGGATCTCTGTGATCACAAGCTGCTTCTTGCCGCCTTTGAGCTCTTCCACTTCCACTTTTCCACGCAGCTTGATCTTCCCCTGTCCGCTCTCATAGATTGCCGGAAGATCATCCTTATTGACCACAATTCCTCCGGTCGGGAAATCCGGTCCTTTGATATATTTCATCAGCTGCTTTGTAGTGATCTTGTCATTCTTCATATATGCCTTGACCGCATCGACCACTTCACAGAGATTATGTGTCGGGATACTTGTCGCCATACCGACTGCAATTCCTTCCGCACCATTGATCAGAAGGTTCGGCACACGCATCGGAAGCACAAGCGGTTCCTTCTCCGTCTCATCAAAGTTCGGACCAAAATCAATAACATTCTTATCCAGATCGGCCAGACATACTTCCTGCGTGAACTTCGTAAGGCGTGCCTCTGTATAACGCATCGCAGCAGCTCCGTCTCCCTCAATGGATCCAAAGTTACCGTGCCCGTCAACAAGAACCTGTCCCTTCTTGAAGTCCTGCGCCATTACTACAAGAGAATCGTAGATGGAACTGTCTCCATGCGGATGATATTTACCCATCGTATCTCCGACGATACGTGCGCTCTTACGATAAGGCTTATCATAACGGATACCAAGCTCGTACATATCATAAAGTGTACGACGCTGAACCGGCTTGAGACCATCACGGACATCCGGAAGTGCTCTGGCGATAATAACACTCATCGCATAATCAATATAAGATTTCTTCATAAGATCAGAATATTCTGTCCTTATGATCTGTGATTCATTACTCATTCTTCTTCTCCTTAGATATCCAGTTCTGCCTCTGTCGCATTTTCATAGATAAAATTACGACGCGGCGGTACTTCAGTTCCCATCAGCATCTCCGTTACACTCGAAGCCATTCGGGCATCCTCAATCTCTACTCGTTTCAACATACGTCTCTCCGGATCCAGTGTTGTCTCCCAGAGCTGCTCCGCATCCATCTCTCCAAGACCTTTGTAACGCTGAAGTGTGAACGGACCTGTATGTGTCTTTCTATAACGTTCCAGTGCCTTATCATCATACAGATACTCTTCTTCTCCACTCTTTGGCATTGCCTTATAAAGTGGCGGCATTGCAATATACACATGTCCTTCAAAAATAAGCTCCGGCATAAAGCGATAGAATAAGGTGAGCAATAAGGTAGAAATATGTGCACCATCGACATCGGCATCGGCCATGATGATGATCTTATCATATCTCAACTTTGTAATATCAAAGTCATTTCCGTATCCTTCAGAAAATCCGCAGCCAAATGCATTGATCATCGTCTTGATCTCTGCATTGGCAAGCACCTTATCAATACTTGCTTTCTCAACATTTAAGATCTTACCACGAATCGGAAGAATTGCCTGATAATTTCTGTTTCTCGCTGTCTTCGCAGAACCGCCGGCGGAATCTCCCTCGACGATAAAGATCTCACACTTCTTCGGATCTCTGCTCTCACAGTTTGCCAGCTTTCCGTTACTGTCAAAAGAATACTTCTGCTTTGTCAGGAGATTGGTCTTTGCCTTCTCTTCTGTCTTGCGGATCTTCGCAGCTTTCTCCGCACTGGAAAGAACTGTCTTAAGTGTATCCAGATTTCGATCGAAGAAACGAACAATCTCTTCTCCTGTTACCTTGCTGACTGCTTTCGCCGCATCCGGGTTATCCAACTTTGTCTTCGTCTGCCCCTCAAATCTCGGATCCGGGTGCTTAATGGATACAATTGCTGTCATTCCGTTACGGATATCTGCACCGGTAAAATTCGCATCCTTTTCTTTCAGGATTCCTATCTCTCTCGCATACTGGTTCATGACAGTTGTAAAGGTTGTCTTAAATCCTGTCAGATGTGTTCCGCCCTCTGCATTATAAATATTATTACAAAATCCAAGTACATTCTCATGAAACTCATTCACATACTGCAGGGTTACCTCTACTTCAATCCCGTCTGCTTCCCCTTTAAAATAAACCGGGTCATGAAGTACTTCTTTCTTACGGTTCAGATCCTGGATAAATCCAATGATTCCTTCCGGTTCGTGATAAACGATGTGCTCAACACTTCCATCTCTCTTATCATCAAACACGATCGTCAGATTCGGATTCAGATACGCAGTCTCATGCAGACGGCTCTTAACCTCTTCCGCTTTGAACTTCGTCTTCTCAAAGATCGTATCATCCGGCAGAAAATTCACCGTTGTTCCCGTCTTTCTCGTCTTTCCGATCTTAGGAAGAAGTCCATCTTCCAGTTCGATCACCGGGATTCCTCTCTCGTATCGGTCATGATGAACAAATCCATCCCTGCTGATCTTCACATCCATATAAGTAGAAAGAGCATTTACAACAGAGGAACCTACTCCGTGAAGTCCACCACTTGTCTTATATGCAGAATCATCAAACTTACCACCTGCATGGAGTGTCGTATAAACCAGACGAGCCGCAGATACACCCTTCTGATGCATATCAACCGGAACTCCACGACCGTTATCTGAAACGGTTGCAGATCCGTCTTTTTCCAATGTCACCTGGATCTCACTGCAGAATCCTGCCAGGTGCTCATCTACTGCATTGTCCACGATCTCATAGATCAGATGATTTAGTCCTTTTGTAGAAACACTTCCTATGTACATTCCCGGGCGTTTCCGTACTGCCTCAAGACCTTCCAATACCGCGATACTCCCTGCATCGTATGTATTATTTCCCGCCATTACTCTTTCTCCTTCTTTCTCGAACTCAAACTGTTCTATACAGTCAATCAACAAATATGATATCATTTAACCATCTGATTTTCAACTTCTTTTTCGCTCATATGTTCTGTCAACCTTCTTCTGACAGGAGAGGACTGTAACTGTCCGACAACCGTTTATTCTGTAACTACCCGCTTTAATGTCCGTTCCAGCACCTCCATTGCATTCTTCATCTCTTCCACCGTATTTGTCTGCGCCCCTGCTTCGATCAACAGAGACTTTGGCAGCAGATGAAGATTATAACGGTAAGCTTTCAGATAAATATGCCTTGCAAATCCCGGGTAATACTGTTCCGATGCAATCTGCATCTGCAAGGAGAACGCCAGATTATCCTGGATATATGGATTATACAGATAGGCAATATCGCCATTTGTCCGTGTCCTGCTCAATCCATTAAAATACATAATCTTCGCAGTCGGTTTTCCATTCACTTCCGTTACCAGATGTGTGTCCTCATTTACACCGTCTCTGTGAAGATCGATCGCAACTTCAATCGTCGGATTTGCTTCCAGAACCGGCCGTACTGCACTTTCTGCATTCTCATATGCCCTGCTGCGGTCAAGTTTCCCGTTAATAATATCATACACTCCGCTGTCATGAAGCGTCTCAATCCCATCCGCATTTAATAACTGCGTCAGATATTCCCCAATCCCAACGATGCTTGTAGATGGATCACCCGGTATGGAGTCGGCAAATTCTTCCTGTGAATGCGTATGAAAGATCAAAATTTTCGGACCTCCTGTACTTTGATCTATCTTCATACTCCGGTTTAAAAGATCATCCACATTAAGCTGCTCCGGTCCGATCATTGTAGAACTGTCTATTGTATAAAGATTGCTTGTCAGATATTCAAAATCACGCAGCCGCTCAATAGAAAGATCCATTCCAGGAACCGGCTGTTCTACAGCACTTTCCTGAGTTTCCGGCTCTGCTCCGACCAGTTTCCCCTCTTCATCTACCGCATGTTCATCATTTGCCTGACATTGAAGAATCCATGCGATCGTCTCCTCATCTTCCAATACTTCCGCCGGTTCTTCCTTTCCCCTCTTTTCTGTCTGATCTTCCAGATATCCTGCCAACGGCATCCATACATGAAGTGGGAGCCAGAAGATCTCTTCCCTTTCTGATTCCTGTTCTTTCTGATAAGAAAAAAGCGGAAGGTACAATTTCTGCGCATAAGTCTGACTTTCTTCTAATAAAAATGTTCTCCCCTCTTCCAATGACCGGCCCATCCCAATTCCTAACGGAATACCTGACAGAACCAGAATCACCCCATACCATTTCATACGTCGGATTGTTTTTTTCTTATACACACGCATTGCAGAGTCCTTCCGCTCATTTCTATCATTCTATTCACTTTCTCCTGCATTTATATCAGAAAAAAGAAGATTCAAGGACGCTGCTATTGTATGACTGATCTGATGAACCATTTCATCCACATCTTTTGGTGTCACAAACATTCCATTTAAATGTGGGGAGATCAATTCTTTTACAAACTCATATTTTTCCGCCGCACTATAAGAGCGCAAAATCTCTCCTGTACTCCTTAATGCCTGCGACTGCTCCAGTGCAGTGATGAAATTTTCCATCGTATCATTGACGATCGTTGCCGCATCAACAACCGTAGGCACTCCGATTCCAATCACAGGAACCCCCAGAGATTCTTCCGTCATTGCATTCCTGTAATTTCCAACACCGGAACCCGGATGAATTCCTGTATCGGCAATTTGGATCGTCCGGTTCAATCGTCTGCTGTTTCGCGCAGCAAGTGCATCCACTGCAAGGATCAGATCCGGCTTCGTCTCATGGACAATTCCACGGACAATCTCCGCCGTTTCCATCCCCGTCTGTCCCATCACGCCGGGAACAATTGCACTAAGAACAATCAATTGCTCCGTACGCATCGCATATTTTCCGTATTCTTTTACTATATGCCGGTTTACCTCCAGATGATCTGCAACATAAGGGCCAAGCGCATCCGGTGTCACCGCTCTGTTACCGAGCCCGACAAAAAGAATCTTTAATTCTTTTCCATCTTCACAGGAAATTTTATGAAAAATCAATTCCCGGATGCAATCACAGATCCGTTCCTGTAATACCCTGCTATTTTCTTCCACCTCCAATGCCAGATCCGGAGATTCCAGTGTCAGATAAATGCCTGTCGGTTTTCCCATGATCTTCGCTCCATTCTCCGTCTCGATCACCACACGGGTCAGCCGGATCTCATTCTCCTCGTCATACTCTTCCTCCAGAGCAACTCCCTGCACTTCTACATTGTCAGATGCAAAACGTTCCTTCTCCTCAAGTGCAAGATCCGTACGCACACTGTAATTTTTCATCATAGCCTCCCTTTTCTCCGTGTCAGGTTATAGATTCTTGTATACTGTAACCACAATTCGTTTTATTACAGCCTATTTTTAGCATTTTTTTGTAAAATATGTATTGACAGAACACGTTTGTTGGACTAGAATAAATGAGTATGTTTCGATAGAACGTCCGTGTCCGAGTCTATTGAACACATGAATCACATTTGAAAATCATATGATAGAATATTTTGGAGGTGCACACATTGGCTAATATTAAATCTGCAAAGAAAAGAATTTTAGTAACAGAGACAAAAGCTGCTAGAAACAAAGCAATCAAATCTAAGGTTAAAACAGCTGTAAAGAAAGTAGAGACAGCTGTAGCTGAGAAGAATGTAGAGGCTGCTAAGGCTGCTCTTCACACAGCAATCGTTGAGATTTCCAAAGCTGGAAGCAAGGGTGTTTACCACAAAAACACATGCTCTAGAAAGATTTCCCGTCTGACAAAAGCTGTTAACGGAATTGCTTAATAATAGAGATTAAACTCGAGTTGCAAATTTCGAGCCCGGATCATCCCGTCAATGATCCGGGCTTTTTGTTATAAATACAACCGTAAAGTCCATAATAAAAAGGATATGGCTGATGCCATATCCTTTTT